>Ga0116231_10013309_pt1 | contig 11619 bp, 10 predicted proteins | sample S1TSphgellanicum_2_FD_89695 | JGI IMG/M metagenome (GOLD analysis project Ga0116231, IMG submission 89695) | Host-associated microbial communities from peat moss isolated from Minnesota, USA - S1T2_Fd - Sphagnum magellanicum MG | ecosystem: Host-associated > Plants > Peat moss > Unclassified...
TGGATGACGGGACCCCCACCCCCAATAGAAAAAAGAAAAAATTTCTCCCTTTCCCCCTCTCCCCAAAACCCAAAAAAAGGAAAAAATTGGCTGCACTAATTGCATATCGAGCCTTCCTCAGTGCCTGCCTGAAATTTTTATTATGGGCCAATACCCCTTCATAATAGGATGGATACCTATTGTGCTATAAATAGGGCAGAATGGGCAATTCCCTGAAACAGTGGAGTTTTGCAATTTAAGAAGGGCCCGCACCCTCCCCTTCTTTACCTTGGATGGATGGAGGGACGGATGGATGACGGGATGGACGACGGGACGAATGGATGGAAAGGACAATCACCCAAGGATATTATATAAGTAGATTGAATGGTAAATACATTCTTAGAGTCTCACATTGGCATGAGCCAATGGCCACCTAAGTTCTGTCCAGTAACCACTTAAGACACTGCCTTCTTCATTAAAGAAAGGCTTGAAGTTTCTAAGGGGTCATATCACTCTGATGCCCACTGGCCTTCCTTTTTCTTTTCAAATTCTTCAAACCACATGAACCCATGACCACATTGGATTTCCACAGGAATTCATGTTCCTATTTACATTCGGTGACATAAATCCCTCAACCCACATAGATCACATAATCCAATGTCCTTAACACCATCCCTCAACTTGACAAAACAAGAAGACAACACATATCCACTTTCCCCAGTGACTGCTTCATAAGTCTTACAAAGAACCACAATCCTCTTTTGTATGATTCACCCCATAACTTCAATGGACTGTTACAGTTTTTCAAAGTTCCCAACAATTAGGGCACTCTCTCATGAAATGCAAGCCAACAACACCCTCACATAAATCAACCCAAAAAAAACACTTTGAGAAGAATTTTTGGCTGCTCTCGAGACCTCTAAACTTCTCATCATCCCCCTTATCAACCATCAAAACCAACCCTTAGATAGAATTTATGCTTCCTTAAGTACATTGCGCAATGGATTTTCTTGTACTTCAATTGGAGACAGAGCTCTAATCAGAAGTCTTGAACAACCTCTACCCCTACCTAAAAACCAAAAACCACACTATTTATTTGCTCTGTTGCTCATCCTTTTGCCATTGCACTGCGAGATTTCTGTCGAGCGCACTTCACTTGGTAGCTCCCTTGCCACATATTCATCTTGCATCCAATAGCAACACACACATCCCAAATAAAAGAAAACAACATAAAGATTTCAATGCCATAAAACACCACCGCATCTCCATTCAGTGCTCTTCCTTGTCTCCATGTTGTTGAAAGTAAACACTACCGGTCGCCAACAGGAAACAAAACATCCTTCCTTGAAAACCCTCAAACCACTTTCTGTTCATACTCAAAACCCTAAAGTTAGAAACTTGTTACATTCTTAGGTGCAAATAATTGTCACAGGTCCACATGCCATGTGGCAGTACAAAAAGAGGCAGAAGCAGAAAGGAGCCACCCCTGACACTATGTTTTCCTACCTCTTCTTCCTCACAGCATGCTTTGACATGTAATCTAATAACATTGAAAGGGATACATTAAGTTTACCTATGAGACTGGATAAGGTGGCCATGCATTATATCCAAGATTTGCTTGCTGTGTGTTGGTTGCTGCATCCATATCCACTTTGAAGGTTGTCTTATGTTTAGGCACTTGAGAGCTCAGTTCGTAACTGCTTGGCAGCCTTCACCATGTTTGTCAAGGCAGGAACAACCTCCTCATACTTTCTGGTCTTCAGTCCACAGTCAGGATTAATCCAGAGCACCTTCAATTCGAGTAGTGCCAACATCTGCAATGCAAGCAAAAATATGCACATGATTTTGATTTAGTATTCTATCTCAAATGACTTAAGAAGATCCTTTCTCTTCTAGATGGCCAACTGGTGTAATTGACCCTCCTCCTGAGCAGTAGAATAAGACCTACATATGTGAACCAGTGATGTGGATGTTGAGATACATGGAATACTGAAGATGAGCAGTTTCTTACTTTGCATGCACGCTCAGCCATTTCCTCAAACCCAGGCACATGTGGAGAGTGGATGTCATAAACACCAGGACCAATGCCAGCACCATAGACCACTCCCTCTCTGGAAACTGACAAGAGTTTCTCATCTGATCGAGAGTTCTCAATTGTGATGACATCAGCATCCAAATTGATGATCGAATGAATGATATCATTAAAGTTGGAGTAGCACATGTGGGTCTGGATCTGCATAGCATTCAACAAAGCAATTCTCAATCAGCAGTAAGGTTCATGTTTTCATTCAGTCCAAACTTAAAATATCTCTATGATGATCTACCAACCAATGTCATCATGTCTATCAGTGGAGAATGAACTAACCTGGGTGGTATCCTTCACCCCACAAGCAGTGATGCGGAAACCATGCACAGCCCAATCCTGGTAGCTAGCTTGTTCTGCCTTGCACAGAGGCAGACCTTCACAAAGTGCTGCTTCATCAATCTGGATAACAGTAACTCCAGCTGTCTCCAGATCTTCAACCTCATCCTTAATAGCCAGGGCAATTTGCATGCATGTTTCAGATCTGCGCAGCACAGATTCCACCAACAAGGATGGGAGAAAGAGGCAAAACTGAACCCAGGATATTGACAATGTAATCTTTGCTACTGTGTCTCATCACAATCTTGTTACAATCAGATACAGCTCAAAGTCTCACCTTGGCTGGTCGTTTTTCACAAATGACCAGTTCAGGATAGTCATAGGACCAGTGAGCATGCCCTTCATTGGGCATTTTGTCAAGCTCTGAGCATATGTTGACCAGAACACGGTCATGGCCTTGGGACGGCTCACATCTCCATAATTTATTGAGGGCTTCACACAGTGAGATCCACAAGACTGAACCCAGCCATTTCCAGAGAAGCAGAAACCTTCAAGTTGCTCACTGAAGTACTCAACCATGTCATTCCTCTGCAGGAAAACCATTGTACTGTGGGTCTTCAGCATCAAGGCTACAAAAACTTTACTCAACCATGTGCAAGCATGTAGTTAAAATTGATATCAGTGGAGCATTCATCTGCTGCACTTGAGGCATAGAAGTGTAGCTCAGGTTCACCATGGACAAGTACATCAATGTCAAGCTCTTCTTGCAACTTCACCACACAGCTAATCCCACCCTGGATTGCCTTGACATACTCTTCCTCTGTGATCCTGGAACATCAAACCAACTTTCTGTTTATGTTTCATGATAATAACACAATCTCTGCAGATCTGTAGTCAGTGAATCACATCTATATTTTCCAATCCCTCTTCACAAAAGAAATTGTGCTGGAAGGTTGTTCATTACTTCAGTAAAATTCTGGACAGGTAGGGAACTCACTTTTTGCTCTTGAACTCACGGTGAACCCTGCGGAGTTCAGGTGTCTGGGGGAAAGAGCCTATGGTGGTGGTTGGTAGGATAGGCAGATTCAAATGCTTCTGCTGCCCCTCCAATCAGGTGCTCACATTGGTGGCATGGCGATGTTCAGAATTCTTGAGCGCAGCAGCCTGTGTATAAGTCATCTGATCAGTACAATGACACCAATGATGCAACACATACTGACTGAAGGAAATGACTAAAGTAGCTCAACTATTAGAGGTATCTGTAAAGACAGGAAAAGACAGCACCAGTACCCTGAGTTTGGTCATACACAGGGTGAGATTCAAAAAAAAACCTGCAAAAACGTACATTAGCATTCAACGGGGGGGTGAAACTCAGAAAACCATCAATTTTGATGGTTCCTGAGTTTCACCGTCTTTCTTCTTTTCCTGAGTGCCTCCACTGCTGCTACATAGATTTTCACTGCTCCTACCTGTAGAGCTACTATAATTCCTCTTGAACCTTGTGCATTAAATGCTGAGATTCAGCATTTCATACTGAGTTTTAGCATTTCATACTGAGATTTAATAAAATTTCCTTACTTTGCAGATACCACTAAAAGAGGGCTTAGGGGGTGAAAGGAGGCCCAAAGACAGGGTGAAGACAGGGTGACTTTGTGGATTTTTCTATTATCTCACTAGAAACTCACAGCTTCCTACACTGCCTTGTTGTGGACCCTTGAGGAGGACCTCCTTGATGCCTGTGCAGCAGCGTTGACAGAGAAAAACTCCTAAAATACAATTCATGAGAAGACTACATGAGGAATTGGAATCAACTGAAGGAGTAAAGCTACTTCTTCTATAAAATCTGATATGCAACTGACTAACACCCATTCAAATATTGCTCCATTATAATGAGACTTTCACAGCACCAATGTTGGCATACCTTGTCCTTCTTGCCAGAGAGTGCAGTTGCAAGAGCCACCACCTCCAAGACCTTCTGGGCGGCAAATGCAAGCCAGGATTTCAACTCACCATCCAACTTGGTCTCATTCTTCAAGTCCACAGCAGTATGCATAAGGGAGCATGATGTGGAGACCACCACCCTCTCTGCAAAGCAACCCAACATAAGAAACTAACAGACTATCAAATTCACCAGTTGAGCTCTTATGTCTAAATCCAGAATTAGCAGCAAGAAGAGAAAAATTACCTTTTCCAAGAGTCTTCTCCAAGTCTTCCAAAATAGCAACTGATACTGCCAAATCATTAGCCCAGACATTGCGACCATCAACTACTCCTGCAAAAAGGGTCTTGCCAGCAGGAAGTTCAATCTTCTTGATAAGGTCAAGGGTCTTGAAACCATGGACAAGGTCAACACCAATGGCAGAAACATGCTCAAATTCAATGATTGTTCTGCACATTGCACACAAAAAAAGAGGGATAAAAAACAGGACATATAGGAGAACTGCAAGGAGCAAAGCTAAATAACATAATTTCTTATCTTGCAGAAATCAGGTGTAAATCACACTCACTTATAAGTTTCTGAAGGAATGTCAGTGAAGTAAGTCTCCAACAGCAACTTCACACCATGGCCAGAACCAAGAACAGAGTATGCCTTCTTGAATGCTTCAAGCTTGTTGGCATCCAGATCCAGAACCAGTGTGGGCTCATCAATTTGCACCAACTTAGCACCAGCTTCCTTCAACTCTTCCAGCACTTGCCTGTTTACACAAGCCCACATTGGAAATCAGACACATTGGTACAGGGATGAGAGCTTGACAGAGATCAAATAATAGGGCCAAATGTGGAAATTTCATCCAACATACTTGTACACAGGCAGAAGGGAGTCAAGCAGGGAAAGAGTCTCAAAGCTCTTGGGGGCAGTCTTGTCAGTCTTGGCAAGTAGAAGGTAGGAGACTGGTCCCATGAGAACTGGTACAGCCTCAATACCAAGCTGTAAAACCAGAGAAGAAGTCATTCCCCTTGACGCACCACTACTTGTACAATTGCCACAGCAAGCAACATGTCCTGAGACCATTAGATGACGATCTCTTGCACAGATAGACACAGAAGCCAGAATATGTCAAACAGAGGAAGTGCATCACCTCCCTGGCCTCCTTGTACTCACTGACAACCTTCTTGGAAGAGACAGAAAACTTTGTCCCAGGACCAAGCTCTGGAACAATGTAGTGACTGTCCAAAACAAAGGCAATGTACCCATGAGAGAACTCCTATGGAGAATGCAATGCTTTTTCTGGCATCCACATCTTCCTCATAAGCTCTTCAAAGTAACGGAAATTCACATACTCTTGCCCATCACATGCCATGATAAACTCAACAATAAACATTAAATCCAGTCATTTATGCAAAAGAGGAGTTGCAAAAGGAGATGAAATGAATGCTTCTTACTAATTAGTGTCAAACCACTTGGTCATTTCCATGGCAGGCTGTGTGGCATTACCACGAGCCATGGAGAAGTAGACATCGAATCCAATCTCACCACCAGTCCAGTTGTAGCGTGGGGGGACAGCTCCACCAAGAGCTGTAGTGTCCAAGACCTGGTCGTAGTATCAGAAGGTATTGCTGGGGATGAGTGTAACACCAGCATCAGCCATCTGCTTCCAGACTGCATGTCTCAAGTCCTTTGCCGTTTTCTCAAGATCTGCTGCAGTGGTCTTCTTGTCCCAGAAAGACTCCAGTGCAAACTTGAGCTCCCTCTTGGGACCCATTCGTGGGTAACCCACCACATGGGAAGTCATAGTGTTTTGTTTTCTTGCCTGTTTCTGAAAGATCGTTCACTGTTCGGTAATCTTCAAGATCATATGCACTATTCACGACCAGACCTTAAGTGGTCTCGATTCTGTACCAACCAAGATGTTCAAGAAACAGAAAAGAATAAGATCTTTTCATTGCAAAACAACAACAAACGAACATGTACAACTGAAGTGCTATCCGCAGAATCGAAGACATACTAGAACAGTTTTACAGCCAATGTCAAAATCCCGGGCTCTCCTACCCCCAGAAAGCAAATACAAGACCTCAAACGCAACACTTACGACAATAATCTGTTCAAGAAAATGAGCGGGCGAGAGGGGAAACACGTTTGTTTGGACATCCCTGACGCAAAGATCCGAAGGACAAAGGGGGAAAAAAAGGACAGGAGAGAATGTAGTCAGTACCTCTGTGATGAGAGCAGAAGGAAAAGGGAGATGGCACGCATGGGAGCAGCGTCCAAGCGTCGCAGCAATTTCCAACAAGACCAAAATTTTAGAGAGGAGCGGCAAAAAAGAACGCAAACACGCAGTGAAATGGAAGAATTGGCACAAAAAATGCCGTTATAAAGAAAGGCAGAGAGAGAGACAGAGAGAGACAGAGAGGCTTAACAATTGTGATCTCTCTGTGTGCGACCGGGCGGCGTCTTCCCCGCTGTCGTGGCCAGGGTGGCGACAGCCCCGCGAGCTCGGCTGCCGGTTGAGCTCGAGGACGACGCCGGCGCACGCCAAGGATAGAATACGCGTAAATGCACGTCCAGAGACGAATGCGGAGATAGAAGATACTTGTTACTGTGCGCCGACACACCGTTATGCACACTACAGCAAGTCCTTACTACTGTAGTTCCACAATCTCGCAACTACATGCAAAGTTTTGTGACAAGCACAAGCTTGTGAAGTGCTCCTTGCCCTCCGTAAAAGAATTGAGATCTCATCTCGTTCCTCACGACAAAAAAACAATACTACTGTTGCAGCAGGTTCGAGCACCAATCTCTTCCCTCACGAAGCATGCAGCTTAGGCAAAAACCAATACTACTGTAGCAGCAGGTTCGAGCATCAATCTCGTCCCTCACAACACGGCAAAAAATCAATACAACTACTGTAACAGCAAATAGGTTCGAGCATCAGCGTCGTGTCATGAACCACATGGAGACGACGTGCTGAGCACCTATGCTTTCGTCTGTACTTTTTCGAATTACAGGGAAGAAGAAGAATACATGAGCCATTGCTGAGCAATCTTGCAATTTCACAACGACGGTACATACAATTGCCGCACACAATTTGCACAAATTGCAAAAACTTTCCCACATCTTGCCAATTTCAAAACCAGTTTCAGTAAAGGCAAAGCATCCACATCGGGAGGCATCCGAGCATCTGTATCCATTCTCCACATTCCGAAAATCTTCAGATTGTCTTTCGTCTCTTGTTGCTGACAACATATTACTTCACATCAGGCATCTTGACCGAGAGAGAGACATACACACACACATACACACACACATCTCTGAGAGTACAAATCCAAAATACAAAAACAATGACAGCAGTTGCCTCAAGACTGACAGGATCAAGATCGAATTCCTCACCGGATGTCAAAGAGCATTTTCTTCCAGCTGCATGTTGAGAGAAATTGGAGAAGGCGATGAAGAGAACGTTGAAGATGATATGAAGCAGCTGCTGCAGGCGCTGTTGTATCATGAGAAGCTCCCAGGAATGTTTTTTTCGAGAGTTTTTTCGAGAGATTGATTTTGCTCGCCCCTCATCACAACAGATATCCTTGAAATTGCAGAGAAATGTAAACACAACAATAATATCAAAACACAGCGGTTTAAACACAATTTTGGACCAGGAAGATAGTGCAGATAATCATAAAAGCTTGTTCGAGATTTAGTAGACGAGTAATAAGTTCAATAGTTAAATATGAAGTAGTAGACTCATATTCAACAGATATGAAATGTGAAGAGACACATAACTGTCGATGTAGGTAGAATCGCGCATCACCAAACACTTTTTCAATATTCCCTCATTCCCTAACCAAATTGAGTGATTTTTGTGTCATTGGACGTGCAAACTGGAGGGTTACAAATGTTCTTTGAGTGTGAGAAGTAAGGGAGCAACACAGATAATGAGCGATAGTTTGTTTTAAAAAATTGAAAAAAAAAAAAGCTCTAGATCCCTCTCTAGTTTCACCCCATATCTTTGTCATTTTTTATCTGTTTTGATTGATTCAAAATCTGATGTGTGTGCCAACTAAAGCTTTACAATTATTTGTATTCCAAAGACAGATGCAACAATAAAAAAATTATTCACCTTGGTGCTACTTGAATTTTTCTTTAATTATTCTTCAGAGGTGAATAGCACAATATTGATGCTTATCCTTGATAAATTATTTTGTAAAAATGTTAACAATCGTTCTCATTGGTGTTATAATATCATAACTTCATCATTCCTTTTGTTATTACTTCACAAATCATAATGGTAGTGTATCAATATGCTTGTGCAAGCATGCAACTTGTGATCTTGAAAGAGAACAATACAACTTCGATTATCACAATGGATTATTGTTGCAATTAATTGGACTCATCCAATATATTGTAGAAGTTGCCTAATTTAATTTGCATTTTTTGTAGCTTTGACAATAGCTTTGTATTCTACCTTTGTACTTGACAAGGCTATAGTAGGTTGACATTTACTACTTCAATTAATAATCCCACCTCTAAGTGAAAGGTATAAAATGTAGTAATTTTGCCGCTATCTACTTCCTCATGTCAATCAACATCACAAAATTCTACTAGAGTGATTTCAGTTATTGCATGTGATGAATACAAAAGACCAAAGTTTTTGTTCCTTGTATGTTTCCAAAGTTTTGTTTGATGGATTATTAATGTGTTGGTCCTAGATCTCAAGAATGATGAGAGACTACTTGCACTACAAACATTAAATCGAAATGAATACATATCGTGGCATAAGCCAAAGAGCCAACAACACATTGGTATGGAACATGAGACATGGCCTCCACATCCTCAATAGTGTGAAGTGACTAAGTTTTTGAAAAATGTAAATTCACTTCCAACGGAGTGGCAACAAGTTTGCAAAGATGCATGCCAAATAATCCAAGTTTTGCATGAACATAACATGCTTGAATGAGGAACAAAGTACTAGCTTAATGATTTCGAAAGATTTGAATGCCCGACAAGTGATGAACTACTCCATGATCAATCATTGTAGAAGTGGATTTTAATTCAACCTTAGTGTGTTGTAAGAAAGAGAGATTATTGCACACCAAAAGGGCATCATGAACATACAAAGCAAGAATGATGAAGCCACCTTGCCTCTAAACATAAATAAACAATCTGCAATTATGTAATGAAATCCAACTTGATGTAAATAGGAATCAATGTGCTCATACCAAGCATGGGGAGCTTGTTTAAGGCCATACAAACTACAAAAAAGTCAACATACTTGATGTTCATAACCAGGTTGCACAAAGTTTTCTTGTTATTTTTTAATTTTTTTTCATGAAGATGACCATGTAAAAAAAATCGTATTTACATCCATTTGATTAATCTCCCAATTATGAATGGCAACAAATGCCCAAAAAACATGAATAGAAATGATCCTTATGACATGAGAAAATGTGTCATGATAGTTAAAGCTAGCAACTTGAAAATAACCTTTAGTGATAAGACAAGTTTTGTAATGTTCAATTGTTCCAAAAGGCAATGATTTAAGTTTGCATGGTCAAATTAATTGATTCCCAAGTATTATTCTTCATGAGTGATGCAAATTTAAAAGCTATGGTAGCTTTCCATGTGGACCATTAAATTGATTCAAGGCATCTTGATAAAACAAGGGTTCAAGGAAAAGAATTGGTGATGGATGTTCGTGAAAATGGAGATAATTGGGATTGGATTTGGAACAATGACCAAACCCTAAATACTTTGGAGAACTAGACACTATAATCAACACTTTTGGAAGGCATAGACACTATGAACAAAAGAAGACATGTTATGTATTATTGCTAGCTATGAATGCAAGTGCCTAAATAGGATAGTACATGACACATTCATTGTTATTCCATTTAGCCATTTAGTCAAAGTAGGTTATGAAATCAACCTATTTGTGACAAGAAGTGAGGTAAAGAGGTATTCAGTATGAAAATGCAGAAAGATAAAAAAAATATGTTATATGACTTGTGAGGTAATGTTTAATGGTGTGCTACCACATAAACAAGACCCCCTTTTGACAATTGATATGAGTATCTAGCAAGGTTGAAACCAATGTTGAGTAAGTACTAGGTTGAAACCCTAGTATATAGGTCAGTATTGGTTAGGCAGTATTGAAATTTTGATTAAATTAATATGACTTAAAACAATATCAGTTTTCTACTAATACCTAATGATGCAATATCAGACTCATACCAACACCTACATAGAAGGGACGTCATGGAAGATTTGTTTCATACCAAGGTTGTAGAAATTTCAATACCCATGTTATTTTAAGGAATTTGTTATATATGTAGTCTTAAGTGGCTATAAACTAGATATGAAGCATAAATTTTTCATCATCCTTCTACATATATTTACAAATTCTTGTGTAAATTCAATTAATTTTGCTAAAATTTTGGGGAAAAAATTACAAAATTTTGATGTCACTTAATTGTGAAAGAAATAAAAATCTATTTGTTATTGGATGTGAACATCCTATTAAGTTACATTTTACTAAAAAAAAGTTTATCATAAATGATTGTGCTTCATGCAATTAACTTTTTAAAATTATGTGATATTTTAATGATTCATTACATGTGATGTTCATTTCCTAATAGGAGTAGGTTAGAACTTGGGGGTGATTTCTAACATTCATAGTAACAACTTGTATAATCTAACACGGTTGAATGGAAAGCTTGTTGTAAATGGGCCAAAATGAACTAGCAACCACCAATGCACCAATTGGCCATTTTGTCCACTAGATGGGCTATGTTTTTTCATTTAATGCTAGATGGGGTTCATCACATTCCATTTCTTTTTGTTGCTAACCACTGTATTTTTATTTTTATTTTGCTTCTCCCATGGACCTAACCTCACACATAGCTACCCTGCTCACTTTCCTACCCTTCTAAGTACTACACCAACCTTGGTACCTTATTTATTATCCCCTACTGACATAGAAACCCTAATAACTAGTTATCTTATTTACCTAGCTACTCTACTAACCACCTACCTGACTAACCTAGCTATCTTATTCATTACATACCCTACTAACTTAACCATTATACTAACTACCTACCCTATTGACCTAGTTACCCTACATACACAACCACCTTATTGACATGATTATTTTACAAACTTAATCACCTTGATAAGGTAACTTGTTTCTTATTTACTAACTTGCCTATGTACTTAACTACCTATCTATCTATGTTTTTTACATAGCCAAATACCTAATTAACTACCTATTCATTTTTTCCACACCCACCCCCCCCCTTAATCCTACCTATCAATTTATTAAGGTTCACCCTAGTTCATGGATGATGAA
>Ga0116231_10013310_pt1 | contig 11618 bp, 11 predicted proteins | sample S1TSphgellanicum_2_FD_89695 | JGI IMG/M metagenome (GOLD analysis project Ga0116231, IMG submission 89695) | Host-associated microbial communities from peat moss isolated from Minnesota, USA - S1T2_Fd - Sphagnum magellanicum MG | ecosystem: Host-associated > Plants > Peat moss > Unclassified...
AAAAAAAATAAATTTTTGAAAAAAAAAAAAAAAAAAAATAATTTTTTTTTTCCTATTATTTTTTTTTTTTTTTTTTTCCTCCCTGTTTTTAAAATTTTGGAAAAGGATGAACAGACAGATAGACAGACAACAGAAAAGTTCAAATTGTGTTTACAAGTTCATTGGATGTCGTTTGCACAATCTTTGTTTTGGGCAATTCACATCCATGTTCTGTTGTTTTGGACAAATTCACATCCATGTTCAGTTGCTTTGGCAATTCACATCCATGTTCTATTGTTTTGGGCAATTCACATCCATGTTCAGTTGTTTTGGACAATTCACATCCATGTTCTGTTGTTTTGGACAATTCACATCCATGTTCAGTTGCTTTGGCAATTCACATCCATGTTCTATTGTTTTGGGCAATTCACATCCATGTTCAGTTGCTTTGGCAATTCACATCCATGTTCTGTTGGTTTGGGCATCCATGTTCTGTTGTTGGTTTGGGCAATTCACATCCATGTTCTGTTGTTTTGGGCAACCCTCGGCATTATGTCCCAAGGAGATACAGCAATTTTCTGGGCAGGGCAGGGCAGGGCAGGGCACTTCAGCTGGTATCAAGAGTGGTAGTGAGCTAGTGACGCTAATTTCTTGCTGCCCTGCCCGGTGAACTGGTGCATGCTCTTGGGACATAGTGCCAAGGGTAGGCAACAGAACTTGGAAGAATGGAAAGAAGGAAGGAAGGGATTTTGTTGGAGAAATCTTTTCTCATACAAAATAGCTAATCAAACTGGGAGACTGAAAAAAAAAAAAAGAATCCCAGTTGCTGCAGACAGAGAGACAATGAGTGAAGTTAGTCAGTCAGTGGAGGGATTGAACTTTGGAGGAGGAGGAGGAGGAAGATGAGATGGTTGTTTTTGGTTTGTTGTTTTTGTTTTTTCCAGGATTGGAACCAAGTTCATGACATGTTACATGTATTTCTGGAAGGAAGGAAGGAATGAAGGAATCCTGCTGCCTTCATCCATCTGCCAGCTGCATTTCTAATAATTGCAAAGCTGTAGCTGTAGCTGCTGCTGCTGCTGCCATGCAAACCAGTTGAGTGGTCACACACCCCACAGTAATAGTAGTATTGTTGTTGTTGTTGTTGTTGTTGTCGTAGTAGTGCATAAAAAATAGTAGTCGCGAATTCCAGATTCATGTTGTTGTTGCTGCTGCTGTTGCATTTTGCAGGATTTAGAAAACCAAAGGTTTTGTTAAAGACTTGATTTTGTTCAACGATTCTTCTTGTTTTCATTCTTGGATTTCTCTTCGTTGATCTGCAGTCTGCTCTCTCTCTCTCTACAAGCCAACTTTGCACAAATCCCTCTACTGCTGGATCTAGAAGCAATCTCAACGAGAATCCAAGCTCTTTGGTGGCTGCAGGATTTTACAGCAATAGCAATCAGCACAGCAGCGTGAATCCACGATCTTGGGTTGTAGGAGAACAAAGATCGGTGGATCTGGGACAAGAAGAGTTTTGGGTTTGAATCTTATGGGCAGATTCGATTCTCCTCCGCAAGGACAAGCTGGAGGAATCCAGCTTGGGTCATGGGGATCACCAGCATCGTCCTCCTACTCCAAGGTGGAGTCAAATGCTCGCTCCGAGTTCGACATGCCCCTTAACTTCAGGGCGCAGAGGAAAGCTGGCAAATGCCGTTCAGTTGCTGTCTGTGTTGTGTTGTTACTCGTAGCAGGTGCGATTGTTTTGGGTGTGTTGCGAGGAGGAGGGGGAGGACGGCCGAGGCACTATGATTCCACGGATGAGGATCAAGAGTTGACGGATCAAAGCTCGATCGACAACCAGAGTGATCCCGCTCTGGCAGCTAGCTCTCCGGCACCTAGCGAGACAGATGCGCCAAGTGAGGAGGAAGAGGAAGAGCAGCAGGAGCAGCAGTCATACGACCCAAGTCAAGAAGAGCTGCCGAGTGACGAGGAGGAGTATGAACCAAGCACGGCAGCAGAAGATCCGACAAGAGATGAGGCCTATGCACCAAGCGCAGCTCCAGATGCACCAACAGAGCCAGAACTACACGCGTATGCCCCAGCAGCAGCAGTGGCTGCTTTGTCTCTGGAGGATTTTTGTGATGTAACTGCGTAAGTGCTTGATCTTGCTGCTGTTGCTGTATGACATTCCCACAACTCACTGGATCTAGCACCCATTGCACAACTCACTAGATCTAGCACCAACCCATCTCATAAATCTGCTAACAACTGTGGGATCCTAAACCTAAACCTAAATATCTCCCTCTCTCAATCTCCCCGAAACCTTTAGTCTCTCTCAGATCGCCGTCTCTCTTGTGGGTGGAATCATGTTATGTGCAGGTACCCTGACACCTGCTACAAGACATTTGCAGCGATTCCGGACGCAGAGAAAGGCGACCTTCAGCAATGGACGATCCTTGCCATAAATGCGTCAGCACAAGCGGTGAACGAGTCGCTCACCTTGGCCTTGCAGATGCAATCACGGCAGGATGGTAACATGGCTCTGGAACAGTGCATTGACCTGGAAAGAGACTCCCTGGATCGTCTCAATGCCACCATGTTCTTGGTGGCGGAAATGAATCTCCGCTCTCCTGAGAAGACTGATGCCCTCACCTATATGAGCGCGGTAATTGCTGTAACACATTGTTCAATTCTTTGGAATCTAGTGCAAAATTCTTTTCATGATCTATGGATTTTGTCCCTCTTGCTACTCTTCTCACACTGATGATGATGGCTCTTGCTCACACAGGTCATGACAAATGAAGACACTTGCCAAGATGGAATCAATGAGGTGGGAGGCTGGCAAGGGAGTGACAAGCTCACAGGAGCTATCCATCATCAAATTGCGGAGCTACTGGACATTTCACTCTCTTTTACCAACTCCCTGGCAACATCTGAGCTTGATGCTGGTCACCATCGCCGTCTACTCCAAAATTTTGAAGGACAGCAAGCTGATTGAGTTCAAGAGATTGCACTTGCTGTCACAGTAGCTGGAAGGAGATCCAGAATCTTACCATTCCTGATTTGGTATGAACATCAGGACCACCACCAGCAGGATGTCCATGGACCAGATCAGCAGCTTAAGCAGATTAGATATCAGTCCAGTAGCAATTGAAATGCTCCCAGCATTGTTCAGTAGCAGCAATCAAAATGCTTCCAACATTCAGTAGCAGTGATCAAAATGCTTTGAAAATGCTTCCAACATTCTAAGATGTTTCACATCGAGCAAGTCTCATCACCGCAACAACCATTCTTGTGGGTGGTGGATCAGCACCTCCCTCAAGAACCTTTCAAGCAACTTTCTCAACATGTGAGTACAGCAGTACCCAATTGTTTCTACCAAATTCTTTGACCAATAAATTTATTGCAATCCTCAACAGAAGAGATTGATTTCATTGCAGCATGATTCTTCTGTGGACAATTCCTTCCTTGTGTTAAGCTTTTCTTCTTCTTCTTCTTCTTCTTCCTCTACCTTTTTCAGAAAATTAGCAGTGCCAGCAGCAGGAAGCTTGTATCTGAAGTGACGAGAAATTTAGAGCTCTCTGGTAGTGCAACTTACATATAATGTGTGTTTGGGATGAGGAGAGGCACTACATTTGTGAGATTGCTACAACCCCACAAGAAGGGTCAGGAAATTTTATTTCTTGGGGTTAAAAGAAAAGTGCACAGTGATGAAGAACAACAACAACAAGAGAGTGATAGATCTGTTTGTCATGAAGCATGATGTTGCATCAATGTGCAACACCATCACTGCCAACTCTTCTTCCTTGTTGATTTACGCACTTTCCAGCAACAACCAGATAATTTATTCTGCTATGGACTCAGCTATTCTCCTTCCTTTGATCATAAAGACACAATGATTAGCTAGAATGACACCCAGATGAAGACAATCCTCAGGGAATATGCAATGATGATTACACTCGATGGGTCTTCCATCAACTCTGCAAAGATCTAAAATCAATGCATGATGAACCCACTGCGCTGCACTCCATCACACATGACTAGTTGTCCACAATCACAGCTCCAGCACAATCTGAGGGACGATGCGAGCAGCAGGAAAAACCCTTAAACTATCTATTGGATTGCAGAAGCTAGTTACAAACCTGGGATCATATATGAAATTCAAGGAAGAAGGATCCAAGTTGTTGTAAGTTGTGACAACAGAATGCAAATTAATCACAGTCCCATGCAGTGAGAGGGAGAGACACACATTCACAGAAGCAGCAATGGATTTCTGCAAGGATGGAGTTTTCTTCAAAACATTTCTTCGCAGCTTCTTGATCAACCCTCTTCTTCGACAACCTTTTTTCCCGCGTGATTTGCGGGCCACGTAACGCTCCTCCTGTACGTAGCAGCATCTTGCCAGATGCCCAGTTCCCTCATTCCCACTTGTCTGCCTCCTGCACAACTGATCCCCTCTCTTCTCGGTCTAGCCTCTATCTCTCTCTCTCTCTCTCTCTCTCCAACCCATAGCCTTCATCTCCTAGCAATCGTCAGAAACAGCAGCAAACGAGAACAGAAGCTTGGCGAGTGAAGAAGAGTCGTTGCAGAAACAGTTGGGTTTTCTAGGGTTTGGCGCTCTTGGGAGGGATACCTAGTTGTGAGCAGTGTTGGAGGTGCTGCTGTTGTGTTTTGTCGCCGGTTTTGTCTCTGCTACAATTTGGGTGTTGCGGGATTTGGGTTTTGTGTGTGTGTGTGTGTGAAGTTTTGCGAGGCTGATTTGCGAGGAGAGTACTTTCATCGAGCGAGCGAGCCAGCGATTTGATTGCAGAGAAGAAAGACAGTGGGGTTTTTTGATCTTGTTCGATGGCGTTGGAGTGGGCAGCTTTGGGTGCAGTGACAGCGGCAGAGGCGATCATTCTCATTCTCCTCACTCTTCCAGGAACACAAGGTTTACGAAAGGGATTGATCGCCGTTGCGAGAACCAGTCTACAGCCGCTACTGGCCGTCGTTCCGTTCGCGCTTTTCTTGCTGCTGGAGATCTACTGGAAGTACGAACACTTGCCGGAGTGCAAAGGTCCGACTTGCAGCGTGGCGGAACAAGATCGTCACTCCAAATCCGTCTTCAAGAGCCAGCGCAATGGGATTCTCGTCCTGGGTGCTCTCCTCCTCTACTGGGTACTGTATCGTGTCACTGCGCTGCTGGTGTCCTTGGAACGCATCAACAACCAGCTCAAGAATCTCAAACCCTCCGAGTAAAAAGTTCTCGTGTACATGAAGTTTTCTTCTTCTTCTGCTGCTGTTGCTCCTCTTTTCCAGTTACACTCTAGCTGCTTTGATAGGTACCTCTTCAAGCTTTTTTTTGACAAGCGATGGGTGTTCGCTCGCTTGCTCTTTTGATGAACCCTAATATTACAAGCTCATGTGATTCTTGTGCACATGTTGTCAATCTGTATCCAAGAAGGAACATCACTCTGTGTGCATGTGTGTGTATGTGTGTGTGTATGTCTCTCTCTCTCTCGTTCTCAGACTTTGGGTTTGCCTGCCAGACAATTTTCTTTCATGTTTTTGCCAGATGATTCTTTCATGAGTTTTGCTGCTGTCGTTCTCAATCTGATAAGTAACATTTCTCTCTCTCAGAGTTCAGGTTTGCTTTGGGTTTGCCTGCCGGATGAAATTGTTTTCATGTTTTTCCCAGATGATTCTTTTGTGGTTTTTCCTGCTTTCTTTCTCAATCTGAGAAGGAACATCACTGTCTCTCTCTCTCTCAGAGATACTTAGGGTTTATTCAGGTTTGCCTTCAACGCAAAATTCTTTTCAGGTCTTTGCCAGATGATTCTTTCATGGTTTCTGCTGCGTGTCTTTTCTCAAGTATGATGTTTTGAGCATGTGGCACCCTTGAGCAAGTTCTGCCCTGAAGCTCAAAGGTAGCTCTATTCATGATCATGAATTGTTTGTAAGTTCATTTGCAATGATGGCTGTTTTATGGTGAGATGGTTTTTGATTTCATGTTGTGCAAACCAGGACATTCTTGCTGAATTTGATTGCAGCGGCAAACATTCTCTCCAACTTTGGTACCTCAAAGAGGTGCTGGGTCCCAACTTTTGCACTGAAAGCACTCCAAAGCTTTGTTGTGAACATTAAGAGCATCATTTGCATAGACAAAAGAGAGCTGGATGTAGTTGTTCAACTCAGTTCAGATTTTTACATCTTGTCTGCTGATGAAGCTTGAACATGGCAAAACGGAATCCTTCCTTTCAAGAATCCTTGTTCTCAAGAATCAGTGACCCAAGAACTGGCAATTTGACGATGACTACAGGTGAAGTTTCACAAACTCTTTGTGAAGCTTTTGTCTTTGGATATCTCATTATACCTGTGAGAGGAGATGATGGGGATTGTTTTGCTGTTCAATCAACATTCTACAATTGACGGTGGTTTGTTTTTTATATATTATTTTTCTTTCTTCTATCTGTTTGCAAAGCTAGTGTGTGAGAGTGTCCTGCATACCCAAGAACTTGAATTCTCTCCCAGTTGAATCCATTAACTCTCTTTTTTGTCAATTCTTTTGGGTCCTTTGGAAATGCATCTGACTGTTTCAACTGGCATTCTAAACAGAAACCTGTAAAAAAAAAAGACGGCTTAGCACCACCAGGGTTTTTCTTTTTTCAATTTTGTGGGTTCGTGGACTGGTGATCATCCACAAGAGGACTTAGTCAAATTTGGAATTTTGGGAACCCTGCAACATTTTGGTGACATGCTAGAACCCTTGTTGCATATTATGTGAGAATTGTACCTATGACCCCCCAACACCTAATGTTGTACAAAACTCAATCTTTGACCTTTTCAACATGCTTAAAATCAGCTATTATTCTCACAAGGGGAATGATTGCACATGTAACTTTGTGATTGATAACTTGTTCACTCGCGAATGAATTTAATGCAAACTTACAAAACACAATTTGTGAAGTTCTTGATACCATTCTAGTATTGTTGAAAATGCTCAAACCTTTCCTTGAGTGTGTCCCTCTGTCCATGCATACCTAGTAGTACACCCAATTACACTAGTGCATACTATTCCAAAATTCTTAATGACTTTAGCTACAAAAACCCAAAATAAAATTGTGGGAAATGAATGTAAACCTTGTACAAACAAGGTCTCCAAAACCTCCTAAAAGCTTTCCACTCTCCTTGTACGTTATTTAATTTTTGCATCTTCAAGTTCAAGCCTTTGGGTTCTCATATTAGATTTACAAAAACTTGATAGAAGGGTTCTAATATTCAAATTGTAACTTAATTTTGAGATAACAATTTTCATCGTGAAAGCTTCATATTGCAAGCACTAGCCCATCTTCTTCACATTGAAACAAAAGCTTCATATTACAAGCACTAGCCGATCTTCTTCGCATTGAAACAAGTTAAGGGACTTACTACTACTTGGGATGCTTGCATGAATTCGATAATCATCATGAGTTTGATCATGGAGCTGCTATTCATGACATACTCATCATCATGGGGTCTTTGGTTTTTATCATGCCATGGTGATCAAAGGACCATGAGGTTTCATGATGTCAAATGGGTGAACATATGTGGGAGGTTATTTCTAGTACAACATGTCAAGAATTGTTACAAATGAAAGGTGTAGCTACCATGTCGATTTATGACAAATGTTCTAGTAAAGGTATTATAGCATTAGGGTTTTTTTTAATGTCATTTTAAAGAAAAAAGGTGCCTTTGTAGATTGGATGTGTCCACAATGCATTGCACAAACATCATGCTATGCCTTTTTGCTAAAATAGAAACAAATTAACTTTGGATTATGGATGAAATTGGGGATGTTGTCTATTAGTTGGACATTGTGGATTGTAGTCCAATGATAAATAAGCACTTAGAGTTGTTGGTCTTGATCATATGCAAAACCAAAACAATCTTCCATAGACTATTTTGTTATGCAACATTAGTTGGGATGTTTGTGATTTTCATGGGTGTGGGACAATGGATCGATAGTTCAAAATCAAATAACATGAAATGATTATTTTAAGTATGCATGAATCAACATGCTTTGCATAGATCTTAAAGCAGAGGATTGTTGAAGTGTTGAGGAAGATTTGACCATTTTAGCAAAGGAGAGTGCCTAGAGGAAATGGCACCCAACGAAAAAAGACACCAAATCCAAAAGGGAAAGAAGTTAGAGGGAAAAACCAAAACAAAAAATACAACAGTATAACACAAAATTCAATAAACAGAAACAAAAAAATTGTCCACCCTCCCTTGCAAAGGAAAAAGAACTTGGAGGGGAGAGAGAGCGAGAGGAAAACAAACAAACGAGTAATCCACACCATTCCAAAGGAGAGGGTGCTTGGAGGTTCATGGAAGGTTGTTCTGGTTCTAGACTAAGTTTTTACAGTATGTCATAAAGAATGGGCAATTGTTTTCCTTTGTATTTGGAAGTCCCTTGGCAGCCAGAAGATTTGCCAAGCATCTTACACAGCAGAAGAATTCTTACAATGTGTAAGGTTTGTGTGAAGATTTTCTTGTGTGTTGTAATGGCTATTGGAATTGACACCAACAAAGAAAACCCAACAAAAAGCCACCAAAATTTTAATGCTCTTTTTACTTGTGTGTATTGAGCTTGGATTCTTGCATTACAACTCTGATCTTGATCTCATATCTGATGTCAACCCACCCTGACAACCCTGTGCACACAACAAACCATATGTGAACAGATCATCATGAGGCTATATATACTTTGAACCAGGATGAAGCAATTGCAACTCATGAATTCTTGGAGGCATTCGTTCGTCATTGGGTTCAAAAGGTACACCACCATATATCACCCTCACTGGACATTGTAAAGGAACTGGACTCAACCCACAACCCTGTCTTTCACTTAAGACCATTGATTAGTACTGAGACTCCACCATCCTGGAAACACAACTAGATAACAAATATGGAAAATTGCAGAGACAAAACAGAGACAAAACCTTTCAACTGCAACTGGAGATTCAAGTGCAAATGATGTTAAAATTGCTCCATGTATCAATTAAGTGTTGAGCCATTGCTTCACCCTCAAAGGTTTCAAGACCTGCACATCAAACTGTGATTCAAAAGGTACTTAAGGATTGTTTGTTAAGATATGATAGGGTAAGAACCGAGATTCTGCCATAGTTTCTGCTCTTGGATTATTGGATTTGTTCCCAAGACACATTTTTACAAATAGAGAGCATCATGCAACCCACCAAAACTGAGGCAGATAAATTCCATTTTCCAGGCATTCAACTTCATAACAAACACCAGGACTTTCTCTCAGTTTCATCGTCACACCTTACACATCAAAAGCTGCCCAGATTGGCCATCCAGTCTTAAGCAGAAATGAAAGTTGGTTACATTGAAGATAACATATCTGCTTCCGTGATGGGTATACAGTGTGACTACCATCTGGCATTGACATGAGTTAACCAAACAAAAGTCCAGAAAGAGAAGGAATGAAACACAATCTCTCCTGGAACTGCAACACAATTTCTCATCAATTCCAAACCTTTTAAGCTTTACTGCTAATCCTCCAATGCTGCTGCTGCTGCTCCTCCTCTTGCTGCTGAAGGTTCAATGCTCTTCCAGCCTTGCATCTGCAAAATCCAAGCAACAACAAAAGCTAGAAATCATCAACCTACAAAACTAATGAAATTCTCAAACAAACCCACAAAATTATATATATATTTTCAAGTATATCCTTACTGAGAAATGGGTAGCTGCAATGCAATTTTCTGGTTTAGGATTTTAGCCTACTAAAACCCTAAACCCTAAACCTGAGTTAAAACTAAAATGGGTATTGAATTTCATGATGATACAAATTGACAGATTTTTTTAGTTTTTTAATTTTTCTACTTATTCCCTTAGATACCCGGAGGGTACCTCTCAGAGACCCAATGGGTATCATCACTAGGAAAGAAATGTTGAAAACAATGCAAAGGCATTTCAGAAAACAAAATGCGGGTAGGTGTTTCATTTTTCGAAATGCCACCCAGGTTCTTCCTCCACTCTGTAGTAAGGGGTGTGCATCCAGATACATACACTATGACATTATACTTATGGAAAGATTGTTCTGTTCTTTTTTGAAATGTCACGACCTTAACATTGGGTTTCCACATACATGAAAAAACATGGCAGGTTTTCACTAGAGTATCCTGAGCATGTCTTGCAAATCTGAAAAAGCATTACACCATGTAAAGCCCATTGGAGCATCTCCACCAGTGACTCCAGACAGTAAAATTTATTGTGAAAAAGTCAAAATGTGCCGGTTTAACTCAGGAAATTGGTTTTTCTGCACCAAATTCGTGCAGCAAAGTCGTACAGCTTGCTTGCTGTGGCTAGTAAAAGGCTCAACCCAGTTGCGCACCTCCCAAAAAGAGTGTAATAATTTGGACCTTGACTGCGGCTCACTATTTCTGATTGGTGGATCACAATCATTGGTCCAGGTAGTTTGCTATTAGTAGTCCCCCATGTATGTATGTGCAGTTCCAGTATGTTGCAATTTTTATTGGTGGGGTTGCAAATAAAATAAAATACAGCTAAACTTAGACATTTAATTTTACTATCCAGAGTTACATACTGAACACCGTTGGAGATGCTCTTAGACTAAGGCTTTATGGAAATTCAGGACTCCCTGAGCTCCCACCTGGGGGTCCCTTGTGTATAGTGTTCCCCACACTTGTCAATCCACATTACAAGTGGAATTGGCAGAACCAATAGTGGAGAACCCAGTACAGAGCCACCTGTCCCACATGGGGAAAACCCTAAAAAAAGCACACAGAAACAAGACACCAAATGGGGCTATAAGTACAAACCATATGGAGAGCCCTAACTATAATTCCATGTGGCAAGAAACATAACTTAACCCCCCCTCCCCCCCAAACCTTAGGGTGGTCTACAACACCTATATGGGGCCCTAAGTATTATCATTCCAAGTGGCAAAGAAACATAACTTACCCCCCAAACCTTAGGGTGGTGCACTATAGGTTGAAAAAGAGTGACATAGTCCAAAAACCATTATTAATTGTCAGAACCAACCATGTTCCTTTTGTAAACTTGTAATGGCTTTGTTTGTACCTTGTAACTTGTAAATGGGCTTTCTACCTTATAACTTGTTGTAAATGGGCTTTGTACCTTGTAACTTTGTAAATGGGCTTCTTCTACTCATGGTACATATATTCATTGGAAAAAGCACATCAATTAACTAGTGAGCTTCACACTTCATTGCAAGCAACCATTGCATAGCTTCCTTTGTACATCATGGTTGGGTTTGTGTAATAAAAAAATGATGGATAAAATAGTTCACCCTAGCTTGGTACAATTTGTGGAGCACATTGATGAGTCTTTACTTACTTTCCTTCCCACAAAAAATAATTTCTTTTTGAGGGGAAATTTTTAATTTTTCTTGAAAATTTATATTTTGTTGAAAATTTCAACATTTTTTACAAATAATATAATATTAATTGTCGAAACTGCCAAGGTATTATTATTCCCCTATTTTTGTGGGATTATTCATGTAGGGTAATGATGCCATGGTAGGAATTGGTGGGGGGGGGGGGGGGGTGGGGTTCCCCCCCACAACCCTTTAAACCCAAGGGAAAGGGGCCCCCCCCCCGAAGGCGGGGGGGGGGCTGGAAAATGGAAGGGGAGCC
>Ga0116231_10013311_pt1 | contig 11617 bp, 4 predicted proteins | sample S1TSphgellanicum_2_FD_89695 | JGI IMG/M metagenome (GOLD analysis project Ga0116231, IMG submission 89695) | Host-associated microbial communities from peat moss isolated from Minnesota, USA - S1T2_Fd - Sphagnum magellanicum MG | ecosystem: Host-associated > Plants > Peat moss > Unclassified...
TGCGCAGATCATATGTATAGGGTTGATATTCCTTAATATAGCTTTCTCTTCATTTATAACGTACGCAACAGCTGCAGCAGCCGATCAGTCGACCACAGCCAGTTTTGCCTCATGACCGTGAATTGCAACCAAAGTCGAACCGTGCAGATCTGCATTACCAGAAGAACAGGAGATTCGATCCTGCTAATATTGAGCAGCAACATCGCACCATGGAAGCTACAAACATAAGAGTTACAGTAAGCATTCAGCAGTAAGCTCTTTCAAACTGATTTCCAACAGATTGGATTTTTCTTTCCTATACAAATCGTAAGCATTCTAGATTCCATTTCGACATGATTATGGAAACCACATGTTTTGAGCTTTAGTTTGCAAATTCCTCTAGCTAGATCTAGCTAATTTTCCATCTCATATGTAGTACAATTTCCCCTTTTGGTATTCTTGAAGAAACTCTCAAGGCTCCTGCTAAAGATCCTCCAGCTGAGGAATATTTCAAACATGTAACAAATCCCCAAAACAGTTTGAGTAATTATTATCTGAGGCGCGAGTCGGCTGTAGTTATCGGATGGCGATATTGTATCTTGCGTCCCCATAAACGAGCAACCCGCTATCAACAAGGACTCCGACTATTTACCTATCCAGGTACGTCGACACAAATCTTCCTCTTCCCATCCGAGCGACTTTTCAGATTAGTCCGGATCACCGGATCGATCTTTTAATACAAAATTTTATAAAATCTGTAAACATCTGGATGTATGGTCTGTTGCAAATACTAGCTAGGGTACTCCAGAAACTAAATTGAAAATTTCAGCCTGCTAGTTTATAGCGATCTGCTGCATTGAATCTCGGCTCAATGTGAACTATTTGTACATTTTGTACCTGCATTTTTTGAAGTCCGGATATTTGCATGTGGTGATTGTGTGAGGCATATTGCAATGCTAAAGCATTGCAATTTTGCAGGTCTTGGACTCATCTCAAAGGACTTCTTTCCACACTGCATGCAAAGAGTTTGTTTCACTAACCTGGTACCAATCTTAGGACCAAACAGCTACACAAACTTTAAGATGGTCACAGGGACCATATAGTCACTGATGAGGTGTGCCACTTGGTGGCTCCACGCCTACTAGCTCTTTTTAATTTGGTCACTGCACTTACCATTTAGAATGCTTGGATGTAGAACCATTAATCTTGGACTTAGAACTGCACTAGACAAATCAATGTGACACAGAAAACCTGTCCATCTATCTGTGCTTGTTCATTATCTGTCTTAATATTTTCGATGATCGGTTGTATAGTGGTAGTTACCAATAACAACAACAGTCTGCCAATTGTGTGAGCCTATCTATCTTGCTAACGCATTGCTAACAGTTCTCTTTGCACAGCTCTTTTGTTGTGGTTTTCTATGGACACCAACTCCATTCTAGAGGATCATTGCAATAACAAGTGATGAAATGCTACAACTGGGAAGTGGTCACATGTATTTTGGAGCTGTGTATGTGACACATGGTACTGAGAACAGTAAACAAGCTGCATGGTCCACAACATAACTGCAAACAGGCCAGATTTATTGTGGAGCACACTTCCATTTCTCCTAGTCTGCGAGCAACCAGGTACACTGACACTACTAGGACATTACACTTGATAGATATTTGTCTTGGTCAGCTTGGAGTTCATTTTACATAAAGCATGAAAATGACTACCTACTTGTTTCGTAGGAGTGAGCAATGAGAAAAGCAAGTGAATTTTAATCAAACATATATTTTAAACTCACAAATTATATAACAACAAACAATGAAATAGCTACAGACTACAAGTGTGCAGTTATTCTCTCTTGAGGGAGCTGTTTAGATTTTTCTGCAAATCTTTCACCACTGTAACAAACTGTCCATCTGCACTCCCACAGGATTTCCTGCTCTTGTAGTGGAATGCCAATTACTTACCGAAGTCATCAACAGGAAAACAAATGATTTTGCCTCCACTTTGCATACAATTTAGGCCAGCCTAAAAAGCCTTGACCATTGTACAGATTGTAGGTTTGTGCCTTTATTTTTGTAGTAGCATCTCAGTCTACTGGATCAGAGAGTCATGTTAGGTGCTGATTTGGCCAGTACTTCAGGCTAAGTGCTGAATTAGTGGCTGCTTCAGAGCTGAAACTTGTGAATACAAGGAATTGGGATGAATGTTCATTGTACCTGTGCTGCTACAAAATTACTGGATAGATTACAAACCAATCTGATCTCTTTAATTGTTTCCAAGTTAAGAGAGAGCTTGGCACTTAAGCATAGGAACAGTGTGGGCACATGTTGACGGAAATTGTCTCTTGTTCTCAAGTGTCTAGATGTTTCAGGTCCAAACTCCATGGCTTGAATGGCCAAATTTCTTGATGGAAGGAATTCTGGATTAATGACTTTGCTGCATCATACACTTCAGGAATTTGTAAAACTCAGGTGTAGTCAAATTTGCATTGTTTATCTAAATTATGTGCTTTGTGTGCACAGCCAGTAAGAGGTGGGACATTGCCTAAATTTGCAGCCTGGGATGCAAAGGACCCCACTGTTGGAGATGGGTTCACAATGATATTCCAAAAAGCATCAGTTGAGAAGAAGGAGGGTGGACCTGTGCGCATTCCACAGATAAGCAGTGAACCTCCAGCAGGTAGTTTGGACGACTACTCTCAGAAGCAGCCAAGTGTTGAAGTTGATGGGCCTGTGGTAATCTTGGCCTTATCTTGAACACACAAGATTCTGGAGGTTTGCTTCTTCTCCTCCATGTATGAGTCTTCCTGTCGCTTCTAGTTCGCTTTTGTACGATTGTTTGCTCGTTCCCATTTTTTTCATTTTCAACACTCCGAAATACAATCGGTTCACGGGATGTAATCCGTGTTACACATAGAAGAATTTAAAAATTGTAGCCCGTAGCTGGCCTTCCGTCTGGAGACCGGTATGCTTCATTACCCCCGTCAGTTCAGCCGATAATGTGAGTTTTCCTAATTTGCAATTGTCTTTTCTTCTATTTTCCGACGTTGGGGTCCATTTTCAAGTTATGTGTAACACCTAGTTACTTGGTGTTCATTTGCAGGGCATACTTGAGGCCGTGAGAGGTTTTCCATTCCAGGCCTCCCAGTGTCCTCGCCATCGCCAGGTTGTTGTGCTTCTCCCATAGGCCATCACCAGGTGCGTCTCCCCCCCCCCCCCAAACCTCCCCCTCCTTCGAGTCCTACTTTTCGAATAAAAATCTAGGAGATTTGTCTCCTCCCAAGATCAGCTTGATCGGTCTGCAATGGACACGGAATGCAGTGGGCTTGTCTTTGATGTGTTGGAGTTGATTGTTGAGTCACACTTCCATTGCATCCACAAATCTTGCCACAGAACCGAGGCTGGTCAGATTGAAGTGTGACTCGACCGTCACCTCTCGAACATCAGCTTCGACACATCAGAGACATTACCTAGAGACACACACAAATTCTCATCGAGTTTTTTATTTATGGGGGATGCACACCTCCTGACCGGCTGTATGGCATTACAGACCGTTCGATCAGTGACAATCGCGGTCTGTAAGGGCCAATTGGCGTGGGCTATATGGTAGTGCAGACCGTTCGTGGTCTGTACGGGCCAATTAGCGCGCAGGAGGTGTTCACCTTCGATTTTTAAAAAACAGAACCTCTTGAACTTGGCATCTCAAATCTTTCATTGTTCATAGTAAAAATCCGTGCTATGACAGTCGTCCTCATGGATTCGAGGATTGCCCAAGGAATTTGGTGCGAAATATGCAATTGGACTCTTCAACCGGGCACAAATTTGGAACAGCACAATTTCGGACTTGTGCATTGAACCCTGCTCGATGCCGTCGCGCGATTAGCGCCCGGCAAGTTTCTGGAATTCAGGGATGCAGTGACCTCCAGCAGTCGTAAAAAAAGTAAATTTGCACTCAAGCGGGAGTTGCGGAAGGCTGCAGCCAAGGTGAACTTTTTCTCTTTCTTATTGTAATTGCCAACACTCTTTTATTTTTTTAAGGTTGTTACCAATACTTGTTTTTTCGTGTCTTTCACATTAAATCTCTCGACAGACATATGTATAGGCTTCGGCAAAAACACCGTAAGTCTTCGACTGACTTCTGTCCATTTTTAAATAAAGGGGTACTTTATGTTATTCACGATGTCAATAATAGTAGGATGCTATATGTTGGTCTCTTCGTTTCCTGTTTCTGTTGAAATTGGGGCTCTTTACTTGAAGTCGTAGAAGCTTGATTATTGTGTGTCGAAAATTCCAGCTCTGCCAGATCCTTTGATCTCCCCAAATTCTCAGGTATTTTTCCCGGTGAAAATTTGGTGGTTAATGTTATCCTTTCTTCTCGTTTCCTGTGGAGTCTCCTATATTGTCATGGAGATGTAACAGCCTAGCACAGCCCATTAACATCCCCTGTTATTCACTAACTGTTCATTTCCAAACAGTGTAAACTAGACCCACATAGAGATGGAGTGTCCAGGAACAGATCCAAATCTCATCCGCCGAGTTTCTGTGTTACCAGTTACCATTACCTGGGGGGCTTCGGTTTAATCCGGCTTCATGTTTCAAAGATGGACAACTTTCTACTCTTGTTTCATTGTATTGTCCTTAACCCTGTTGCGTGGTATTCTCATTCCTTGAGGATGCATCAGCTAGATTTACAGTGTACCTTTCCAGTTATTTTTCCTTCGTTTACACAACCAGTGCAGGTGGTCCTGCTTATCTTCGGGCATGATAGGATGTTACCAATCTCCCTTTTCTTTTATCCGACCATCTACTAATCTGTCTGCAATTTTGTCAAATGTAGCTCTCTCTCTCTCTTACATGTTCTCGGGTCACATACCAGTACAGCAGATGAATGTTGGAGCTTACCACCTTACCGAAGGACTGGGAGGTGGCATCCACTGTCTCTGCTCCTTATCAGAATTTGTAATATTTTTGTTTAGAGTTTAGTCATGGCAATCGGGCACAGATTGCAACAAGAGACAACCCCTTTTTTCACGGTTGTCCATCGTTTCAGCTTTTAGTGTCCTTTCCTTCTTTCTTGAATGAAGAAAAAGTTGAAGAGACCCCTACTTTTTGCTGGGCTCTCCTCAAAAACGAAGTGGGCAACTGGGGAAATATGTGCAGTTGTGTGATATCGATCTTTGGAAGCTGGGGTATGTAGTGGACCATTGTATAAAGTCATGTAATGACAACCATAGTAGTAGGATCAGCTCTTCTGAGGCTCGATATTTTATGGAATATTGCGTCCAGGCGCTGAAGAAGACTTATGTATGCCAGTGATTTTGCAGCTGCTGCTGGCTTGTTTATCCCCCCCCATGTAGTGTAGGCTGACCAGTATGCGTTTCCTGGGCAGCTTGGTCTACAACGTTAGAGAACAACACTCTGTTAAGATCCTGTAAATAGTCCAATTGTTCCAAATTACCACGTTCTTTTTTCCGAGTCTCGTGCTGTGACAGGCAATCATTTAGTGTGTTTCTAGTAGCTGGAAACAACAGGCTATGTGAAATTTTTGGAAGTCCTCACCTCTTCTTGAACGGTGATGACTAGGTAATATTGCAGAGGAAGAGTGTGATAGCATCATCCGCTCTGTTTGTGTCGACTCTCTCTAGTGACCCGAGCTCACAACGTTCTGTTCAATGCTGCGAGAGCAGTACTACTGTCCGTGTCGACTCTCTCCGGTGACCCGAGCTCACAACATTCGGCTGGGTGCTGCAGGAGCAGTATGCAGTTTCCTGCGCAGCTTGGTGTACAACGTTAGAGAACAACACTCTGTTAAGATCCTGTAAATAGTCCAACAGTTCCAAATTACCACGTTCTTTTTTCCGAGTCTCGTGCTGTGACAAGCAATCATTCAGTGTGTTTCTAGTAGCTGGAAACAACAGGCCATGTGAAATTTTTGGAAGTCGTCACCTTTTCTTGAACGGTGATGACTAGGTAATATTGCAGAGGAAGAGTGTGATAGCATCATCCGTTCTGTCTGTGTCGACTCTCTCTAGTGACCCGAGCTCACAACGTTCTGTTCAGTGCTACGAGAGCAGTACTACTGTCCGTGTCGACTCTCTCCGGTGACCCGAGCTCACAACATTCGGCTGGGTGCTGCAGGAGTAGTATGCAGTTTCCTGGGCAGCTTGGTCTACAACGTTAGAGAATAACACTCTGTTGAGATCCTGTAAATAGTCCAACTGTTCCAAATTACCATGTTCCAGTCTCTTGATTTCTTTCTTAACTCTGTGCACTAAAATTGACCCAGGGGATCTAAAAGCTCGTAGCAGAGTTCTGAGAAATAAAGTGTTCCGTCGGACGCTGAAGCTTCATCGTCTTAAGTTATTGATGGTTCCAAAAATTGTTTTGAACTATCGGTTTTCCTCGTCGCAAAAAAAAGCAGAGAGCGGTTTGTTTAAAAATCCTGGGCTTTAAATTTGCAGAGGCTTCAGATTTGATCTCTTGGTTGGATTTCATATTAGACAATTTGTTTCTCTGTTTTGCCCAACGTGCGTGTAGACAAATGCATCGGTATCCCCATGGGTACAAAGTTTGCGCTTTATTGAGCTAATCTCTTCACCCGGGAGTTGTCATTTGCCCCCATTTATGCATTCTTGAGACTTTTTAGTTTCGGAAGAAGTTTTTTGTCTTCCAAATGGTCAGTCCTATTCTCTTTCTGCTGAAGGTAAAAGTCTACCCTTTTAGAGATCTTCTAAGGAGAACTCGAGCGTTGGTTATTAAAGAAGGATTCTTATTCGGGATTTTGGCTTTTAGCAGGTTTCAAATGATTTTGCTTCGAGCCATGCAAGTGGGGAGCTTCCTGTAAGCCTGCTTTGTCCTTCCTTGATGTTTTCCCTTTCTCTCTTTCTTTGTTTCTTTGTCTGGTTTTTGTTTTAAGGTATGTTCTTGGCAGGGTCAACATCCGAAACCACTCGCGGTTGCGCTGTGGGAGGAGCCCAAGCCTTTGGCGACAAGAGACCAATATGCAATCGAAGCGGCCGGGGACTCGTTCGGTAGCCTTGTGATGGTGGAACTTCCACCTCCAGAATGGTAAGGGCCTTCTGAGATATTTCAGGTTTTTTTTCCTTTTTTAAGTGGATTGTAAAGGCATTCCTCATAATTTGATATCGATTGTTGTTAGGAACACAAAATTGCGCTTCACCAAGCATTGGGGGGCCCATGAAAGTGCTTGTATTATTCGACATTTTCGTGCTGCCGGGCATAGTGTCCCGGACTCCGTGTGTAAGGTAATAGGCATGGGCATCCCGACCTCGTCTCCAGAGGAAAACAAGGGGCATTATCCAAATCTCGAGGATTTTCAAGAGATTTGTGAAGATTCTATGTTGATCCACAATGGGGAGATGGTGGCCATCATTTTGCATGCATTTGTTCCTTCAACTGAAGCTACGGAGCACGTTCAAACCTTGGGAGATCTCTTTCGGTATGGCGGAACCATGCTTCGCACTTGTTCTCCGAAGTCTCGAATGGCGTTGTTTGGGCACAGGTTTTGTCATGGCGATCTCACTGTGGACAGGTCGATACTCTGTAACCAGGATGGATGCGGATTCAGAAATTCTTTTTTTACTTTTTTTTTTCATGGCACGTGAAGTTCTTTCCTTTCAGGTACCGACACAACACAAAAAGAAACGCATGAGACAAAGGGACCTGGTCGCAGGAGGAACTGGAACAATCTGCGGATGCTTGGGCCACAAAATTTGTGCAGACAAATTTGCGTCCGCAGCTTGAGTCGTGGTTGAGAGAATTGGACAGCTTTTTCCCTAAGGAATTACCATTTGGCACTTGTAGAGTGGGAAGAAGTTGTTTCACCACCATGGCGGTCACTGAAAACTACCAGGCAACACCGCACACTGACAGGGACTTGTGCAATTTTGTGATCTCCTGGTTTTTGGAAGGTGAGTGTTCTTTGCAACTTTTTGTTTATTTTAGACACTATGAGCTTTGTGGAAGGGGGGAAAAAAATGATTGCATACCTTCCTACTCACATTTCTTTGTTGGGAACTCGATTGGAGTTGGACAGGAGAAGTAGCATCAGGAGGGCAATTTGTGTTTCCAACGCACAACTTGTTTTTCCGACCCAGGCAAGGGACTATCATACTCTTCCGGTCTGCATGGCTTCAACATTGTACCATGCCCATCCAAGGGGAAGGACGGCAATTGGGTTGCGCATTGTACCTTCAGAAGCAGACCCTCTCCCAATACACAGCTCGACAAGCAAATCTGTCTAAAATCAATCAAGCTCTGAACTAATCTATGCGAACAACAAGTTTCAATTGAAGACGGGGGAAAGCTAAAAAGGGTCCGCTTAAAGGTGCTTTGCTCATCACCTATAGTGACAATGATGTTCAGGTTTGGGATGAAAATTCCTCTGCGACTGAAGGATGGGATGAATGAGTCCAGCTTCTGAGAGCTGTGGCCAACAAGGCTTTGTTGGTTATTTTCAAGAGCAGAATCGGGGAATTGGGTGAAAGAGTTGTGTATTTGGGTAGAGAGGAGGACGAGGATGGTTTGGGAGAAGAAATGAGGGGGGACTCTAAAAAGGGAGGAAGAACGGGAAAAAGTAGAGTCGAGATTGATCAGGAGGATCACACCTTTCAGGTGCCGGGAGAGAGAGATGGAGAGAGAGACCATGAATTTTGACGCGTCAAGTTCAAGAGGAGATCGAGCTCACAGAATGGCAGGCAGAATCGGGCAAACTAGATGTGGGAGAGCTACAAAGAGCAAGAGGAATTTGGCAAAGATGTGTTGAAACAATTCCAAAACCATCTCTCCAAAATCCCACTTCCTAGTATTAAGCAAGTTATTACTACATATCGACATGGTCGTTTGTACACCCCATGATTTTTTTGATGCCACTGGTTCCATCTTTCCACCCGAGCTTGGGAATCAGAGAAATTGAGCTTTGCGACTAAGATTCATTTTCCAGCGTTCTCTGCAAGTGACTCTTGTTAGGAAACATTTTTCTTGTAGCTCATGGGTAGAACGGTGATCTCTTGAGGGTGGATTCATATTCGAACCCTGGCAAGTCAGTGTTTCATCAACTCATGGGTGTACTGTTTTGCCTGCTATTTGATAAGAGATGAGCAGATCTGCATCAAGTTCTTAAGCTTCACATTGCTGACTAGCAACATGCCATATTTCAAACTTAGTTCCTGCGTGCATCACTGTTTTATTTGGGTCAATTTTTGATAGAGATGCTACGATGTTTTGCTTGAGGCTGACATATTCTCAACAGCAGCATCAGTGATGGGCTTGAGGAAGGGTACAGCTGTTGTGCTCTGCCAAGCTGTTAGTGGCAGAACACAGAGATAACCAACCCATGGTATATTGGTTTGTTGTGGACACAAATTTTTGATCTTGATGAGAAAATCCCACATTCTTTTGTGCGAGCAGTGTGGGTCCAATTGTACAGATTTGTGTGGTAAACCCATCGTGAGTTGAATCAAGGACTGGAATTCTAGACCTGGAAGAAACTGTTTTGGTTTTCTTCTCTTCAGGTTTTTGTTTCAAATCGGTGTCGTTGAGGAGGAGGCTGTGATCCCACTTCAAAACACTAGATGCCGGTGAGGCCACGCTGCTTGTTCATATTTGATCGTGATTTCCTCTAACAAGTTGGAGAGCATGACTTTGGAACCTCTCCTCCACATCCACCTCCAGGCTGGCCTCTCAGCTTTGAAGACACCGTATCCCCATATAGAAAATTGTGACACCCTAGAGAGATGCAACCAATTATTGGGATGTGATTGGTACAAATCAGGTTCAAAACTCCATTTGTTTTCGCTGCATGTTTGTTGCACTTTCCCATTATTTTGTCCAGGCTGACAGGACAGCTACAATGCTCTCATGGGTACAGGATTGTAGCATACATTTTGTCAGGGAATAAAAGGTGCATGGTGTGGTTCATGCCACACCTGTTGTGAAATACTTGTTAGACAGATTGAATTCTATTGAGACAACTAGGAAAAGGGTGACAGGCAGAACATCTTTGTGTCACAAAGTAGCTGCGGACCACATAGCAAATCTCTGAGGTGTCTATGCTAATGGATTTTAGTCAGTGCACCTGGTGGCATGAATTTTCTTGACTCAGACATTTGATCAAATTTTGCTATGAGGAAGGGTGCGCAAAGGAGGATCCACTGTCACAGGAGACGTTCCGGAAACTGGCAGAACCACACCCATTTGCAAAGCACTTTCACAGTAAACTGGTGTGTTACATTTCGAAGGAGCTCATGAATGAGGACAACCCACCATTGGTGCTACCCAATGGCTATGTCTATAGCCGCAAGGTGTGTCTACCATATCTGCTCCTTTACCGTGTTGTGTTATCTTCGTGATTGGGCAGTGATCATGCTCAGAGAGCAAGATTGCAAACCCCTCTTTTAACTGCGATTCTGTTCTCAGAGATTGTGGTCTTCAGTTTGTGTTAACCAGTGATTCCACAGTTTGCTGAACTTTCTGATCTATTAAAACATGGTGCAATTCCAGGCCTTGGAGGAGATGGCAAAAGCAAACCAGGGAAAAATTACATGTCCTAGGACAGGTGATGTCTGCAACTTTTCTGAACTTGCAAGGGCATTCATTTCGTAATACTGGTTTCTGTTAAACTTGCCTTCCTCTATCTGCTTTCCTCAGGAGAAAATTTCATTGAGCCCAATACCACAAGGTTATTGGATTACACATTTCTGCTCGACATGATGTAGAATCTCCAACTGTCTCTCTGAAGTTTACCCTAAATGGCCGCACAACCAATAATTGGTTGCAGGCTTATGATTTTTGGTGTGAATGCTTATTTATTCCGTACTCTGTCTAGGACCCACGTTGTCTGTAGCAGTTCTTTGCCTTCAGGTTAGGGGAAGAGAGTGGAGGTATGAGGGTGTCTCTGCCTCCACACAAACACTGACAGAAAATGCCTCTCTCATTAGACATCTTTCACCATTTATTCTTCGGGCTTTGCACTGCAGTAAGTTCATATTTACACATTGTACAAATACTTTCTGGTTGACATGTTAATGAATGTGATGACTATTCATTTCAGGAAGACATTTACGAAGCTTCGTTTCATGAAATTGTTAGCTATCGTAGTTTTCTGTTTGGATTCTTTTTCAGGGTGTCCCCTTGTCTTTTGTGGGTTGGATTCTTTCCCAACAGATGTGCTTGTGTAGTTTGACTTCTTTTCCAACATATCTGCTTGTGTGTGGTTTCAATTCTTGTCCACCATCTCCACTTGTGTTTGGATTGTCCCATACAAGTGGGTTTTTTAGGCTTTGTATAATTATCAGTTTCGTGATACAGACTCAGTGTAGAGAAATCGTTTTTAGATACCACTTTGGATCTTACAGTACTCAATTGAAATCCATTATTATTGCTTTGCTATTTTGATTGTTCATGTTATAGTCATCGATACCAATAATTGACAATATCAAATACAGAGTGCAATGTCTTATCATTTAACCTTCCATCATTACTGTTATGATGAGTTCTACCAGGACAATGGTGTCATATCTTGAACTTGTACTTTCATGTGATGGGAGAAAAATCAAATCGAATTGCATAATTTTTCAAAAACAACCTATGATTTCATCAACAAATTTTCACTTTTTTCCCTTTAA
>Ga0116231_10013312_pt1 | contig 11616 bp, 8 predicted proteins | sample S1TSphgellanicum_2_FD_89695 | JGI IMG/M metagenome (GOLD analysis project Ga0116231, IMG submission 89695) | Host-associated microbial communities from peat moss isolated from Minnesota, USA - S1T2_Fd - Sphagnum magellanicum MG | ecosystem: Host-associated > Plants > Peat moss > Unclassified...
ATAGAAATGATGATTGTAAATATGTTCCACTATTAATAAAATAATGAAAAATATAAATAACATCAATTTGGTGATAATATTATTTTGTAAACAAATTATGCATTTGGGAACCATTGTGAACATTACTTGTTTTTGAAAAGAAATTGGATTGGGTAGTATATAAGTTGTTTAATTAAGTGGTTTGTTACTTGTACCTTGCTCATGTATTGATGAGATGAAATAAAATTATTTGAATAAAGAAAAAAAATTAGATGGTTGCGAGTTTACTTTGTTGATGAAAACCTTGGTTGGAAAAATGCACTCGTGATGGAGCAATGCACTTTTGCTAGTAACTCTATGAACTTAAATATTTATGTGATAAAAGGAAGCACTTTTAGACACAAAAGTTCAAGCTTGAACATTCACATCAGTAAATTACAAGTATTGTCAATTATTTTTTCATTACTAAAATTTTCCATGCCTAATATATGATTGTTGTATGCATTGTAAAAGTCACCCATTTGAAATTCACGTATCGGAAAATAAACTTGTATGGCATTTTTGCTCCAATGCCCACATGAATTAGATCTATTGCACAAATTTGAAGCACATAACTTAGAACTAATGAAAATAATAGTTTAAGAAAGAAAAGTACAAAAAGGTAAAACAATTAAATTTGATGGAAGAAAATAAATTCACACATGCAATTGGCGAATGTAAGTGGGCCTATGTAACATGCACATACATAAATTGGTAGTGGCTACAATGATCAACTATAATTACTCCGCTTCCTCCACTTACATATATAAAACATGAAGATATTTCATAAGACCATTTGTAAGGACATTGCACAAGTGGCACACCAACTTTCATCTAAACAATAATTCATTTAAGGTCTTAGATATGATTAATTTGAAATGATGATCATTTTATGCATAAAAATGTATGGTTGCTTGAATTCACTTCCACATTAGACTTGCTTGTATTCCTTCTCCCGACAAACCCAATAGTGGGATACAAGGTTGTCGAGTTACGATAGGTCAAATCCAACAATTCCTTATTTTTGGTGAAAGATACGTACCTCGTCACATGATTGACTTCTACACCCATAATGTCCCCCATAGTGTAGCTTAACTTAGGCCGAATTGACACTTGCAATTAGGGCAAAAAATGTTAGGGCCAACTTTGAGCATTTTCGGGTTGCACATTGACGTCAAGTTACTAATAAATGCTAGAGCATGGACATCAGGATATTAATAAATGCTGGAACATTGGCCCCAAGGGTTGCAAATTGGCCTTTCAAATTTGATGGTATCCTTTTTTCAGCCTGCGGGCCAATACAAAGCCATAAAGTTCAGCATTTATTAGTACTTGGGGCAGATTGAACAGTTTTTTCCTATTTCAGTCTTGCTTCCTATTGTAAAGCCCTTGCGGTCAACTCTTGCTAACCAATAGGAATGTTGGATTTGGGTTGAACATTCGCCCTGACTCCTAGTGTAAAGTGGGCATTAATGTCCACATCCTGGGTTTGAATCAGTCGCTTATTATTAGAGATGTCATCATTGTTATGGTGAGGCTTACCATTATTATGATAGCCATAGGTGGACCATGTTGGATTCCCACCTTGATATTATTTTTGAAGATTTCATGGTTAAATCCGATGGTAGTAGTTTTACTCAAATTGTCCTTGATTTTGATCTCAAAGTAGTAAGACAATGTTTGGTGTTCCATCTCATTGGTTGATAGTTGATAAGTTCGGACACCCAACACCAATGAAAACTGCAATGCAATTCTACAGCCGTAAAGGATTCAAATGTTCCAAATGAGTGGTCGTTCCATGTCATTGGTTGATAGTTGATAAGTTTGAACACCCAACACCAATGAAGATTGCAGTGCAACTCTACAACCGTTAAGGACTCAAACACTCCAAGTGAGGTTCCAATGAGGTTCCAAGAGAAGACTGTGAGAATTGGTAGTGAGCGATGTGGCCCAAGGGTGGCTCCAACGAACTCTGAAACGTAATCCCAGCTATGAGGGCACCCCAACAAGAAATGCATTGGGGGATCTCCGGATGAGGTTCCAAGAAAAGATTATGGGAATATTAGTAGCCAGTTTTGTATGGCAAGGCCAACTCCAACAAATTACTTCCCCAAAATACTAATAATTGCTGCTTCCTTATGATCACTAGATACGTGATAAAGGACATCTTTCCATTAGGGGGCTGTTAGGATACATGCTATCATAATAGTCCATTTCCATTACATTGTTTCACCTAATTCCGCTCACAAGGACTGAAAGCTTTTGCATTAACCAAATGTAAGAGTTGTGAGAGCTTTTAATCAAGTTGTAAAATTTCATTGTAAAATGACATGTGTCCCATTTTAAAAATCATAACATTTTTAAAAAATAGCGAAAACTAGTTGGTTTGTCGAAGTATGAACATATAATGGTTACAAGTTTTTACTCCATTGGGGCTATGCAATAGAAAGCACCTGCTACACTATCCTACTACCTTGGCCAGTTCAACACATGTCCGTTGAATAAATAAATAATTTTGAAACATTCATTTCAACAAATGAATAATTCTTAATATCCATTATTTTGCTTCAAAATATTTTTTGATTTGGAAAAAGTAATTTCTGAAAATTTCCATATTTTCAAAAACTATAATTAATGGGAAATTGGCCAAGGTACTAAGGTAATGTTCATGTCAGTGGCTTTCATTAGCCGACTTTGATCACAACCTAATGGAAAAAGACCCCAAGCCTTGCAATAACTCTTTGTTAGAACTTAGGATATGTGGCCCATTTTAATTGAAGAGCTTTCTGACTTCGAACTTCTTAATCATGTTGACATGCTAACTTCACACATTGCTACTTTTTACTAGATGAATTAAAGGTTGAAAAGCTGTCAAATGACATGTCTAAAAGATTGCAAAACAAACTCCACAACAATAATTTGTAGTTCATCATTTTGTTAGTCCTATGGTATACCAAACCAAACACAATTTAAAAGGTGGCAAATAACCTATGATTGTCATTCAAAAAAATCATACCAACATCTTCGTCACCAAGGGTCCAACAACTCGCTCTCCACAATTACTTCCCATTAACTCCACCAACTCCCACTAATGGTTGCACATAACTTATAGATTCTACTCAAAATTCAACGCAACCCCACATAACAAAATTACATTTGAAGTTGCTGCAACATTTTCGAAAGCAATACAAAAACTAGTTTTCAGATTAGCTAATAGTCAAGTTAGCTAATAAAAATGTCAATAATATCCTCATTCAAATTACAACAAGCTTGTGAAGCATAACTTTAATTTCATTTTACTTGTTTTAATATTTCTTTCTTCCAATCATAAATTTACAAGAAAGATCATAGTAGCGCTTTCTAGGAAATTTGTCATAATTCACTAATATGAGAGGATTTGTACAAACTTCAAATTTAAATCCTTAAAGTCCATCTAAACTTCCATAACATATTGACTATGCATATAAACCATTTTTTTTTACAAATACGCCTCAAAATCATAATACTCAATACAAGGCCATCATGGGGCCAGTGCAAATGCTTAGTAACACTTGACCATAAAGCCACATAACCTTTCTTTAAGAAAGTTTAGTTTCAAAAATAGGATAGAATTTTTTAAATGAGCATATTTCGAAATGGCCATCAGGTTCGACTAAGATCATGATTAAAAAGCTACCCACTTCCATTTAAGAAGGACAATGTACAACAAAAATTGGATTTGCTTGTTCCACAGCACCAAAAGAACAATTCTCTTGGATTCAACAAAGAAAGAGCTAGCAATACAAAGTTATTTGAATTGCACATGTAAACAAACAGCTAGTTGTGTAATGCCTCTGCCATAAGAATGGACCAAAAATAAATAAATAATTTAAAGGACAAAAATGACCTACATGACATGTCATTGTGTAGTTTCTCCCCTTAACCCCTAAATGTAAAGGTAATGCCTAAACAGTAGCCCATATTGAGTCTGTCTAATGTCAAAGTCGATAAAATCACTTGCTTTGGCATTACATCACTAACCCAATTCTTTATAGGGCCACACCTTTATGCCACGACTACCCATTAGTTGTTTACTTTTTTAGTTTTGGAAAGTTAGCTGTTAGGTAACACAAATGGTTCATGCAGATTTTGTTTATTTCCCAAAATTTTGTCTAATTTCAACTGGAAAATATGCCTTCAACCTTATACAAAGGATTTACCATGGAAAAATGGCCCTCTAGATTTATGTTTTTAAGGGTTTCCAAATTGACAGTTGCTAGCCAAAAATATAGAAGGATTCTGACTATTTTCTACTTTCATATCTAGTCTGTAGCCAAATCTGGCTAAATTATCATATGGATGATCACCACTTCACCTACATCACAAAATTGAAAAAAAAAACCCTTTTTCATGTTTTGTTGAACTGGCCACAAGTCAAAGGGAATATGAACTCTGTCTAACCTCACTAGAAAAGTTTTTACTCATCTCAACATGCCTGCTAGTTAAATTCCCAGGGTGAAACTCTAGTATATTTTTTAGTGTTGTGCGAGTATCAAAACTGCCCTCAAGGATCGCTGGGTATCACCAGATTATCCAGATTATCCCTATTTGAAAATTTCAAAGTATGCTGACTGAAATTCTGATCATCAATTCTCACTTGTAAGAGAACCAGATGAATGAGAGCTGAATTCAAGGAAAAAAAAAAAATATTGAGACCTGGGTGAGGTAAAACCCATTACCCAGGTCAGGTTCTCAAGGTATAGTGTACAAGGTTTAATGCACAATCATTAAACAAGGTTGTGCATTTAATGTACCAGGTTGACTAAGAGTAATGAAAATATATGTAGGAGCAATGGAGGCCCTCAAGAAAAGGGAATGATAGGATGAAACTCAGATTTGTGAGTTTCAATCCCTCCTTCATGCTCCTGTATTTTTTCTTGCAAGTTTTTTTTGAATCTCACCCAATGTATGACCAAACTTAAGATTCGGGTGCATGTTTTCCTTACTTTATGGATAACTATGATTTTTTAACATTTAGAAAAGAATAAAATCAGTAATTTTTTTGTAATTCTGATTTATTTTTTTTTTTTGGAAAAAAGTAATAATCAATTGATGAAAATCATCAAAGGATAATCGATTGTTCTCAAATCTGTGAGAATCTACATCATGAGAACTGGTTAAATTTTTTTAATAAAAATACTGATACCGTGACCTGGTGTATATGTTTTCAAACAAAAATAAAAAATGAAAAGTTAAACCTTTTATAATCTATTTTGTGAAAACCGAATCCAACAGGTATAAAAAAACTTATGATACCCACCCAACACTGGTATATTTGTCTGGTATATCTGTGACTCATATTAATTAGTTTGGGAACTGTCGAAGTTCTACTTTTTCTTTTGTGATGTGCATCTTTGATTCATTCATCTCACCAATTCACCCCAAACTCTATATAGTTCCCAATAGAAGCCCACCCCATGCACCCCCAAAATGGAAGTCCAGTGGTCCAAGCTACTTTAAACTTAAAGTGTTGTACATCTAACAGAATATGTAGTGGACTTGCTTATAAGCAACAATTGCCCAACAAATCCTTCAAGAGTGAAAACATATGACACTATGTATGAAATAATGTCATGATGCACATTTTGCATTGTTGAACTATCTATAGTTGGTAATGCAATAAAACAAAAGTGATGAAGATACCAAAAAACTCAACAAAAAAATATTTTACAAAATATAATGACATTGCATGAATCTCATGAATAAATTTTGATTTGTCAAAACGCATTGAACTTTCTACATATTACAAAAAAACTCTATCATAATCTGTAGTATATGAGCATGAACTCAATAGGCCTTCATATCTAATGTCCAGTTTGATGTATATTTTGGCAAGGATTATAATATGGGGACATTGATCTGAAAGAGGAATTTTTTGAAAAATGTAGAGAATCAAAATATTAAGATATAGAGTGAGCATTGGATTTTTAAAATGAAGTTATTTCCTATTGGGAGTGAAGTTCAAATGTTAAATTTTCAAATCCAAGACTCTGTAACACCAAGGACAGCTAGACAAAGTTTTTTCAAAAAAACCTTACAAGGTAGTTCTCCTAATTCAAACTATAATGAAATAGGTTATCTTTTTTACTCTAAATGTGTGGAAAAATGAACCTTCAACATAAAATTCTCCCAAATAATCATCAACAACAATATGTGGATTAAAGATCAGACTGGAGATGGCATGGCAACCTTTTGAATTTAATGAAAGGACAAGATATGTTGCTTGGTTCTACTTTTCAGGTTCACTATGTCAAATTTGTAAATATTTGAGGTATGGATCATATTGAAACTTGACTCTGTAAAAGGTTTGTTTGAAATTTGACTTAATGGGCTCAATCAAAAGTTGGCAAGCTCTGTCAAAAATCACATGAAGCTCATTCATGTCAAATTATGTGGTGATGATTGTTTGATCTAGACAAATGTGATAACCATATAGTGTGATAACATGAACTCAATGATACGAAGAGTTAGAAGTGCATGAAATATGAAATTTGATTTTTAAAGTCTTTCTTCTAAGTTTCAAGGGCTGACTTCTTGAACCCATTGGCAATATAGTTCCTTGCTCAGGGTCCTGGATAAATGTCCATTTTAATATGGCCTAAGCTGGTTCAAGAAGTCCATATGGAAGCTTTAATTTGGGTTGGAGATTTTGGGGCAGGGGGATATCGCCTTCTTTATTGTATGGCACAAGCCCAAAAATCTTGGACCCAATTAAGCTTATTTATACCTAATGCTTGGCTCAACCTAAGCCCATAAATGTATTCTGCTGACCAGAGGCCAAGGAGTGTAAAGATGGTCGAAGACTTCAGCAGAAAAAGGCTCCAAAGATTTCTGTAGTACCCCCCTCCCCCTCATAGCTTGCATATTTTAGGAGATGGCTTCCAAGGCCGACGACTTTTTAAAAAAAAATTCCAGATAACTTCAAACTTTTAGGCTGAACCAAAAAGTAGACACCCATATTGTTTTGCTAACGAGGACCCACTAGCACACATTTTCTGAGGAGGACGTTCCCGGCGGAATCACTTACGTCACCGTGGATGGGTAATTGGACCGCCCTACTACAGAACTGACCCACGTGGTTTTTCAGGTACCCCTATGCAACTGTAGTGTGCCTGGAATCAGGTTTCGTGGTCAGGTTCTGCGCCGAAAATACCTGTGCAGCGGTACAAGAGAAGCTGTTTCCAAGTTCTATTCACCAGTGAATTTTAATTTAATTCAATTGTTTAGTTCATTTGGTTTATACTAAACTTGAATGATTTTGAGCATCCTAGTACTGGAATGTAGGACCGAAGTTTTTTTTCCTCTACAATGTACTTGTACTGCACTGAAAGTCATGTTTGTTGGCAGTGGTGTTTTTTTTCAATTTCCTGATGGAGCCAGGGTAGCCATGCATCAATAGGCAGATTCAGCCCATGGGCATGTTATGTGAAAACTGTGGAATGTTATAACCTTTGTATAAGGTTTGTTGTGCATAAAAATGACCATATAAGTTGGACGTTATAAGGAGTTAGTAGTAAAAAAATTGCAGGAGGGAAACACTAACGAGAGACAGAACCACACCCTATTCCATACCCAAAATAGTGCCACAGAATGGTTTATAAAAAAAGACCTATCAGACTCCATCTGCTCATTCATTCCATTTGTGGGGCCCTGGCTCCACAGGGGACAGGAACCCTGGCATTGGGTTGTTCAGTTCCATTTGCCCATGGAGTTGCTTTGCTTTGTTTGATGACCATCTTTCAAATTGATTTGAACTGTATTAAAGTTTTTCCAATCGTCATGATGTTCCCATAAATTTCATCATGTGTCCCAAAAAGTCCAAAGTTGTGCTAGGGAGGAAAAAGAAATGATTTTTATGAGACATCTAGGGGTAAAAATGAGAGACAAAGAAATACAAATCAATGAAAAAGTGAACAGTTTAAATAACCATTCTACCAGCGTACCTACACCTTGGGAACATACTATGTTATATAAAGGCATTAATGAAAATTCTGAAGTTTCTTCCTTGCCCCAGATCCATTTTGGAATGCCATTTTGTGGAAGTCGGCCCTAAGATGGGCTCTTTATTTATTCTTCACAAATTATGGGCCATTACAAATTCTAAAAGACGTTGGAACTTGGGGAATTTGTGTGATGCCCTCAGGGTACACAAAAAGGAATACCCTAACCATGTTGCTTTTTAAGAGGACCATGCATTGCTCCCAAGAGTTGTGGAAGATGCAGGCAATAGTTAAGAGCAAGCCACATCTTTAAGTACAACTTTATGCCATGACCTTTTTTGAACACGTTTATGCTGTTCACAATCGGCAAATGTGTCCAGTTATTTTTCCCTAGATTGGGGTACCAAGTCCTGGCTAGAATTGTGAAGAATAGGAAAAAATAATTAGCATCTTTTCAATTGACCAACATCAGTAGGCAAGTTATGCTTTATGGCAGGAACGTTTTTTGAACACATGCAGTGATGTATGGTTTTCTCACAATCGGCAAATGTGTCCAAACATATTGGGTTTTATATTCACCAATTACTTTTCCCTAGATTGGGGGTATCACGTCCTGGCTAGGTAAACGTGTTAAGAATAGGACAAAAATTGGCATCTTTTAAGGTGCCCAATGTCAACAGGCCAATTATGTTTTGTGGCGTAATCTTTTTTGAACATGGTTTGCTCTCAATACGCAAATATGTCCAAACACGTTGGCATTTTATCTTGACCAATTCTTCTTCTCTAGAATGGGGTATCAAATCCCAGCTAGGACTAGAATGGGCATCTTTTGAATTGCCCCACATCAATACGCTAGTTGTGCTTTATGGCATGACCCTTTTTGAACACATGTAATTATGTCTGGTTCCTCATTCAAACTACTAATCGCCAGTTATTGAGTTTTGACCTGATTATCAAGTCAGTTATTAATAACCTACCAGCAGGTTATCGATCTTTTGATAACTTATTAAATTGATATCTGTCTGGCATTGAATTTTCAAGTTTTAATAACCTACCTCCATGACTCAATTATCATCCAGCTAGGTTATCAATCTTTAAACACTCATCCAAGATAATATAATAATAAGAAATTCTAGTCTTAAACCTTTTAACCCTATAACTGGTGTAGATCCAGTGAGTTAACTGGTGGTTCTCAATCAATTACTTGGTAACCTACCCTTATGCATAACTGATGATTATTACCTGGCACCCCAAAAAAAATCAAAGAAAAAAAAACCCAGTGGTTATTTGAAAAAATCAATAACCTTTGAACACTGGTCCAAACACATTGGTTTTTATCTTCACCAGTTACTTTTCCCTAGTTGGGTATCAGGTCCTAGCTAGAATTGTTAAGAATAGGACCAATATTGGCATTTTTTAATTGCCCAATATCAATCGCTAGTTATCAAGAAGAAGAAAACTCGCATTGAACAAGGACAGCCATGGGCCCAGCTTCATTTGCCAGTAGAAGATCAAGAGGTATTTTGTTGAATCACCAGCCATCCATTAGGTCACTTAAAAAAAGGTTTCCATAGGTCATCCACCATCACATTACATCCTTACTGCAATTATTTATTGGGTCCAGTGTTTTGTTTCTTCAATTTTGTGATGTTGTTCAAGTGGTGATTATCCATAATTTATTTAGCCATATTTGGCAATATTCGAAATATGAAAGTAAAAAATCTTAAGCACCCTTTCTTACTGTAAGCAATTGTGACAATTTTTGTTGCTTTTTGGTTGTTCTCAGGTATTTTTTAGTTTTTAAATGGAATTTTTAATACAACAGTCTTTCTAAATATATATTTCACAAAATGATGAAAATTTTCCACCAATAAAATCATTGATTGGGTTTTGCCTCTATGCAGGCCTTCGTGATGTGCAACCCACATTAAGGAATAAAACAATGGTCAAAGAGTAAGCCACACAGAAAACCAAATGTTCACACATGCAAGAAACTCACAAATACTAATTTTATCTACATTTACATATTTTGGTTCAATCATTGCCTATGCCATATAAATTACCAAATTCAAGTTCCACAATATACAAAATGTTCACATGTGCAAAAGCATCCTGAACAGAGAGCTACATTCTTATATTTGGGTTAGATCTAACCTTATGGAACATAAAGTGCCAAAAATGAGGATGGCGTATCATGAATTTTTGTGCTACATAAGTTGTGGAGCACAACCTTCATCACTTGGCACTACATCTGTGATGCTCAGGACAACATTTCATCAGAAACAGTGTTTTTTTTTCCCCAATTGTATGATGTAGCTGAAGTGGTGATCATCTATAAGATGATTTAGCCAAATTTGACAATAAAAACGTACAAAAGTAAAAACACTTAAATATAAATTTTTGGCTGCCTACTAGAACTTAATATACAATCTGACAATTTCAGCAAAAATCTACTCAAGGAAAACAAACAAAAACTTATTTTTCCACGATTTCAAAAAACCTACTCTAGAAAAGGCTCGCCCAAAAAAGAAAAAAAACTGTTCACAAACATTGCAATTGCTGCAAATGCAATTAATGTGTAACACCCATGTTTGGCAAAGAGGCTCTTATTTATGGTTAAAGCCTTTGTCTTCACCACTCTCTGTACCACCCCACACAAGAGAGAAGTGGAAAGAGGTATCAGATCATGTGATTTAGTTCTTGGCATTATAACATTGTACCATCATCCATGATGCACTAACATTGCTTGGCAATGATAGCCAGACGGATCACAGCTAATACTAGAGGCAACATAAGTCAATTAAGACCATAGCACCAGAAGTGAAAGAGGACTTAGAGGATAACGTAGTAGCACCTAACACTGTGAGTAGTGACTCATGAGGGGACCCTGAAAGGAGCCCTATTATGAACCTTTATAACTATTCTAGCCTACTTGGGCATGCAATCACTTGGGAATGGACATTTCTTTTCCGGAAAGGACAGCAACTCTTGCTCTTATACTTACCCACAAATGCTTCAACAACTGTTGTTTGTAGCTTCAGGCCATCTCATGCTCTCATGGATGAATAGTCGAAATTGTACCCGAAACTGTACATGAAATGTAATAGCCAACTCGTGCCACATTCAATTTGGGCTTGTACTTAAAACGTCTTCTACCATAGCAGTAAAATGGCCTGCAGAGTATGTTTTGGATGAAAACTAGCAGTCCAATTAGTGTGAACTCAGTTGGAGCCTGTAAATGAACCCAAGACATATATTGCCCTTCAAGAGAGCAGGAAAAAGCAAATAATTAATCATAAGGATTCACCCAGGCGGTGAACAATGTTGTGTGGGTATATTTTTGACCCAGATATACCCACTGGGTACAGATAGGGTATATTATTTGTCTTAACTTACTTATCTCAAATCCACATATACTAATGAAGTGCATATGCAATGGTATGTAAATTTTAAATTTTATACCTGAATCATAACCTTGGATATGAATAAGAAATATCATACCCAAAGCTGAATATGTTTGGGCATCCAGGTTTTTAAATTATGATAAATATGACTTAAACTTGGTAGTCCTACTAGTTCTTTTCTGCGTCCTCTTTTTTCTGCATTTAGGATTGGCCCA
>Ga0116231_10013313_pt1 | contig 11616 bp, 2 predicted proteins | sample S1TSphgellanicum_2_FD_89695 | JGI IMG/M metagenome (GOLD analysis project Ga0116231, IMG submission 89695) | Host-associated microbial communities from peat moss isolated from Minnesota, USA - S1T2_Fd - Sphagnum magellanicum MG | ecosystem: Host-associated > Plants > Peat moss > Unclassified...
AGAGTGTGACGGGGGTGAGGGCGTCGATGGTGGAAGCGGAATGGACCAGTTCCAGCGGCGGGGTGAGTGGTTTGGGTGGGGCGATGAGGAAGACCGAGCCGCTTGCGCCGTCGGTCGCGGTGCCGTGAAAGTTGCCGTCGCTGCCGAGAATTATCGAGTTGGCGACCGAGCCGGACGGAAGTTGAGAGTAGAGGGAGAGGGGTGTCGCGGGAGTGGGGGAGGTGGGCGGAATCTGAAAGATGCCGCCGTCGGCGAGGCCGTAGAAGTTGCCGTTGCTGGCCAGAAGGAGACCACTAGTCCAGTCGCCGATGGAAATGGTGTTTCGGGTTGCAGAGGACGAGGCGGATCCGGGTGCGATGTACTGGAAGGCGAAACCCGCGTCGAAGGATGCATAGGAGGTGCCGCCGAGCTGGTACTGGCTGGGCGTAGTTCCGTATAGGCTGCCGTCACTGGCTTCGGTGAGGGTAGAGGGATAGCCCTCGAACTTCCAATTGGGGAAGCCCGGCGGGAAGCCTTTGCCAGGCTGGCGAATGACGATGTTTGGTTTGGGATGGGCGAGGCTCGAGGATTTCGTCGCAGCTTTCTGCTTCGGTGCCAGTCCAACGGGATAATTCCCGGTTTCGTTGAAATTCCAGAGCTGGGTTTCGACCGCGGGCTGACTGGCGGAGGGAATCGTGAATCTGGAGAGGCCGCCGCAACCCAATTGCGACTGGCAATATTGATTTTCGTAGAGTTGCGCGGTTTCGTAGAGGTAGCCGTCGCTGCCCATCAGAAGCGCGTTGGGAAATTCCGACAGAGTGTAGAGAATCGACGGCACAACGCTGGAGGGAGAAGTTCCAGCGGCTGGCGAAAGGAACTGGAAGATCGTTCCCGCGTTGTAATCGCAGTAGGTAAAGTCATTCGGAAGCGGCAACTGGTAGGGATAGTTGCATGCGAGCGTCGTGCCGTACATAAAGCCGTCTGCTCCGACGGTGAGGGGGTTCGGGAATGCCCCCTCTTCCGGCCCGTTGGCGACTCCCTGAAAGGAGTAAAGGGTCGTGAGTTCGCCTGCGGGCGTGACCCGGAAGATGGTTCCGCATCCGATGTTATTGCCGCCATCATCGGCGCAGGAGTAATTGGACAGTTTGACCGTGGAACCACCGTAGGAAGTGGTGCCGTAGAAGTTGCCATCGCGGCCCTGGATCAGCCCTGTGGGCCCGGAGCCACCGACACCGCCCGGGAAGCTGGCGATTGGGGTAATCGAGTTATCCGGATTGACCCGAAAGACGGTGCCGCATCCGGCGGGGCATGCGGGGTTGTTACCGCCATTGGCGGTGGTGCCATAGTAGTTGCCGTCCCAGGCCTGGATCAGAGCGTTCGGATTCGCGCCGCTCGGATAGGCGGGGTTGGCTCCGGTCGGAAGGAAGGAAGTCAGGCCAGGCGTAGCCACGCCAGGGGAGTTCGGGGTGATGGTCAGGGTGACGTTGGCTGAGGCGGTGCCGGAGGCTTGGTCCTTGACTTGTACGGCGAAAGTGTAGGTGCCGCTTTGGGTGGGTGTGCCGTAGAGAATGCCGCTAGGGGTGGTCGAAGTGGGAAGGTTTGGACCTTCGCTACTGCCGTAATTTGTACTGAGGCTCAGGCCGGGAGGAAGGCTGGAGGGATCGACGAAAAAGCCGTTTCCGCCGGCACCGCCGCTGGCGACAAGCGCATAGGTGTAGGGAGTGCCCTGCGCTCCGTTTGGGAGAACGCTGGACTGGATGGTCAGAGGCGCATAGTTCACAACTACGCCAGCCAGTGCCGACTCCACGCCGCCGCAGGTGAGGGAGAAGAAGTACGTGCCGGCGTATTGTGGGTTCACGGTCGCGGAGCCTGAGTAAACTCCATTCGATATTGTGCCGTGCTGGAGGCCGGTCCAGGTGACGCCGTCATTGCTGAAGGCGTAGCACTGCTGGGCGGTGAGGGAGTAGGCGTTGGCTACGCTCCAGTTGATGGTGAGGGGCTGGCCTTCCACGGGGCTGTGGGCCGCCTGAGGGATGGTGAGTTGGACGGGTGGGGCGAGCGCGGGCGAAGCTGGAAGGGTGAAGTAGGTGCTGCTGCTGGTGGTACTGTTGGCGATACCGTGCAAGTTGCCGTCGTTGCCCTGGATGAGAGCCGCGGCGGTACTCCCAGATGGAAGCGCTGAGTAGAGCGTGACAGCAGACGACGGCGAGGCGGAGGCGGGAGGAACCTGGAAGATGCTGCCATCGTCGAGACCGTAGAAGTTGCCGTCGCTTGCCAGGGTGAGGCCGTTGGTCCAGTCGCCGATGGAGATGGTGTTGAGGGTTGGCGATGCCGCGACCGATGTTGGCGGGGCGTACTGGAATGCCTGGCCTACGTTCGTAAACCCCGAACCATTCCCTTGGCCAAACTCGGTTTGCGTGGGCATGGTGCCATACATGCTGCCGTCTGCGGCTTCTGTCAGTTGGGTCGGGATGCTTTCGAGTTCCCAGCCGAGGAGGCCGGCGTAGCCGCGGCCCGGTTGGCGGATGACGACATTGGTTCTGGGCCCGGAGAGCGGAGTGCTGCCGTGTTTCGCCAGCTTCATTGCCGCTTCCTTCCCGGATTTCTTCCGGGAGATTACGGGCGCGGCGCTGTAGGTGGTGCTTGGGTTCGAAAAGTTGTCGAGCGTGGTCATGGAGCCGGCGCCCCCGGGATTCGAGGGCAGAGTGAATTGAAAGAGGGCTCCGCACTGATTCTGTGGAGGGCAAATGTTGCCGTCGTCCTCCTGGACGGTGCCGTAGAGTTTGCCGTCGCTGCCCATCAGGAGCGAGTTGGGATAGATCATTTCACCGCCGCCGCCGCCGCTTTCTACAAAGCGGTACAGGATGGTTGGCGAGACCGTAGCGGCCAGACCTGCCGATCGTGGCGTGTAGTCGAAGATGGTGCCGAAGTCAAAGGCGCAACCTGGCTGATTGAATGAGGTGCCGATTGGGTAATTGCAGGCGAGCGTGGTTCCGTACATGACACCGTTGGCGCCCAGGATGATGGGGTTAGGGAAAGAACCTTGTTCCACGCCATTGGGAGCGCCGGGGAAGGAATAGAGGACGGTTGGGGTGACTGGATTCGCAGTCTCGGAGGCTGGTGGCGCTACGCGGAAGATGGTGCCGCAGCCGCTATTCTTGCCGGTGGAGTCGGCGCAGGAGTAGCTGGATTGGTTGAGAGTCGTTCCGCCGAAGGTAGTGGTGCCGTAGAGGTAGCCGTCGCCATACTGGACCAGTCCTGTGGGCGAAGATCCGCCTGCGCCACCGGGGAAGTTGGCGACCACGTGGATGGAATTGTCGGGGTAAACGGCGAAGACAGTGCCGCAGCCGATGTCTGTTTGGTGGTTGGTGTCGAAGCAAATCCCGTTGCCGAGCGTGGATCCGCCGGTGGCCGATGTGCCGTAATAGTTACCGTCCTGGGCCTGGATCAGGGCATTTGGCGAGTTACCGGTAGCGGTTGTGAAGGGGATCGACTGGGACGGACTGATTCCTGCCAGTGAGGGCTCGACGGTCAATGGGATGTTGGCGGATCCCTGATTGAAGGCACTGTCGGAAATCTGCAGGCTCAAAGGATACGAACCGGCGGTAGTTGGGGTGCCGAGCATGAGGCCAGCACCGGGTTCCTGGCCAGAAGTGTTGGGGACATCGAAAGAGTAGGGAAAATCGTTGCAAGACCCATCGCCGTCGGAGAGGCAAACTCCAGCAGGGAGGTTGGTGCCGGAACTTTCCACGGTCACAAAGTAGGGACCGCCCGCGCCGCCCGTCACCAAAACACTGTTGTTGAGATCGGCGGTGTAGGGCGTGCCGGCGACGCCGCTCGGCAGCGTGGATGTCACTGTGATGGGAGGCACGTTGACCGTCAGGTTGGCGACTGCGGCGGATTCCGTTCCGCCGCATGTCAGGCCGTAGTAAGATGTGCCTCCGTAATTCGGTGTGAAGGTCATGGAACCGGACGCCTTGCCGTCGACGAAGGCACCGGTGGGGAAGGACGAGTAGCCGGAACCGAAACACTGTTGGGCGGTTGCGGAGTAGGCGTTCGTTATCTTCCAACTGAGGGTGACGGGCGTTGGGTAGTTGACCGTCGAAGCGCTCAGACTGAGTTGGATCGGCGCCGTTAGCGGAGGCGACGACGGAATTTCGACGATGGAACCGTCCGATCCGTCGTAGGTCTCTCCGTAAAAGTTGCCGTCGCTGGCTTGGATCAGGCTGCCGGCAAAGCGAGTGGTCGGCCCTCCCACCGGATCGCCGGAATAGAAGTATCCGCTGGGGTTGAGCGACTTCAATGGCCAGGTGGAAGGCGAGGTGAGCTGGGCAGCGGTGAGCTGAAAAACGTCGATCCCGCTGAGGCCATAGAAGTTGCCGTCACTGGCTGCCGTTAAGCCGCCGGTAGCGCCGCCGCCATCGCTGCCGTCATAATAGGCGCCGCCCTCTCCAAAGCCGACGCCGGAGAAGGTGTAGATGGTCTTTAAGGTCGGCTTCGAGGTGGAAGTACTTGACGGGACGTATTGGAAGATGGTGCTGAAGCGAGTGACTGCCGGCTTTCCGACTGTGGGATCGGTGGAATAGTACTGCGTGGCGGTGGAACCTTGGATTGGAGTGGTGACCGGGTAGAGGTAAGCGGTGGGCATGGCGCCGTAGAAGTTTCCATCGCCGCCCTCGGTGAGGGTAAAGGGTGTCCCGGTGAAGGGATAGGCGGCGAAGGTCAGGCTGGTCGAGGAGCTTCCGCACGGGCCGCCAAAGCATGCGCCAGTCACCGCGCCGGTGGCAGTCTTATATTCGAAAACGCCTCCGCAGCCGTAGTAGGTTGTCCCTGAGGTTAGGCAGCTTGCGTCACCGCCGAGTTGCGCGGTGCCGTAGAGATTGCCGTCGGTGCCTTGCACGAGGGAATTTGGGTAAGCAAGTTCAAGGCCTGTCTGGGTATTGGGTGCGTTCGCGCTGAAGGTATAGAGCGCCTGGAATCCATAGGGCGGCGCTGGGACCAAGTTGAAGACGGAATAGCTGAACAAAGTGCCGTAATTGGCGGGACACGCGGGGTTCTTACTGAGGCAGGACAGGGCGCTACCGTAGAAAACTCCATTCAATCCCGCGATGAGCGGGTTGGGGAAGGCACCGTCGGCGCCGCCCTGAAAGCTGTACTGGATGATTGGGGAGTAAAACGAATAGATCTGATATAAGGAAAGGGAAAAGATGGTCCCGCACCCCAAGTTGTGACCCTTACTATCGACGCCGCAGAGACCGCTTGAAACACTGGCACCGCCGTAGGTTGTGGTGCCATAGAGGACTCCGTCGGAACCTTCAATCAGCCCGGTTGGTGCGGCACCGCCTATACCGCCCGGAAAACTCACTGACTGGATGTAGCCGGAACTGGATAGCTCAAAGATCGTTCCGCAACCGATGTCATTTTGTTTCGCGTCGAAACATATTCCATTTCCCGTAGTAGAACCGCCGGCAGCCGTAGTGCCGATGTAGCCACCGCCAGGTATGGGGATGAGGCTGTTTGGGGTCATGCCGTTCGAGCCGTTAAAAGCATAAACGACCGAAGGGGCTTGAGCTTTCGCCGAACCTGCTGCCATCCAGAGCATGGCGAATGAGAGGGATAAGTATCTGGTCGCACGGCGCATTCGACGGCTCCTGAGGTGTCCGGATTCGGCTCGAGGGGAGGGCGTATTCACCGCCGTATTCTGCATCGTACTTTTGGCTTTGTGGTTTGACAATGGTTATCTTTGCAATTCACTGGAAAATCATTTACCGGAAACGGGCTGGGGTGAGAAATGCCATTAACCGGTAATCCAGAGGGTTTGGCGGGAGTATTTCGAAATCGTCTCTGCCGACGCGGCCGATCGCTGTTACTGCCAGTTACCCATGAGCACGAATGGGGCCCAGTAGTAGGGGTGGGAGAAGGTGGTTGGGGCGTTGGGGTTGGTGAAGTCGGCTTGCGGAAGTATCTTGCCCTGGAGTAAGTCAAGCTGGGCTTTGCGCAGGGCTTCCGCTTTGGTCATCGCTCCGTTGGAACCGATCCATTGCTTGTAGAAATCAGCCATGAGCGCGCCGGTGCTTTGGTCGTTGACTTCCCACAATGAGGAGATCGCGGCCTTGGCTCCTTTTTGGAAGACGACGTCGCTCACGCTATCGACCTCAACTCCGTCGCTGCCCTTGCTGCCGGCGCCGGTCTTACAGGCTGAGAGTGTGACCAGCTCTTTTCCTTCGAGCTGTAAGTCCCTGTCGCCGAGAAAGTCTAACACTGAAAAGTGATAACCAGTGCCATCGGTATCTTTGCCGCCCAGCAGCAGAAAGGATTGCTCCGCGTTGCCGGGGACCAGCAGAAAGTGGCTGGCAATGTGCACGATCGATTGGGTGGTGATCTTCTGTTCCATGGCGGTCAAGGTGAAGGCGCTGTCGAGCAGAATTGTGCCTCTGAGCATTCCCTGGGACTTTGGATAGGTGGGGTCGGTGACGATCTGGCTGAGCTCGTTGGTTACGTTGGGGAGGGCACCCAGCTTTTCGTCGTAGGAGCGGGTTGTGCCCATGGCGATGCCGGTGGCTCCGATCAACTTAGGAGCGGTGGTGAGATCTTCGATGAAGGGCGAGTAGGAAGCCAGATTGTAGTCTTCGATGAGGTACTTACCGCTCACGGGATTGCGCAACGTACTTAGCGGCAGGTAGCGGAGCGCGCCGTCAAGATACCAGACAACGGTTTGCGCGCCGGACTGCTCGATATCTTTTTGAACGGGACCGAAGAGGATTTTGAAGAGAACGGCGGCGGCTGGGGATGGATCTGCTTTGGGGGTTCGCAGGAGGTCGAGGAAAGCGGCGCACTTTTCTTCGAGCAGCTTCTTGGAGATGGGGTAGGATCGCCAGACTTTGCTGGTGCTGGTGACCACGATGAGCCGAAGTTTGTCGTTGCCCATGAGAGTGTAGACGCCGATGGTTTCCGGTCTCTTGTTCACGGCTCTTTGGAGGTTGGAAGCCTTGGCCTCAAGTTCGTTTGTACTTAGGACACCGCTGGTTTTGGGTTGCAGGGCGAGCCGATGGCCATAACCGAGGAATGCCTTAGTGTCCTTATCTAGCTGTGCTTTCGTCTGTTCGTACTCTTGCTTGGAGTCAGGAAGCTTGAGCTTGAGCGCCTGCAGGTTCTTTTCGAGCGCGACGATGTTTTCGGTGTCTTTCTGATACTGAGCTTCGAACTGACTCTCGGTGGTGGTTCGGGTGGGATTTGCGGTTGCATCGGACCTAAGTGTCCGGGTGTAGTCGGTAAACTCCTGGAGTTTCATCAGGTCGAGGATTTGCTGGGCTTCGTAGAGGCGGCCTTCGTCGATCAGGAGCTGAGCCAGTGTGCGGTATGGATCGGCCTTGGCTTCGAGGAAGGATAGTTGGAGGGCCTGGCTGAGTCCGCTCATATTCCTGCGGATGGCTTGGAAGCAATCGATCGCCCGCTTTCCGAAGAAGATCGCCGCGCTGGTTTGGTGGCGACTTTTGAAGTGCTTCATCAGAGCTGCATCGACGAGCCCTTCGAATTCTGTCTGCTGCGTCGATTGGAAGAGACGTTGAGCCTTGAAGTAACTCTCCAGAGCGTCCGCTTGCTCCAGTTGCCCAATGCCCCAGGCGGCATAGCCGACCGCGATTGGATCGTCACTTTCCGCCATGGCCGAGGCGCGGTTGTAATAGGCGCGGGCCGTCTTTGGACTGCCGAGGTTGGCATAAATCCATCCCAGGTTATTGATCACGACGGTCTCCGCGGCGGCATTGTGGGTTTGGCGGAGCATGGGCAGGGCTTGCCGGTACCGTCGTAGAGCTTGGGTGAACTTGCTTTGGCCGAGATAGGCGTCTCCGATCGACCGGATCGTCGTCGCTTCATCCTGGAGCGCGCCCAGACTTCTTTCTGTTTGAAGGGACTGCTGAAAGCTGTGGAGTGCGGAATGGAAGTCGGCCAGGTCTTCATAAGCCTTGGCCTGCGCATTGCGTATCTCCGCTTCGGCGTTGAGGTCGCCGAGACGATGCTCGATCGCCAACGCCTGCGTGTAGAGATCAAGCGCCGCCTGGGGTCGTCCCACTTCTTCATCATGCGAGGCAATGTCGGAGAGGGTGGCGGCTTTGTTGCGGCAGTCTCCGCTCTTGTTTTCGATGTCCAGGGCGCGTTGATAGAGCGCGAAGGCATCCCCCTGATTTGCCTCGATGGCCATATCGCCTTGATCGGTGAGGATCGCCGCTTGCGTGCGCATGTCTCCCGAGGCGATGCTGAGTTTGAGGGCGCGTTGGAAGGTCTCAACCGCTTTGCCCGGGTCCTGGTATTCGTCGAGCTCTCCCAGTGCGTGGAGGCTGGCCGCCGCGCCTGGGTCGTCAGCAAGTTGCGTGTAGAGACGAAAGGCTTGTCCGCCGGCCGTCTTCGAGGATTCAGGCTGGCCCAGTTGCTGAAACGCATAGGCGAGGAGCAACTGGGCACGAGCTTCTCCGCGCAGGTTGCTCTGTTGCTTCATGCTGGCTAAGGCACGATTCAGATAAGGCAATGCTTTGTTGAAATGTCCGGATGAGTAATTGATGTCGCCAACGATTAGAAGAGCTTCCGCTTCGCCGGCGGGATCGTGGAGGTTCTCGAAGACTCTGAGCGCTTGCGAGGCATTGGCTAAGTCTTTGGGTATGTCGATATCGCAGGCATTGAGGTCGATCGCTTTGAGGATTGCCTTAGCCTCTTCCGCGCTGTTGCCGGAGGGCGGCTCGGCGCGGATGGCAGCCTGCGTCGCCTGGAGCGAAGATGGCCACAGGAGCAGCGCAGTCGACGAGGAAAGCAGGGCGAGGATTCGGGTTCGATGGAGACTTCGCCAGATCGCCTTCATGATGCTCTCCGTATGCCTGACGAAGTGGGCTGCGGGACGGGCAATCCGCAAAGCCCGCCCTAGGGAACGCGCTCTGCGTGATTGCGCGGGAGGATGGCGGTACTCATCCGAGGCGGCTACGGCTTCTTGCTCCCTTTGGGTTTGTTGGCCGGCATTGTCGCCGGTGACGCTTGATCCAGAGCCGGGTCGGTTACCGTGGAGGAGGCCGGAAAAGAGCTGGCCGGCTGAACCTTGACGCTGATCGTGACGTAGCTCACGTTTGGCACTGCTTCGCCGATGCGCTGATCCGGACTGGCTTTGGTGTCGCGTTCGACGAGATAGCCGTTCTGGACCACGAGTTTATCCATATCCTTCTGGAAGGCGTCTTCCTGCGATTTGGGCACGAGAACATAGTCGCCGCTGAGTAACTTGAGAGAGTTGACGGAGATGAGGCTGTTATCGGCTCCCTGTTGCGTGACCGCGACATCCTTTTGCGCTGTATTGAGTAGAAAGTTAGCGGGATTGGCTTTCTCAAGCGTGCCGTAGAACTGGTAGAAGGCCTGCAGGGCGGGCAGGCTGATGGCTGGAAAACCGAGTAGGGGAGACATGATTTTGACGGTCTGTATGGTTATGCCGAGTATCTTATCCAGCAGCGATGTGGTGGGGGTGGTGGTGATATTCACGCTTAAGTGGCCGGCGCCTTGATTGAGAACCATGTGACTTAACTTTGGCCCGCTGCTCTGCGCTTGCGCCTGAGCGGAAGATGGAGTGGGGCTGCCCGCTAACGCGTTCCAACTGAGGGCTTGCTGGCTTGGCAGCTTAGCCGCCTTATCGGCGAAGACGGTGGCCAGCGAAGCCCAGACCAACGGCCCGATGAACTCGCTACCTGTCACTCGCTGGCAGGATAGGTGCAACTGGGCGAATCGTACCTTGGCCAGCTTGGAAGTATCGTCATGGCCGGGGCGGAATCCATTGAGCTCCATGGTAACAACGGCGTCTTCGGTGAAGGAGGGAAGCTCGGTTTTGTTTAAGTCTTCGACCCAGCGCAATCCGGTCTTATCGCTGTAGTGAACGATGCGTGGATCGCGGTCTTCGTTGGGAGTCTTTGAACTTACTCTGTCGCCTCGCACTTCGCCGCCTCGCTCTTGGGTGCCGCCATAGAGATTGCTCCAGTAGGTTTCCCCGGCCGTCGACGCTGCCGGTGACGCGACGCGGACGTCGGCCAGAGCCTGGGCTAATTCCGGATGCGCGAAAATCGAGGTTGCCAGGCCTGTGGCGGCGAAGTCTGTAAGGAAGGAACGGCGGGACGTAGGCATTGAGTTACCCTCGTTTCCTGATTGGCTTTTGGGAACGCCACCAGCTTACTACACGGAACACAGGAGGCAAGGAGAAGTTGCCGCCGCAGTCTGGACAGCCAGACGAAAGGGAAGGTCCATCGCAACGGCCAATGTGTCCGTTGAGTCGTCCCTGGCGGGCTCGGGCAGGGCAGTTGTTCGTACAGGGTTTGCGTTGGTTGCAAATTCTCTCCACTCTGTTCGTCGGGGTAGCATCGGCAGCTATGCCAGAAGATATCCGCCGGACGGATCGCGCATGAGGGGAGGTTCAGTGAGGGGTACGGAAAGCAAACAGATATCGGTATTCTGGATCTGGACCGGGGATCTGGGATCCAAAACACGAGCACGGTACGCCTGATTCTGAAGAGGTGGTGCCGGGAGGGGGGGTCGAACCCCCACGAGGGGTTGCCTCGGCGGATTTTGAGTCCGCTGCGTCTGCCAGTTCCGCCATCCCGGCATGGGGTGGGTGATTGCTGGGCTCAGGCGACAGTATCGCATAATTGGAAACCCCGCGTCATCCCTGCGGGGTGCGGGCGCGGGGCAATTTCCCGTTGGGGAGAGCTGTTTGCCAAGGTTTCAATCGTGCGACAATATGACGTGACCGTGATGACAACGTCTCCTTTCCCTGGTCTCCCGGAACCGGAAGCCAGCCAGGGCGCTTCAGCGCATAACCTTCCCGCTCCGGCAGCCATTACCCCTGAGCTGCTGGCGCAGCACAGCATCACTCTGGACGAGTACAAGAGGATTCGGGGGGCGCTGGGGCGGTTGCCTTCGCTGACCGAGTTGGGGATTTATTCGGTGATGTGGAGCGAGCATTGCTCGTACAAATCCTCGAAAGTCCATTTGAAGCGGCTGCCGACCAAGAGCGATCGGGTGGTGCAGGGGCCGGGCGAGAATGCCGGCATTATCGATGTGGGCGACGGCTGGGCGTGCGCGTTCAAGATCGAGAGCCACAATCACCCCAGCTACATTGAGCCGCATCAGGGCGCGGCGACCGGCGTGGGCGGCATTCTGCGGGATATTTTCACCATGGGCGCGCGGCCCTTGGCGGTGATGGATTCGCTGCGGTTTGGGCCGATTGAGCCTGGCGGAGAGCCGGATGAGGTGGTGCGGAGGAATCACTCGATCGTCGAGGGCGTGGTGAGCGGCGTGGCCAGCTATGGGAACTGCTTTGGCGTGCCGAATTTGGGCGGGGAGACGAAGTTCGAGGCTTGTTACAGCGGCAATCCGCTGGTGAATGCGTTTGCGCTGGGTTTGGTCCGGATCGACGAGATTTTCTACGGCAAGGCTGCGGGAATCGGCAATCCGGTGATTTATGTGGGCGCGAAGACGGGGCGCGATGGCATTCACGGGGCGACGATGGCGTCGGAGGAGTTCCACGAGGGGACGGAAGCCAAGCGGCCCAATGTGCAGGTGGGCGACCCGTTCATGGAAAAGCTGCTGCTGGAGGCGTGCCTGGAGGCGATGCGGACG
>Ga0116231_10013315_pt1 | contig 11615 bp, 10 predicted proteins | sample S1TSphgellanicum_2_FD_89695 | JGI IMG/M metagenome (GOLD analysis project Ga0116231, IMG submission 89695) | Host-associated microbial communities from peat moss isolated from Minnesota, USA - S1T2_Fd - Sphagnum magellanicum MG | ecosystem: Host-associated > Plants > Peat moss > Unclassified...
AGAGAGGGTGAAACTCAGAAACAATCAAATTTGTGGGTTTTCTGGGTTCCAGCCCCCCCCCCTCCCCCCCCATGCTAATGTACTTTTTGCAGGTTTTTTTAAATTCTCACCATGTGTATGACCAAACCCAGGGTACTGGTGTTGTCTTTTCCTGACTTTATGGATATCTTGAGTGTACAAAGGGTTTTTTGGGGAAAAAAAGAGCAAAAGTCGCCATTTTTAGAGTGTCAGTTCTTGGAGGTAGTCAAAACAAAGTGGGATCCTTAAATTTTCTATTTTTCTGGCTGATCTCTAGCCGGATTTGGCTCATTCGTCTTGTGGATGATCACCAGAACAAAATTGAGGGGGAAAAACCCCAAATTGGGGGAAAAAAACTGGTTAGGCTACACCATATGGATGATTAAATTTCTAATGGAAAAAAAGGGGGAGGGTGAGGAGAGGGGGGCGGAAACGGCTACTAAACCCAAGGAGCTGGGCTGCATGTTTATGGCACATCCAGATCAACAAGTCCCACTTTTTGTCTCACAAAGTGCTCAGGTTGTCAGGTTTCACCTGTGCCTTCCATCCAACATGGGGAATACTAGCCTACTTCTTCGTCTTTTCAGTTTCCTCTCTGATCCTGGCTAAATTACTCTTTTTTCATGGGTACTCTGTTGAGGTATCATTTGTTGGCCTTGCCTACCAAGGCAAGGATATTGTGTTTAGATGCATTATAGAGTATAGTAGCCTAACGGATTTTGGTTCCTAAGTAATAGGTCTATTTCTATGTGAGGATTATTGAAAAATGATTATTTTGGTTTGTGTTTAAACTTGAGATTAGTTATAGAGTTATGATATCATGAAGAATTTTGGTTTCTTTAAAAGGATTTTTTTTGAAGATTATATTTTTGCATGGTGAAATATTTGAATTTTCATAATTCTTCTTTTGCCTTAATTTACTTTTTAATGTCTATGGCAAGGCCACAGTGTGACAGACCCCTTGTTTAATCAGTTGATTGTGTATTATTCAGCGGTCAGTTGGGGCATAGTTTGTTTAATTGGTTGATTGTGTATTATGCAGTGGTCAGTTGGGGTGTAGTTTGTTTAATTGGTTGATTGTATATTATGCAGTGGTCATTTGGTGTGTCATTTGTTTAATTGGTTGATTATGTATTATGCAGCGGTCATTTGGGGTGTCATTTGTTTAATCAGTTGATTGACTCTGTATTATGCAGCGGTCAGTTGCGGTATCATTTGTTTAATTGGTTGATTGATTGTGTATTATGCAGCAGTCAGTTTGTGGTATAGTTTGTTTAATCGGTTGATTGTGTACTATGCGACAAGTAAACAAACTTGCAGTTCATGTTCAGCATACAGGCACAAACAAACAATGACTCTACTTTCTATTACGCAGGGACAAATAAACAACATGTCCTTTTGCTCATTTATCCAAAATGTCTCATGAGATTTTATGCTTTTTAAGCATACCTCCAAATACACTAAGAAAAATCTTGGACATTTTTACTAGACTTTTAAGATCCTGATTAAGGTCTCAACCTGGATTCAAGTGACACGGAGGCTTCACAGGTAATTTCATTATATTTTCTGTTTTTGGTAGATGCCATAAGCCTCCTCTTTAAACAAGGGATCTATGTAAACATTCTATGAAAGATGTAAAATAAAATAGAAGCTCTCCCACCACAATACACTGGCCAAGAGGGGAGGACTGAGCCTGGCTCTTTTTTTGAAGGACTTTGGGCAAAACATATGGGATTAAAGCGAGTTGCTGTTGGGAACACCTCTGGGGAACACTTTGGGAACATATTGAGAACCTGATGGGAACCCATTGGGAACTTGAAGGGAACATTTTGGGAGCAAAGGAAAAATGAAATAAATCCTTCCCCACCACCCAAAGCTTAAAACAAAACAAATCAAGGCACTTTGAGTGCATGCTGAGCTTTCCCATTGGCTGCATGTTCTATTTCTATTTCCAAAACTGTTTGTCACCATTTTTGGCCTGCACTAATACCCCCATAACAAACTGGGGGTACTTATTTATTTAGCTGGATTGTGCCGGTGATAGAACTAGGTACTTACAATGTGCCAGTTTTTGCGGTGGTACTAATGGCAACCTGCCTGGGGACAGAAGGCGTTCCTCTGCTTGCATGGTGTAGAACAGCTTTAAAATGAATACATAGAATTGCAGCTTGGCATTCTGTCCTACTTTCTTTCACACACCTTATCTTAATTCCTATATTGGCAGTATGAACACACTAGACTGTTCCATAACATTGATAAGACTCTCTTTATTATTTTTTATAACCATTGTCTGTCAAAAATTTCAGAATTAAAAAAATCAAGTGCCGAAATTAAAATTTCAAATTAAATTAATTAGTCGGCAGTTTGTTGCCGAAATTATAAAGGTACTAGAATACTTGTCTTACCCACCCACACATACATGAGGTGGGGTGCCCAGAGTGAACCACAGCCACCAGGACACCATGAGTGACAGATGCTGCTGGGTGGACAAGGAAAAGCAACTTTTCCATTAAGTTCCAGTTCCCTAGCTAGCTAACCATGGTAGTTAGCTCAGTTTCTGTTTTTACTACCTACCCACTTACTCACTACCCACTAGCCCTTACTTAAATATAATAGCCAATTACATGCATCTACTTTCCTAGTAGTCACCTATTATGCTACCTACCTACTGGCAACCCACTAGCCCTTATGTAATAAGGGTTTACGTGCATTTACTTACCTAGTAACCACCTATTATGCTACCTACCTACTTGCAACCCACTAGCCTTTTCTTATGAAGTAGCAATTTACATGCATGTAAACTTACCTAATAGCCACCTTTTATGCTACCTACCTACCTACCTACAGGACCTATCCTTTACAAGCCCAACCTCAACTCAGTTCGGGTTCACCTAAAACTATGGGTCATGGAACAGGTTTACAATGGATGCAGGTGGGCTGGTCGCTGTTGGTTCTCTCTGGCTATTAGGTAGGTGGGGGTTGCTCTTGCCCATGTGCTGGGATTGCCTCCTGGATCTGATATCCTCTGGAGATCCTGCTGCTGGTCTTCAGTGGGAGGGCGTGGAGCAGCAGATGGTCAAGGTTCTCTCAGTGGAGGAGAACTCATTTCTTTAAAGGAAAAATGGGAGATGGCAGCATGTTTGTGGTTTTTTTTTTTCAGTTTTGTGATGTAGCATCATTCTCGAGAGTCACAAAAAAGATTTAAGCATCAATTCATCACGACATGTCTTGCATACAACAGCTGTGGAACTGTAGGAATCGGAGCCAAAAAAACTGTCCAAAAATTAAAACCTGTGTTCAAACATGGTCAAGTTTTCTTGTTTTTAATAATTTCTTGAAAATTTGGCAATTTTTTTTTTGGTTAGAAACAGGGAATTTGTGACAGAACATTCTTTGTTTATTGAATTTCTGAGATTGTAATATAGGGTCATATTACCACCCCAAAAATCACTGCTTGTAACCATACTATCTGTTGGAACCTGTGTGCAAGTGTATGAGGATGTCAGCTTCACCTGGATTTCTGAGCACTTCAGCTGTATGGATTTGTGCTACGAGTTCTCTGTGCATCTTCATGCACACTCTTGTATCCAGGTGACCTGAAAGAGTATATATATATAGTACAGGGGTAAGATGTATGTGATTAAATCAAACTAGGGGAGCAAGGTGAAGTTGTCGGTTTGCTACTGACTAGGCTACTAATGCCTTTTGTTCTATTGTAGAAAAACCAAGGCTTCTAATGAATTTGGCAGAGCTCTGAACCCAAAACCCACATGCAAACAAACACAGGTGACAGACTGCATGCATGCATGCAATCTGTCCTTTAAACCAAAAGCCTTATTCTTGTCCTACAAACGGAGGGATCTAATCCTTGTAACTACTGGCAAAAAAGTATAGTACTCTGTTAATTGCAATACAAATCAATTCTTCAATCCAAAGGGTACACTTGAAAAAGGTTCGTTGAAAAAAACAAGCAACCCAATTTCTTTTCTTGGCAAATTTTCATCAGCTGGTGCATTATTTATTTATTTTATATGAAAAATCGTCAAAATTAATTAATTAATTAATCAGTAGACATGTGCCGAAGCCACCAAGGTACTACTAGGCTATTCTAGCAACTCATGCAAATATGGTTATCTGGTGGTCAAGACAAGCAGTGTTGAATCTGCATAGAAGGGGTGTGTCACACTGTGGCCTTGCCATTTACATTAAAAAGTATCTTAAGGCAAAAGAAGAGTTATGGAAACTCAAATATTTCACCATGCAAAAATATAATCTTCAAAAAATCCTCCAAAAGAAACCAAAATCATTCAAGATATTATAACTCTGTAACTAATCTCAAGTTTCAACACAAGCCAAAATATAATCTTTCAAAAATCCTCATATAAAAACAGACCTATTATTACCTAGGGGCCAAAATCCTTTAAGCTACTATATTCTATAATGAATCTGAACACAATATCCTTGGTAGGCAAGGGCAACAAAAGTGTTGTTAAATTCTTCTAAACAATGGGGGTGTTTAGGGGCTTGCCCTACCATATGCACCTGCCGTCATCACTGATTTTTTTGGGGTAATTTTTTTCTGTCCAATTTTGACCTGAAAGAGAGAATTTCAACCTATACAGAGGATTTTCCATGGTTAAAAAAACCCAAACCTACCAGATTTTGAGAATTTTTTCAATTTTTTTTTCTTCAAGTTGCCAGGCTTTTGTAAGAATATACAGAAGGATCCTTACACTCTTTTACTTTCGTATCTGGTTTACACCCAAATTTGGCTAAACTTTCTTCTGGATGATCACTGATTTGCCTACATCACAAAATTGGTAAAAATAAAACGGATTGAGTCACCAAGTTAGCCCACTCTTATAAAAGAATGATTTTGCTTGCTGTCTTCAATGGGAACATAAACATCTTTTTCTCAAAAGAACCTCTTTAAAACAACCAAATGGATTAAGGCCAAGCTGAACCTAGCACATCATGCAGGATGGTGGCACTTGCTTGCATTTTAAGTGACTGTTGTGCTGCATGTTCAAGAAGGATCAGGAATGAATAGTATCATACAGTGTCAATTCTCGGTCTTGAAATTTTCATACTACAGAATGGTCAATCGACTGCCCATTAATGTTGGGCGTAATGCCTAGCCAGTTCCCAACGTAATAGGCAGGGGATTGACCATTCCAGAAAATTTAGATCTGGGGTGACAGATTCAACTAGTTAGAAAAATATTTGAAATGTTTGGCAGACACATTTTGATCACAGTTATGTGTGTATAATCATTACTGGAAGATTATGTCATATAATGTGGTCAAGAAAATGTGGTCAATAACCTGCCACTCCAGACCTTAATGTGCATGAAAACCATTTATGACAATTTTTTGTGATCAAATCCTTGACTTGAAAAGAAGACTTGAAACCTGACAGGAGCCCTTCACATGCAAATTCAGCCGATTCTCACCTTTGTTGGGACATGTGCTACATGCAAGCACATCGTCTTGAGGACAGAGCTTCAAACACCAGCTTCTAAAAGGACGGTTGAGAAAGAATCACATGCAAAATGCTCACAGTTGGGTGCAAAAAAGCCCCTCCCCCACTTCTCTTCAGTTTTGGTGCAAACTTGGTGGAAAGATGGTCTTGGCTGACAGCCATGTTACAAATAGACTTGATGCAAGTTAATACCCGATAGAATATCATCTAAACACAACTTACAATTCAGCCATGAGAAGTGGGTCAGTGTTTTCTTTTTTCAATTTCCCGATGGAGCCAGGTTGGTGAGCATCCTTAAGCAGATTTCGATTTAACTAGCGACATTATTTAAATGAACTCTTCAAACCATAGCCACTAGACATACATGTGGCAAAACCCTCCTCAAGAAGCAGTTTTCAACCCTTTATAGATTTTTATTTTTTTTAAAGAAAAAATTTATAATATAATATTTCATTTTCAACATTATTTTGGTGGTTTTGAACCTCATCCACAAAATAACTAAAACATGTTCACATTACAATTGGTTCATCATTAATCAATAAATAAACCAAATTAATTAAGCTAACTCAACTTAATGTTAAACTAATTGTAACTTAATTGAATAGTTATCATAATGCACCTAACAGCCATCATGTGTTATCATGTCAACATCTATAACTATCATTGTCTACACATACATCACAAAGGATAAAAACCATTCATATGACACATCATCTCCAAATTGCCCCCCTATTTGGGGTTAAGGTCCCTTTAAAATAGATAATAATGTAGGGAATACTTCTTAAAATCCACCAAAAGTGAACACCTTGGTTTTAAGGTGGAAAAACCAGTAGACCAAGTGCAAATGGAAGCCCCATCATTAGTTGCATAACTATAAGATCCCCTTAAATTCACAACTAAATGTGCATCATAATGGAGAAAATTTTAAATTATTTCCCATTAACTAAAGTTCCCAAATTTATTTCATGCACCAAAGGCAAAACCATTTTCTAATTGGCAGTTTCATTCATGGTTGGTGTCAAGCATGCCATATGCCAACCATTCAAACACTAATCACACTCCAACATAATGCCTACCCTTGAAAATTACACATACAACATACATCGAGGCTAATAAAAACAACAACCAAATAAGGGTCAATTTGGTCATTCACATTAAGAAAATGACATGGTGAAGAATTCCACATGGTCATCCATGTCTAACCATTTTAACCTTCCAACAATATTTTAAAAGGTAATACCTTTTGCACACACAAAACAACGCATCTCACAATCACATCCAATTTATTTAATGTTATTTATTATATGTATACATAATCTCCCAGCTAGAATCTATGAACTTCAAGTTGATGACCACGTCTTCAAATAATGGCATAATGTAATGTTTTTTAATCTTCAACAATTACCAAATTTTCTATAGCCATTGGCATACAATATCAAAACAAAAGTGTTCATTGTTCACTTGTTTGAAGCCACACATCCAACTCAACCAAATTAATTTCTATCATTTCCTTGTGTCAAATTAAAGCTATTAGCTCAAGATTGTGACCAAACAATGAAAAAAATGGTGAAATGGATGCAAGAAAAGCTTTTTGATTGAACTTATATTCCGTGGTTAACCATGGTAATTGCAAGTCCCAATATCTAACATGGCTTTGGTTAAACCCATATTTTTGCAAACCTTAGTTCTTATTTACAATATCCACTTAGTAGAAGTGAAATTTAAATTTTTGCAGAATATTTCACACTACTATAACAACATATTTGCATTTCACATGCATATGTTCACTATTTATATTTTAAGTCTCAACAAACTTAACACTACAATTCATTCCAACATCAAATTCATGGTTATTGCATATAACTAGAATCTACACTTTAAAATACATTGTAAAAAACTCTAGAAATAAGATTACAATTCATTTCATCATAATCTAACACTACAAAAAATTCACACAAAAGATGAACATAGGATTCATTGTAGAAGTCTATGTTTCTTTGTATTATTGAAAACATGAATCCAAATTACATTGTTGAAAAAAAGTCCGAAACAACACTTAAAATTTGTGTTATATCAAAACAAAGTCTGTGGTTTTCTAATACAAATACCTCCAACTCTTCCTATTCTTTTCTAAAACTCCATGTCTTATCTTCTTTTATCTCCTTCATGTTCTTTAGAACTTTCCCCTTTTGAACCATCCCAAGTCACATCATCATGATCCAAACAACACTAATTCAAAATTCAAACTAACAAAGTTCCATGATTAATCCTTATCTTAACTACCTTGTTCATCCAAAATCACATACTCATCATGCCCCCTTAACATTACCCCCTTTGTATTTTGGATTCCATCCCCGAAATCCTTGTAAAATGATGGAAATGAAATGTGAGTATTCTATATTTTAAAAAACATTTGTTTCCCTTACTATAGTGTTGTAATCCCAATCTACATAGAAACCAATGGTTATATATCTATGTTTTACTTTGTAATTTCAATCTCCTCCCCCATTAATTCAGTTTGTGGTTCTATTTCCAGATGTTATATCTTGGATATCTCTTTTTTTGGTGCTGGAATAACCTCCACCTTTTCATGTTCCTAAATTCCCTCTAGTTCTTTTTCTTCTTGACCCCCTCCTCTAAGGTCTTGTGGTATCTCTGGTTGTACCTCCTCCTCCTAAGTTGCTCCACTTCTTAGGTATGGTGATTCCTCAGTCTATACTCCCTCCTCCTAAACTATCCCATTGGGCCCTACTTCTGTCTCTTCATCCTAGCCCAATATTTCTATACTTGTTGGATTGTCACAAATGAAATTTGGAAAATTCTTTTGATAAGCTTCCAACTTGTACCTCATAATTCTTTCATCAACTTTATGTTGAACCAAATTTTTCTCCAACTCCTTTCTAAAATATTCCTCTACAACCTCCCACCATTCCTCAGATTTTGCTTCAAAGTCCTTCATCTTGTTCTTTGTCCTCATCAAGGTATATTATTACAACATCTATTCACAATCCTCTAGTTTTTTTTTTATATCAACTGGACCCAAACTCTTCCTCTATTCTTGTGCCCTCTCTAATTATGCTTGGAAGTGTTACAAAATTCTCCGATATTCTTTCTTGTCTTCCATTAACTAATATATTTTCGCCTCTGCAGTTTTTTTCCTAAACTTTTCAAACTGCAATAGAAATACATTCTTCAAATTGATCAATTCCAAATGTATCAAAACATTCTCCTTTTTTTTCTTTTCTTTAGTCAGTGCTTTCACCCCACTATCTAAAGCCTCCTATTGTTTCTTATGAAAAAAAAAATGCTTCTGTCCATTTCCTCTTTGTGGTTTCCTAGATCTTAAACTTCTACCTTAAATTTTGCAATTTTTCATCCTGCAACTTTAGCCGTGTTGTGTTACCCTTGAGCTCTTCATTCTCATCTTGCAATTTCTTAATGAATATTTTATTTTATTTTTTAGCCTCTACCTTGTTCTCCTCCAGATTTCCACATTATGCTTATACCCCTTTTGAAAATTCCTCTCCTTATCCAATTCCACTTGTAATAGTGCCTTCTCCTTCTTCCCCGTAACCAATATGTTTTTCAAAGTGTTTACCTCCAAAATCAAATTCCCCATATTCAAACTCATAATTACCATGGTCTGAAATAATTCAATTGCATTATCTACTTACATTACTTCTATAGCTACCTCCGCCACAGACTTTGGTGTACTTGTTTGTGTCATAAGATCTCCACATCCTTTTGCAAATGAACCCAACTCTTGTACCATTCTTCTCCCCAATTCAAATTCAAATGGGAATCCCTTTGTAGATTATAGCCTACTAGGTGGTACTATAGTTTTATTGGTCTAAATTTTTCAAAAGTAGGTCGTGTTGCCACTCTCTTCGTCTGTAGTTTAATAGCATGTAGACCTTCTTGTGCCTATTGTTGTTGATGTTGCAAATGTTATTGTAAATGTTTTAGACTTACAATGGTCTCCATTCAATCTTCACATACATCCCCTTCAAAGTACATATGTTTTTCATCCTCTAGAAACCTTATGTCATGTTCCCTATTAACTCCTTGGCTTTGCTCCCTCAGTTGTCTCTCTTATGGTGATGTCATATGTGGTATCTTTTGCCTCTGCTCCTTCAATTGTCTCTCCTATGGAGTTGTCGTCTGGGGTACTGCTATAATCTGTCTAATTGCTTGTACCACTATTAGCGTTACAGATGGTTCCACTTTACCCCTCATCATTTTTTGTGCCCTCAAATTTGTGTTTTCTTGTTCCCTCTTCACTCCTAAACCTAAAGCTCCTCCTTCCTCAACTTTGTTATTTATCTTGATAACACTTCTTGAAGAATCTGCTTCAACTTTCTTTCTATTCTCTAGTGTTATTTACATCTCCTCCCTAGTTATTTAAACCTTGGTTGATGGTTTGCGTGGATTGTCTTTTTGATGCACAAACAGATACTGAAAGAATTTTGCTAATACCAAGGTAGATTGATAAGTATCTTTCTTATCCCCTTTATTTTCCTTAACATACTTATACCACCTATCTAGCTCATTACACAAACTATTGAATATAATGTGTGCCCAATCTACCTTTTGCCCCTACTCTATTCTCACCAATGAAATAACATTTTTGTTGCTAAAATATTTTACTTTCACCCTTTGATAAATGATAGATATAATGGCAAGATATCTGATAGAGTATGGCAAACCCAAATTATTTGCATTCCATTGATCTCCAAAAGAATTTGTAGGCGCAAGTCTACAACTCTATAATGCCTGAACTACTAGTGACTTACTGACTTGTCCTTTCAGTTCTTCTACATACCCTTTTGCACACACTCCAAAAACATCTATAATTAGTTGTTTGTTGATTACATACATTTTATCCTTATGCCCAAAGTAGATATTTGCCCCCTTGATCAAGAATGTGTTAAAAAATTCATTTTGATGATTGTGCAAATATTCTTGATGACCAAGCGAATATTATTGCTAATTCAACTATTACTCCTGACATATTATCTTAAGATCTCTACATCCCAAATCTCACACTACTGCAATTATTATTCATTTGTAGATCAAAAATAAAAATTATGTTCACTATTGGATCTATGATTTGTTATTTATCTTCATCATTCTTCATCAGTGGTTTCTATATTTGACATCCTTCACCATCTTCCTTTATATCAAAATTCGCCTCCTAAACTCCACCTGCACTCTGTTCCCAATATATTGGCATTTGTTGGTTTTTTTTTTTCTGAACTTCAAATTCCATGTATTTATATGGTTTGAGCTTATTCATGTTGACCAACGCAGAATTAGTCTCAAACTTCTCAATGGTCACCAATAACACAATGGTATTTGGTAGCACATATTGTACTCTGTATGGTCCATACCATTTCCTAATAAACTTCCCTAGGTGTGATTTATTACCCTTTGGAAACCATTGAACATAATCAACAAAATTAAATAGTTTTTTTGGATTCTTTTGTTGACTCCATAATGTTCTATTCCACTGTTGCTTTCCTGCAATTTCTACATTCATGTAGTTTCTACAACCTGCATTCTAACTTCCTACAACTTTTTGAGCTCTATAATTATGTTAGTTAAAACTTTCATTAAAGTATTGCCTTTCTCATCTCCACTAGCAACTAGAATGATGTATTTTATGGGCATTAATGGATGTAATCTATACACTAATTGATATGGTGTATACCTTGTTACTACTATATATGTAATTCTGTATGAAAATAACACTATAGACAAATGCTCATCCCAATCTATTTTATTTTCACTAACTAACTTGGTCAACAGTGTCCCAAATACCTTGTTAGTAGATTCAGCCTACCCATTCCCCCAAGGATAATAAGTTATAGAACTCATATGTTTCATTAGAAAATGATATATCAAATACTTGATGGCATCATTAATAAAATGAACCCCCTAATCTATGACCATTGTCAAAAGACATCCAATGACGCGCTCCCAAGTCCTTAGGTAGCCCCAAGTTGGGGTTAAATCACTCAAGTTGCGAAAATGCGGGGGACTCGGGGCACGCTCTTAGCTTCCAGCACTAAAGGGGGGGGGGGGGGGGGGGGGGGGGGGGGGGGGTGGCGGGGCGG
>Ga0116231_10013316_pt1 | contig 11614 bp, 3 predicted proteins | sample S1TSphgellanicum_2_FD_89695 | JGI IMG/M metagenome (GOLD analysis project Ga0116231, IMG submission 89695) | Host-associated microbial communities from peat moss isolated from Minnesota, USA - S1T2_Fd - Sphagnum magellanicum MG | ecosystem: Host-associated > Plants > Peat moss > Unclassified...
AGGAAAAAGGTGTAAAATAAAAACGGTAACCCCCCCCAGGGTTAGTTTTAACAATGCTTCCCCCCCCCCCCCCTAAACTTGCCCTTTTTTTGGCCCTTAATGTGGGCCCTTAAGGGGTGGGCCCCCCCCCCCCCTCTCTTTATTTTTTTCATTTATTTATTTGTTTAATTATGCCATTTCTTCTCTTTCAACCCGCCATCTTCGCATTTAAGCTTCCCCACCTAACTCTTATGATCTTGTGCTTAAGTTACACGTAGTAGTGCTGAGTCAACAGAAGTGTGGGAAGTTGAAACCTCCTCCTCACCCATGGCTTTATTACTTCTATAACGATTTTTATTTTTATTTATTTCTTTATTTATAAGTTACACATATTGGCAAGAATTTCAACTATCCTCAATTCCCTTGGCTCCTTAGGATAGTTGAAATTCTTGCCAACATTATCCTCTACTTCGTTGTTGACTCTGAAGAGCCCTTTGGATCCAACTAGGCTAGGTAATGTTTTTCTGGAAGGTAATAAGCCTATAGCAAGATTTCCTGTTTTCCAGATACTAAGGCCCACTCTAGATAGGAGTCCTGGTCCAAATTTGTAGGAACCAATTTGGACTCACTTGAAGCAAAACTGAACTCCTTGGGTTGGACCCTCCCTTGGACCCTAGCTTGCATCTTGGTTCTTCAAATCATGAGCTTGCCTTTTTTTAAGCATTTTTTTCTGGGGGGCTTTGAACTAATAAATTTTCATTGCAAAATGGTGCCATGTAGATTTAGCCTTGATTTGCCATTTTTTTGGTCTTGGGCCCTCATCTGAAAGTTGTGGGTCCAATTTATGGCTATCATCCAATAAGGTTGCTCTATTTCATTAGACCCTAGACCCTTCAATCCTCATCTAAAGTGGCCCTAAGTTTTGTGCATATAAACATTGTTCTCTTTGGCTAGAGTGATAGCATTACTTTCGCATAGTGTATACTTTGGCCAGGGTGCCTACAGTTGGTACCTTCACTTTCTTGAGTGAGGCCTCTTACACTGCATGAGAATGTGGTTTTTCTCAGACAAAAGTTTGTGACTCCACAAAAATTTGTGGCTCATAACACATGTAACACTTTTCAGAATCTAAAGGTGAAAATCTTTAGAATCTAAAAAGTGTTGCATGAAGATGCCCATTGCCAATTTAGAAGAGACAAAAAATCTGTTATTGTGAAACAAAAGCAAGAAAACAGAATTCATACCCACTTGAAATTAAACATATTCAGACCTTGGCATTATCATGATAGACATTCAGAAAGAATATTTGTTTGTCAATAGATTTTATATTCCAAAAATATTAGAACCAAAGGATGGTGAAAGATAATTGGAAAAAAAAAAAAAGGACATGTTCATATGTTCATCTTATGAAAATAAACTGTAAAATCAAACACAATCAAATTAAATTTTCATGTTAAAATTGTATTTACTAAATAATATTTTCCATCATGAAAATCAAAACTAGTTGGGGAAGTGATTAAATTATTTTTCTTTCCATTTAGCTTTTTGGGAATCAAAAGGTCAAATCATGTGGTTAGTTCATTCTGGACTTTAGAATTAACGATGATCATTTGAAGATTCAAAATTTAAAGCGAAATATATGATTTGAAGACCATCATATGATACAACAATAGATATTAATAATGTATTGTCTCACTGGATGATCTAACAAATAAATGTTTTCAATGTTTTATCTCAAATTCAATAGAATATTTGATCCTAACCATTTGATTAAAAAAATCAGAATTACTAGTTTAGTCCATATTAACAAAAATAGATGTTTCAAGATGAACAAACCATTGTTGTACTAGGACATAAGGTGAAACTTGGGGTAGATATTTGTATGAATATTGCCCTTGAACAACATACCTATCGGGTATGAGTTCACCTATGTATCCCAATGATGTTCATAGTGAGCTGGGTATGTCTTCAGGGTTTAAAGCTATCATACCAAACCAATCTAGGTCTTGGGTTTTGTGATATTGTGAATGATACCAATACTTAGGCTTGTTGGTGATGATGAAGGTAGGTAGGAATATGAGGAGCACATTAAACTTTTTATGTTCATGCTACAGAAGTTTGTAACTTCTGCAATGATCAAAACTTGTTCTTTTTATGGCAAATCATGGTAATCTTCTTCAATTTGTTAGGGAAGTTTACTTTTCTTTTTTTTTTAAATAATGTGCAAGAAAATATAATGTGCAACTTATTGAAAAAAACCATAATTTATTTAGATTTTTTTTAAATTTTGAATTATGATAATATAATTAAAACATTCTCAATTTGAATATAATATTTCTTTATTGTATTACTATTTCGTACCATACCAAAAAAATACCCCTTTATTTCATATGTTCCACAAGGATGAATTAATTTCTCCTAGTCAATTTGCATACTCATGTTTCCATTGAATGTGACACATGCATGATTCTACTAAAATGGTTTTGTGTTTGGTAATTTTTTCTCATGGAGTGCCATGTCCAATTAATTATATAAGTTGCAACAATAATGTTTATCATTCTTTGTGTGCATTGTGCACAAAAATAATAGATGATGTTTATGTCCCAACCCACTAACTTGTGTTTTGAAATTAAAGAGAGAATAAAAATGGCTTGTGTGCTTCTTTTTTCATTCATTTGGAAGTTGGTATCAATGTATCGGTTTACCATCACAACTCTTGTTGTAGGAGTCTTATTTTTTAGTGGGTACAACTTACTTGTTATTTTAAGAAAAACCAATTTTTTGATGTCAAACCATTGCTCAAGTGTTATGTGGGCATTTTTTCTTCTTCACAACCAAAATTATGCGATTGATGTGCAAATTGTGCAAATTGTTTGTCACAACAACTCTTCTATTTGTTAATGTCCACAAAGCACCTAAAGCACCACTAGGTTGATAAAAAGCTTATGATGGACCAATCTTACTACATGCAAAGTCCACACATAAATACACAATTTTTAGAAATACAATACACAAATTTCATTCCTATATAAATATATTAAAATGGTTAATATCAATGTGAAATTTATTTTCATTTATTTATTTATTTTCTAATCATAGTTATGTCTAACCTAGAAATTGTTGGACATTCATTGTGTTTTAATTATACATTTAATGAGATCATTGAGTTCACACCATTCTTCCTATTGATAACACAAACATTTTTTTTAATATAATTCCAGTGATGATGATTCATCGTAGTTAATTTAGGTAGGACAACTATAGGGTCTCATAATATCTCATTTTACCAAATTCTAGCCCAAAATGTATTTAAACCATTCCTAAATAATGAAACATAGAAATGTTTTTTTTTTGGATACATATGTTTTTAAAGTTTTTTTCCCAACACCATATTCACCAAAAGAATCAAATATTGTCTGCACAAATTTCTATCCCATTTTTGTTTTAATTGAATCTTAATCCAATTGTTGAATTGAATTTAATTGAATTGGAATTCAATTCAAATTAGATCAAATTGCAATCATTGTATTTGAATTCAATTTAAGAATTTGAATTCAATTTAAGAATTTGAATTCAATTTAAGAATTTGAATTCGATTCAATTAAATATGAATCCATTTCAATTCATTTGATTCAAGGTGCATGTAATGTCATTCAATATTTCCATTTGATTGGAACTTAATTTTCACAAAATCAATTCATTTTTTTCATCAATTGATTAGTTCACCATCATTGATAATGTGCAATAACATGGAACCCAAATTATTTTAATTCTTCTTTTTTATGTCCATTATTGGAAGGTATTTAACTTCAAAGTGCACATGTAATATGTGTGTGTGTGACATATAATATGTTTTGTCATTCATCCAATTGAAAAAAATTAATTCGTTTTTTTCATTGAAAAAAAATCACATATTTTGATATTAAAAAAATCTACATATTTAAGAACATTTAAAAGTTTGAATATACTATATGTACCACTTTCTAATTGCATATGTGCTTTACGTATTATGTCACTACACATATAAATTATCACACATATTTGAATCCAAACCATAAAAGATTCAATGCAACTATCATATAGCACTTTATTACATTTCATCCCATCCAAATGCAATGCATGTGACATCCAATTTGGTCCAACATGTCATGTTTTTACCCTTTAGTGTAAAAAACATCGAAAAAACTATGCCAAGTATAAAATTGTATCAAAACTTTCTAAAGATCGTGTGGGAGGTAAAATGAAATGCAAAACGAAAAAACATGCGATGCATCCATCAATGATCATGTAGTACTTCAATGGTCATAAAGGTTGCAAGAAAGATGATTGTGCTCAATTCAAGTTCATTGAGAACAAGTCTTCTTGATCGTGAAAATTATGAGGAATTATCTTTTGTTGAGTCACCCTTGCTTTGTTGATTAGTGATGTGTTAAAATTTCAAATATGTTTCCACACTAACAAGTAACTTACAAGTGACCCATTATATTTAATATAAATAATAACTACTACTAATTACAAGTTAATTAATATTTTCATAGTAATAATTAGTTAATTTCATAGTTAATAATTATTTAATAATTACTTAGTAGTCAATATTTATAATCAATATTTTTTTGTTTCATAATTTAATTTTAAATTAATAGTAACATAAATTAGGGTATTATTAATAGCAATTAACTAATATTTGGTAATAATAATATTATTAGTAGTATATAATCTATTATTATTATTTTAATTTAATGACTTACTAAATTTTAATTATTGAAATTAATATTATCAAAAAATTATTATTTATTTTACTCATTTTAATTTTTATGCTATTACTAAATATTTATTTATTTATTCAATATTATTAATTCATTATTTGGAAAATTAATAATTTTTTGATAAAAATGATTAACTAATAATGATTGCGTGAATATTTAAAAATTATTTTTAAATATTTATAATTAGTATATAAATTTTATAAATTTTTATCATTCATTATTTAATTAATAGTAGCATAAACTTTCATAATAATAAATTTATCTTAATTACTCAATTATTAATTATTTTCAACAAAAGAATAATCATTGCAATATTACTACTTTATACAATTTTATTAATTATTACTGAATTATTATTATTTTGACCTAAATTTTAAATTTCGATAATTTTAAATTTTAATTAAATTTATTATTATTTAAAATTTTATGTAATATTTTCAATAATTTATGTTATTACTAGCTATTACCTAATTAGTAAGTAGCAATAAATAGTAAGTAAGTTCATAAATGGGTAAATAATTGTTAATGCATGTTTAATCAATTAGGTTTAATTAGTTAATTTGTATATATATAGTTTACAAAATTGAAAAAGAAGACAAAGGATGTGGGATAAAGTTTTTTGTTTCAATTTAATTGCAAATTTGTTGCAAACTAATTTACAACTAAAAAAATTATCCCATATGTTTTGTCTTCCATTTCCATCTTGTAAATGTATATAAATAATGTGTTTTGTCTCACATTTTTATATTAAAAACATGTGTAATTTGGATGAGCCAATCAAATAAGCTTAATTATAAAGGCTAAACCTAAAACAAAATAAAAATATTTACAAATTTATCTCCTAGATTACCTACCCACCTACCTACCTACCTACCTATCTAATTTTATTTACCTATCTACATACTTATCAAAACATTGATTTAAATTTATTTTGACCAAAATTCAATCAACATGTCACATGGCAAACTTTTATTGTGCCACTAACATTATCTAACACCATTTAAAATAGATGATGAAAATTGACTATGTATTTTAAAATACAATTTTAAAATATATATTATGTTGTCACATGGCACTTTCTGATGGGTGATAACATAGTTGCAAATAATGAAAACTATTTGTAAACTTTATACAAATGGTCAATAAATGAAGGTGTAAATGTTAACTATATACATCATCCATGTGGAATGTCATGACATCGTGTTAAGTCATCATTTGCAATTAGATGTTGCATGCGACTTCACTTATGCAACTAATGAAATTTTAATGTACATGTTGGTTGTAACTTTTTTTAATTGCAAATTAAAGTCACAAATTGAAGCTTTTATTCTAATGAAAATGATTGACAATTGTGAAGGAGAAATGAAAAATAAGTAAATAATTCATTTGTCAAAAATTCCACCCATTTCTTCCTAAATATTGAAAACAACCATGTTTAAAGAAATCGAATGTTTGGAAATGTAAGATGTGTTGACAATGAAAACACACTACACAATCCATTTTTTATGTTACAAAAGGAATTTTTAGTGAGTAAGAACATTACTAATGGCAACCGAACTATGTCATGCCCAATGTCTTCAATGTAGACCCAAATGCCAACCCTAATGCATTTAAATGTATGATAGGTCAAACCCCATCAATAGACCACCATGGCACATGACAAATGAGGTCCCAATGCATGTTGTTGTCTTTGTGAAAGCACAAAAACATAATAGAATCAACTTGTTCCAACATGAATTGGAATATGGATTCAATTATTTTGAATGGACTTTAACTCATTTGTAATGCTTGAAATAGAAATTTAAGATGATAAAATGTCATCATTTCATTAGAAGATGGACTTTTAAAATGTTGTACAACAAACATTGTAACAATTCTTAATATATGAAAACGGACTTGGTATGATATCATCTATGCACATTTTAGTTTATAATTTGGCACAAAATATGGTATACTATGATTATGATACAAAAGACTGTTTGGAAGGTTGTTGAAAACCAGAATAACAAGGTGTACATTGAATCATCGATTGATAATGTCTTTCATTTATTTATAATTTATAATCTAGATGTTCATCTTTCAAGCACAAGGTTTTCCAACATTAAACTAGGGTTTCCAAAATCCTAACAAAATTTTAACATGTGGTTCCCAATATTTGAATTATAAGTATAAACAAGAAGTTTTTAGATTTTTTCTAGACATCACATGCCAAAATTGGTCCACCTTAGTGTATTAATCCCCAAATCAAACTTGAACATAGGGTATTAATTATCATATTAGCATTGTAAATTCAATAGATTAATGTTGAATATTTAATATCTTGTTTCCTTCAATTCCAAGACAATCATTAAGACTTAACTTTTTACTCTAAATGTGTATTTTTCACTTGTTAATTAACTACAAAAATGTTTCAATAAATTTTCAAATTTTTTTTTTGAAAATTAATTACATTCAAATGTAATAACCTACTACAATATTTACAATATGCCCTAACAAAAAAATTGAATTTTAATTGTGATGAACAACAAGTTTACTATTATTTTGACTTGAATTTGGTTTTGAATTAAAAATATATGTAATTTTTTTTGTAAAATATCACAATATATTAGTGAAAATATTATGGAATACCCCAAAAAATTCCTTCTTAAAACATCTTTAAAATTCAACTAGAAGTAAACCTAATGTAATGTTACGTGGTGGTACATTTTTGCAATTCAATTACATTGAAAAATATATGTTTTTAGGTTTTTGCTCCTTTTGTTAATGTACCATGCACTTGACTATTCAAAGCCCTTTATTTCCTAAATCATATTATCTTCTTGGTCCTTAACATTATTTCATCTCGAGGCACTTCTCTTAATTGGTCTTTTATGTCCATCACCAACCCCTTGAGAATAAAGACCGTAATCTCAATCAACTAAATACTATAGTTATTAAGGAAGGAAAACTTTCAAAACTTTGGTGTTTTATGCCTTTGTTAATGATTGATACCAAATTGACAAGTTTTTAGAATTTTTTCATGCTAATAGAAGTAGTTTATAAGACAATGACCCTAAGAAGTCACCAAAGGTTCAAAATGGGGTACCAACCAATTCTTTGGTCAATATTGCCCCTATCAAAAGCTCCTTGAGAAGATTTGTATCACCTTTCAATAGTAATATAAATATTTGACTCTATTGCTTTCAACTTGGAGTAATGTCTTAAGGTAGTCTTAATCATTTCTACTGACTTTTTTCATTAGAATACAACTTATCCCAAAAACCAAAAAAAAAATATGTTCTTCTTAGTACTTGGACAATGTCATTTTCTTAGTAAAATCCCATAATTTATTTCATTATCTGTTTGTTATTTCAACCATGTTTGAATCTACTAAGTTTTATTCTTGAGAGGAAAAGAAACATGCTAGTTTGATGCAAAAGAATGTAGTGAATTTTCCAAAAATCTAAAATTTGTGAGTATTTTTCATTGCCTACTAAATTATTTTTGGTCGAAGCCAACTGAATTTTTTTACATTACAAGACTTTTATTTGAAGTTATGGGATTTTAAACCCTTGTTCCTATCTCTATTTTCTTTACAAAATCCTTGCAAAGTTCTTTTTATCAAATTTTCAAAGTCATTCAATAAGGCCTTTTTTAATATGAATTTATAAAAATTAATTTAGATTTTATGTATACTTGCAATCGTTTCACAAATTATTTTTACATTTAAACCATATGAACACATTAACTCCTAGCATCACACAAGCAAACACTAAATAGTAGCAATGAATTAAATGCAACACCAAGTTCAACATAACTATAATACAATACAATACAATGCCCAACATGAAAAAAAAACAATTTGTTTATTGTACCCATACAATGATTAATGGTTAAATTATTATTTTTTACATTATTTTCAAAGGAAAAAAATAATCCAATGGTTATAATCCCCCTTACAACCCAAAGGTCTTAAAATTGAACCTTTTATTGAATTTTTTTTAATCTATGAATGAAATGGATGAAAATGAATTCCCAAGGTAAAAAAGGGGTTTAAGTTGCTCCTTGGGGAATAACCATGTTTTCGAAGGAGCAAGGCTTAAGTTGCTCTGAAAAACAACCATATTTTCAAGGGAGAAAGAGTTCCTTCTCTTCAATCTTCAAACATATGATTGTTCCTTGGGAAAAAGTGGTTTAAGTCATTCCCTGGGCAACTTAATCTCCTTCTCTTTAAGGACATCATTATTTTGGGGAAAAACATGTTTAAGTTGTTCCTCGGGGCAACTTAAGTTCCTTCTTCCTGGGGACATATGGTTTTGGGGAAAAAAAGGTTTAAGTTCTTTTCCAAGGCAACTTAATTCTCGTTCTCCTTAAGGACATGATTGTTCCATGGGGAAAGGCCCAAGTTCCCTAGAGGAACATATGTTTTGTAATCACAATCACTTCATATATGTTCTTATATAAGCTTACGACCTATCATTGGAAAGGTTTCAAGGAGAGCCACAACTTTGTAGTCAAATGCATTTCAATCAAAACTCACATGCAAAATTTATGTTCATGCAAAGTTTTGGACACATTTGTTTTGTTGTGCAACATGATTCTCCCCTATGTGCTCGGGGAGCCATTCCCTTGGGGAGCAACCTAAACCATGTTCCCCTAGGGAGCAAATATATCTAAAACTTTGTGTGTTCATAATTTTTGCATATGAGTTCTAATTGAATTGCTTCCAACTACAATGTTGTAGCTCTCCTTGAGACCTTTCCAATAATAGGTTGCAAGTCTATATGAAAACACATATGAGATATCTCTTATTGCTAAAAAATTTGGAACATATGTTTCCCCATGGAACTCGGGCTTTCTTCCGGGGAAGTTCATTGTTGTCCAAGGAAATTGGTTTTTCCCCAAGGAACAATCATGTCCTAGGGGAGAAGGAGTTTAAGATGTCTTAGTAAGAAACTTAAACCTTTTTTTTCCTAGGGAACAATCATGTCCCCCGAGGAGAAGGAGCTTAAGTTGTTGTGGGAAACAAATGTGTTTGAAATTTTGTTTAATCATAATTTTTGCATATGAATTCTAATTGAAGTATTTCTAACTACAAAGTTGTAGTTCTCCTCAAGACCTTTCCAATGATGGGTCACAAAACTATATATAAAAAATATGAGATGACTATGATTGCAAAAATATTCAAAACATATGTTTCCATGGGGAACTTAAGCCTTTCTTTAAGGAAAGCACATTGTTGTTTAGGGTTATTTCCTAAGGGTAAGTAATTTAAAAAACTATTTAAATGTTCTATGGATTTTTTCATCCATTTCATTTGTAAAAAAAACAATTGGAAAAAGGATTGAACCCTAGAAATTTGAGTTAAAGGGAGAATTTTAACTAGTACATCACATGTTTTTTTCTTTGAAACTATTATGTAACAAATATATTACAACATTAATCATTGTGCGGGTATAATAAAAAAATCTAAATTTTCTTTTCATGTTGGGCATTGTATGACAAATGCATTGAACCTGGTGCCACATTTAAAATTGTGACTATTTAGTGTGGGGCTATCACACATACATAACATCACATGTTTTTTTTTTACATAAACATATTAAAAAAATATTCAAAATTGAAATAGAGGTCACATCAAATAGTTCTTTCATTATACGATATTTTGTACAAAATTGGAATTGTACATTAACTCAGGTCCAAAATTGACTACCCCAAAAAATCCTTGAGTATGTTGTTTATACTTCATTAATCATGACTACAACTACTAATAAACATTAATTAACTCTAACCATATGTAATTATTTTGCCACCATTGGCTTTGTTAGTTATTAGTTATTAAAATTTAGTTTCACTAGAAAAAATCTTATCATTTGTAACTAGTCAATATGCATCTACATGCAACTAGTTGTCATTTACAGCTATATTGATTATGCTTGCAATTTCAAAATTGATACCATATAATTTTAAAGCCATATAGTTGTGCATGCAACTAACATACAACCAATGGTGTACAAAATGAACATGTCATAAAAATAACAACTTAAACCAATACATACCTAAGTTAGTATACCAAATATATCTACATATGCTATATATAATAATATTACAACTTTAATATTAAAGCTAAACCCATGTTAACTAAGGCTAAACTTAAATTAAACTAATTTAAACTAAATTAATCATGGTTAAACTAGTTAGGAGGCTACATTGATCATGGTTAAACTAATTAGTTTTAAAATTTAATAGTGTTTTTAATTATGTTAAAATACTTTTGGTTAATAGGTTACACTACCTAACCTTTAAATACACTAGCATAGGCTAATTTCATTATAATATTAGTAATTATGGTTATAGGCTACAATAATTTGCCTATAATTACTTATTATTAATTATTAATAATTATTAATAATTATTATTCATATTAAATATTTTTAATTATTATTTTAATTATCATTATCATTCTTTTTTCAATAATAATAATAATATTATTTATTTATTTATTTATTATTATTATTATCATTCTTCTTCAATCATTATTATTTTTAGTTTTATTATATGTTATTAATTAATACTTGCATATTTTTATGGCTAATAGGTTACGTTAACTAGCCTAAGGTATGTCATAATATTATAAGATTTTTTATTGTTATTGTCATTATGTTTCAACAATAATAGTTTAATTTTAATTATTAAAATATTATTCATTATGATAATATAGATGTGGCTAACAAGCTACATTAATTAGCCTGTAAGTACCTTAGCCTAGGCTAAATAATAACCTAAGTTAGCTATCAGCTAAAATTAGGTCATAATATCATAATATTCTTGATTATTAACTATCATAAGTAATCGTACCTATCAAATTATTATTATTATTATTATTATTA
>Ga0116231_10013317_pt1 | contig 11614 bp, 11 predicted proteins | sample S1TSphgellanicum_2_FD_89695 | JGI IMG/M metagenome (GOLD analysis project Ga0116231, IMG submission 89695) | Host-associated microbial communities from peat moss isolated from Minnesota, USA - S1T2_Fd - Sphagnum magellanicum MG | ecosystem: Host-associated > Plants > Peat moss > Unclassified...
TAGGCGACATAGGGGTGATTAATTGAATTAAAAGCTGGATTTTTAGGTGCTATCCATCGATAAATCGAATGAATCGCGGTGATCCGCCTTTGGACCTTACGACAGCTCAAGTATTGAGCGGAAATCCCGATAACAGCAGGGAAGGGTGCCTGAAGCCATCGTCAGCATAGGATTCGGTGTATGAGTAAAGTCGGTTCACTGGTCGTGACGATATTGTCGCTCATCTCCCTGCCAACGTTCGCCCAAGAGCGCGTTGCCATCAAGAATTATCAGAATGCCAGCGCCGCCCTTGATGGGGCCAAGGCGGTTGCGCAGGCGGGCCGCGGTCAAATACTTGCGGTCGGTGCGCTCATGACCGAGACCTCCGAACCCAGCAACTCCGTGGTGATTCTCGCGAGGGTCGATGAGGCCGACATCAAGCCTGGCATGATATTGATCATGGAGAAACTCGACTGCGGCATGGACCCGTGTCTGCTCGCGCGCCGGGTCACGTCGACGCAGGGCAAGATCGACACCGAACCGTATCCGTCGATCGAGGGTCTGCTGTTCACGCAAGTGAGAGCGACGGTGCTGGGTGCGGTGGCTTACTCGATCGATTTGGATAACGATACAATTCGGGACTTACAACCCGGACACAAGGAAATCTTGTCGTTCGATGATGCCATTGCCCAGGAAGGAACGCTCAGATTCGATTAGACTCCAAGGTGCCGCAGTCTCATCGAGGGTTCGCAACATGTCGATACCGGTGTTGGTGCTGTTCGTGACGTTCTTTGTGCTGGTCGGGCCCTTGTTTCTGTACTGGTTCATCCGCCAGTCGAAGCAGTTGATGTCCAAGAGACCGTCCTTCATATATTTTCCCCGCGACGGCGAAGGCAGTCGTGATCAGTCTTCCGACGCAAACCAGCAGCGGGAATGACTCACGATAGTACCGTCCACTGATGTAGCGCGGGATATCGCGCTGCGGCACACATGCGGGACTGCGCGCCCGGAGCCCTCTCAATCTGGCCGCCGCGCAGGTTTCCTCAAACGATCCCGTTGTCGGTGCCGAAGTTCGTCAGGCGAAAATTCATTCGCCTCACGCCAAAAATCAGATTCGATGCTATGCTGGATACGTCCAAAGGAGGCGCAATGGCTGAAAGAATCTACCTGCCTGTTCGGTGCGCCAAATGTCAGAAGATGAGTATAGCGTCCCTCGCATCCAAGGACGCGGCTCAGGCCATCAAGTCCGGCGACAGTTTCTATTTCACATGCGCCTTCGATGGAGCGAATTGGGTGGCTACGCCAGCTGAGCGAGAGAAGGTGCAGCGGTTACTCAACGAATCGGAGAGAACCCGAGATCGGCCGTATTTGCGATTGAGGGAGAACGCCGTGCCGCTTGCGGTTAAAAAGGCTGCTGATCATGCTTGGCATTGATCCTTGGCTGATCAACGCGAAGTCTAGTCGTTAACCGAGAACGACGCTGTCCCTGACTTCTATCTGTTTCGAGAAGTCAGCGATAGGGCAGGTAGGTGCGATTGCAGGGAGTACCATGCGCGCATGGCGCTCAACTCCACCATGTATGTGTTTGACGTGCGCATCGCGGATGCAGACCGCAACATCTACGAATCACTCACGTTGCGCGTGGCGCAGCACCCGTCGGAGGCGCCTGAGTACTTGGTCACGCGGGTCCTCGCATATTGCCTGGAGTATGCGGAAGGGATCAGTTTCTCCAAAGGTTTGTCCGATCCCGAGGATCCTGCGATCGGCGTGCGGGATCTCACCGGTGTATTGCTGAGTTGGATCGACATCGGCGCCCCGGACGCGGCGCGATTGCACAAAGCCGGCAAGGCAGCGCGGCGGGTCGCCGTTTATGCACATCGAGAGGTGACGCCCTGGTTGGCACGCCTGGCAGGCGAACGCATCCACCGTTCCGAGGCGGTGGAGATCCATGTCATGGATCGAGAACTCGTCGCGGCCCTGGTCGCCCGGCTCGAGCGACGCATGGACTTTGACTTATCGGTGTCGGAAAAAACCTTGTATGTCACGATCGGCGAAGAGACGCTGACCGGCACGGTGCAGCTACGACGACTCGCCCTTAACAGTTAAGATGCGCGCTGCGATGTCGGTGTGCGGTCAACTGAGGGCGCGAGGAGCGCATTTATGGTGACTGCAACAGGGCGACGCTTCGCCCGCAAGGCACCCGGTAAAATCGACAAGAGCCGCTTGGTCGATATTCGTGTCACGGACATGGTGGCGGATGATGCCGCCTGGTGGGACGCTCGCCTGGGCCCCAGACACGCGCAGATCCGGTCTCGTGCCGATCGGCTCTGGTCGTGGTCGGTCCTTTTGCCGATGTGCCATCTGATCCAACTGGTCAAGCGACGTCACTGCCGCTCACTGGTGATTTGGGCCCGGGATGATCGCGGCCGCTTCTTGCGGGTAGGCATGTCCATCTTCATCGAGAGTTATCCGTACCTCGATGTGACCCGCTCTCTGGAATCCAACTTCGTTTGGTTCGTAAGCGCGGCGGATCCTGCATTGTTGCAATCGGACTTCGGCATGAGCCAACCGCCGGCGCTCGGTCGCGTGTTGCTCGACAACGCCATCGTCTTGAGTCAAAACGCCGGGTTGGAGGGTCGAATCGGATTGCACGCAGCGGCGTCCGGGGGCAGGGTGCTAATCAATATCTATATCGCCTGTGGCCTTGCCCGATTGGCGGCGTCCGCGGCACTGCCACCCGGCGTCAAACGCAACAACGACGGACGGTTTTTCTTTGCGGATGAGGCGCGGGCTGAAGCGATGGCGACGATGCTTGATGCAAGTCGCTAGGGTGGCTTGGGGTACCAGCGTATAGTAGGCGGGTAGTGGTCAGGTAGAATGAATTGGCGTGTGTTTCATGAGTGAATTCAGTAAGTTAAAAGCGAATGCTCCGGCGACTCTAGGTGCCGTCGTCGAAGCGATCACTCGTCTGAGTACGCTCGGCGAGGCGCAGATTCTGGAACTGGTCTCGGCCGGTAAGATCCATGACCTGTTTCCGTTTCGCCCGAACGGTCCGGCTGAACTCCCCGCCGATACGGTGGATGAGAGCCAATTGAAGGAAGCGACCGCGATGCCTCCGAGCGACGCTCGTCGCGCAGCTTTGATCGAAGCGAGCATGCCCGCAAGGTCGAGCGGTTCGGTCAAACCCGCTTCGGCGGCTGCGCGCCGTACCGGTCCCGTGCGGCGTGCCGGTAAGAAGACATACTCGAAAGCATAGGCTCCCCGGGGCACGCTGGATCGAGGTCCGCGCCGCGACCATCCAAGGTTCGCGAGCCTCACGGCCACATCGCCGCGACCGCCGCGGCTAGTGTGCGCCGTTCCTTTTCGCGCATCTCGGGCATGAATTCGATCCCCGTGCGCTTTTCGATCCAGTCTATGGACGTGATGTAGGACTCTAGGTGATAGGGTCGCTTGAAATCCGTATTCGGCAAGACGAAGGCGATCGCCTTCCATGACGACTGGTCTTGGACCAGGATGATCTTGTAGAAGTACGATGGCACGGCGACCTCATGCTTGCCGATGGTCTTTCGGCAGTTAGCGCGCGAGTCGGGCGGCGGCAACGTCTGAAGCGAGCAGCGTATGGGTCCGGTCCATTCATATGCATGCCCGTACTGGAATACCCACGCGCGTGTCTTATCCTCGAGCAGCTTCCAGATCCCGCGATTGAGGGACGGGCGCTGCGGCGCCATGTTCGACATGAAGAAGGTCTGCTGCTTCAGCTCCGGATCGACAGTTTGATTGCCGGCCGGCGCCTGATGACCGCGATCGTATCCGGATCCCGCGTAATCCTCGGGATACGCCTTCGGGCCTTGCAGCATCGGATCCGCCTTGAAGCGGTTCGACCGGGCCACACGGCCTGTCAACTGATCCGACGACACGCTCTCGCAGACCCAGAGCGGAATCTTGTCCATGGAACTGTGCTCGAGCACGTAGCCACGGCGAACGACCAACTCCGTCGAACCCAGCGCCTCCCAGCTGTCGACCGGAAGCCCGTCATAGCAGTTGGCATCCACGAGCGCCTGCTGCGCGGGGGTCAGCGCTCCAAACCGGCTCGGCACCGGCGCAGAACCATCGCTCGGCGGTCGCGTGAGCCCACCGTGGGCGCAACCTTGAATGACGAGGTAGATGGCCAGCAGAGCCAGCTTTAGGGGATGTCGCAACGCAGTGACCTTAAGACGCGGACTGTTGATTTTGTACCCGAGTACGGCCGGAATCACCAGGCCGAGGAGACGCGACGATGCTTGAACTCAGGCCCAGCTGCGAACACTGCACTGTGGCGCTGCCACCCAACCAGTTCGGGACCATCAGAACTTGACGCCGATGCGTAGGTAATAAAACCCGCCGTTGAGTCCGAACGGGGAATTTGTGCCGTAGGCGTCGTCGCCGGAAGTCGGTATGCCATAAGCTGCTGGATCAGCCTTGTATCCGGGGGCTGCCGTCAGCACGGTGTCGGTCGCTTCGGCGAGAATGAACGCGGCGGATTGCCGCCGTGGATAGATGTTGAACAAATTGTTGGCCCCCGCGGATACGCTCAATCTCGAGGTCAGCAAATAGGTGATGTCGAGGTCCGTGATCCACTTCGGATCGAAATGTCCGTCGAGCGTATTGGTGATCGGTTCCAGATAGCTGCCGTAGCGCGTCTCCACGGCATGAATGCGCCATTGACTCAACCCCCAATCCGCCGTCAGCGCGAGCCGGTCGCGAGGCGTGGATTCGGTGAGCTGTCGCTGCGACAGAGGCCCGAACAATTGGAAACTAGAACCGAAGCCGCTGAGCACCGCCGGGTTGGCATCGATGTGCGTGATGGTGGTTCGGTTTGCGGCATAGGTTGCGCTCCAGTGCACCGCTCCTGCGCCATCGAACGATTGTTCATAGGCCAGCACGAAATCGATGCCCTGCGTCCGCGTGTTGACGTCATTGGTGAAATACTGCGCGGAACTCAAATTGGAAAATCCCAGGGGCGTGAGGATGGCCTCGACCGGCGCACCGGTGAGCGTCTGGGATTTGACGATGCGATCGGAGATGTCGATCTGGTAAGCGTCCAGCGTCAGCAGAAACTTATTCGTCGGCTCGAAGGTCACGCCGGTCGAATAATTGACCGATCTTTCCGGTTTGAGCGGTTTCGCGCCGAGTGCTTCCGCCAGGGCACTGTTTGCCGGCAGGAACTTGACCTGCTCAGTGGTCACGACGCCATCGACGATGGCGGTTGCGTTCTGCGTCGTCGAGAAATACTGTTCGGCCAGAGACGGCGCACGGAAGCTATTGTTCACCGCCCCGCGCAGGGCCAACTGCGGCAGGATTTCGTAGCGCGTGATGAACTTGCCGTTGAGAGTATTGCCGGAGCTGTCGTCATAGTGTTCCCCGCGTGCCGCCAACCCTACGTACCAGGGATCGATGGGGTTGGTGCCGAGATCGACGTACAGAGCATAGTTGTTGCGGTGGTGCGTCCCGGCGTCGGCCGGGGTGGTTCCGGTGAAGGACTGCAGACCGGCCGTGGGCGCCCTGCCATGGTAGAGATCATCGAAAGGCGTACCATCGTCCGGCACGACATAACCGCCATTGATGTAGGAATTGGGCTCGCCGGCAACTTGCGCGAATTGCTCCCAGCGGTGTTCAGCTCCCCAGGATAGGTCCAGTGGCCTGGCGAGACCGATATCGAAGGCGCGAGTCACATCGAGGTTGTTGGTCCATTGGTCGAATATCTGCTCTCCCATATAAAAACTGGTTTGAGTCACAGAAGGGCCGAGCGACGCATTCAAGGTATTGTCAGCGCCGAGCCAGACAAAATCGCGTCCGAAATTGGAGCTCGCATCCCAGTGCCAGCCGTCGAGTTGTCCCTTGACGCCGGCGCCGGCCTGAAAGTCGGTCTCGTGAATCAGGCGGTACGCCTGGAAGCCGTTCGGAAAAATTTGCGGCAATGACGACAGATCATCGGGCCGAAATGCGCCGCGCGCGTCCCTGATATCGCGATGACTGACGGTGGATGTGCTGTAGAACTCCAAGGCGTCGGCGAGCGGCGTCGATAAGTTGTACGAGAAGTCGAAGGTGTTATCGCGCGTGGACCTTCCATAGGCGCTGCCGTAGTCCGTATTGGCGGTGGCCTCCCGCGGGTCCGGCTTGCCGTCGACGAGCGGATACAACAGCCCCGTCGAGGGATCGTTGGCCGGGGCAGGCTGATGATGATCGGCGGTCAGCGCGAAATGGATGAAGCCACCGGAGGGCAAAGGAAGGCCGTAATCCGAATTGACCTGACCGAGCAAGCCGGTGGCCTTGTATGTGCGGCCTGCGGTAGCATCGGCGCCGCCACCGTCCGCACCGTCCTTCAGGATGATGTTGATCACGCCGGCGATGGCGTCCGAACCGTACTGCGCAGCCGCGCCGTCGCGCAGCACTTCGATGTGATCGATCGCGGCAACCGGAATCAGATCCAGATCGACCGGGGTCGAGCCGCCGCCAATGGTCGCCAGGTTGTTGATGAGCGCCGTGCTGTGGCGCCGCTTGCCGTTGACCAGCACGAGGACATAGTCACCGGTCAGTCCCCGCACGGTGTACGGCGCCACGCTCGCCGACGTTCCACCGCCGTTTTGAGCCGGCAGCGTGAGCGAGGGAATGACGCTCGAGAGTATCTCTTTCAGCCCCACCTTGCCGGTGGCGGTGATCTGCTCGGCGCTGATGATGTCGATGGGTACGGGGCTGTTGGCGATGGTTCGCGGCTGGCTGCCGCGAACGCCGGTGACTACCACCTCGTTGAGATCGCCCGATGAGCTTTCTGCCGATGAGCTGTCCGCCGGTGCGCTGGCCGGCTCCGCGTCCGTCGGTGCGGCGGCCGCCGATGCATCGACGTTGTTAGCTGCGCGCACCGCGGCTGCGTGCGCGAACAACGCGATCATCGCGATGATCGCGAAAATGACTGATGCGCGCCCGCGCTCAAATCGATGTTCAAACCTGTCCATTTACATCCACCCGATAGTTCTTGATTGAAAGGCTGCAAATGACTACAGCGCACTCGAAACGCGGGTGGAGCCTATCGGAAATGAATTTGCGCCTGGAACTAAGTAATTCTTCTCTCCTCATGCTTATTCGTGGCGAGCCGGGCAAGGGACAAGTTGAAATAACAATCCCACATAACGGCATATTTTTTTGGACGTAGGGCCGTGGCCCATAACGGGCTATTGTTCGGCTGATGTGCGGCTTTTGAACTGGGAAATTCTCATGACAGCTAACTCTAGTCGGCAGTTGAAGCTCGGCGCGATTCTCACCGGTGTCGGCACGGATCAGAGCGACTGGCGCGATCCGGACCTGCCCGCTGACGCCAGCATCGACATCGGTTGGTACATTGATAATGCGCGCGCGGCCGAGGCGGCGAAGTTTGACCTGGTGTTCATCGTCGACAGCCCCTTCATCACACCGGACACGGCGCCGCATTTCCTCAACCGGCTCGAGCCGCTGACGCTGCTGTCTGCGCTGGCTGTCGCGACGACGAAGATCGGGCTCGTGGCGACGCTCACCACGTCTTATTGGGAGCCGTACAATGTCGCACGCCAGTTCGGCTCGCTCGACCATATCAGCCGCGGCCGCGCCGGCTGGAATGTCGTGACAACCGGGCTTGAAGGCGCGTCCCGCAATTACGGGCGTGAGGAGCATTTCGATCATGCGCTGCGCTATGCGCGTGCACGCGAATTCGTCGAGGTCGTGCAGGGGCTCTGGGATTCCTACGAGGATGATGCCTTCGTGCGCGATAAGGCGGCCGGACTCTTCCTCGACAAGGCCAAACAACACGCGCTCAATCACAAAGGCGAGTTTTTCTCGGTGGCGGGGCCATTGGCGCTGAGCCGCTCGAAGCAAGGGCAGCCGGTCATTTTCCAGGCGGGCGAGAGCAATGAAGGGCGCAACCTCGGAGCCCGTATCGCCGATGCGACGTTCGCCAGCGCCGAGGACTTCGAGGCGGGCCGGCAATATTATGCCGACTTGAAGGCGCGGGCGGCGAAGCTCGGCCGCGACCCGGACCTGATCACGGTGATGCCCGGCCTCGCACCGATCATCGCCGAGACAGACGCCGAAGCTCTCGAGATCGCCGCCGCGCGGCGCGAGGCGCTCGATCTGGACAAGCTGCTGGTGCATCTAGGCCGAGCTTTCAATTACCACGATTTCCGCAAATATCCGCTCGACGCACCCTTCCCCGATCTGACCGGCGTGACGCTCAATAGCTACAAAGGCCATGCCGAACGCATCATTCGCACCGCACGTGCAGAGCGACTGACATTGCGCGAGGCCGCCTACCGGTTCGGGATTTGGAGGTCGGACTTCATCGGTTCGCCCGAAACGATTGCCAATGAGATTGAGCGCTGGTTCGCGGGTCGCGCGGCCGACGGCTTCAACCTGCGCGTTACGGGACCGAAACAATTTGCGCTGTTCCGTGAACGTGTCGTGCCGATCCTGCAGCGGCGCGGGCTGTTCCGCACCGAGTACAGCCACGATACGCTGCGTGGACACTTGGGGTTGCCGGTGCCTGAAAACCGCTGGAGCGGCACCGCAGTGCCGCGGCGCGCGGCAGCCGCCGGATGATCGAGGCGCAAACGACACCAAATCAGATCGACATCGAGTCCGACGTATTAATCGTCGGCGGCGGCATGGCGGCCGCGTGGGCCGCGGTGTCCGCCGCACGCACGGGCGCGAATGTCGTGATGGTGGACAAGGGGTTTGTCGGTACCAGTGGCGTGACCGCGACCGGCGGCCCCAATCACTGGTGGGTGCCGCCGGATCCGTCGCTGCGCGCCGAGGCCATCGAACGGCGCTGGCAGCTAAGCTTCGGGCTGGCGGAGCGCGAGTGGATGGCACGGATCCTCGATGCGACTTGGACCACATTGCCGCAGCTCGCCGCTTACTATCCGTTCGCCACGGACGGTAAGGGGGGTACCTATTATTCCGGCCTGCGCGGCCCCGAATACATGCGCGCGCTGCGCCACTGCGCTCGCGACGCGGGCGTGCGCATCCTCGATCATCATCCGGCACTCGAACTGCTGCTGCATCACGACGGGTCGATCGCAGGCGCCGCGGGCTACGCCAGGCTGTTGCGCCGTCCTTGGGTTGCGCGGGCCGGCGCGGTCGTGCTTGCCACCGGCGGCTGCGCCTTTCGCTCAGGATTGATCGGCAGCCACAACAACACCGGTGACGGTTATCTGATGGCGGCCGAAGCGGGCGCCGAGCTGTCCGGCATGGAATTTTCCACCGCATACTCGTTGTCGCCGGCATGGAATTCGACGCGCACGCTGCCCTATCCATCAGCGCGCTTCTTCGATGACGCCGGCAACGAACTGGACATTCCACCGCCGATGGCGGGACCGTCGCATCAAGATGCGCTCGCGCGCGCGATGCTGGCCGGCCCGGTCCATGCCGACTTGGGCGATGCGCCGGCGGTGCTCAAGAAGATTTTGCGGCGCATCCAGCCTGCATCGCCGACGCCGTTCGAGCGCCGGGGACTGTCGATCTTCGAGGATCGGTTCGAGGTCAAGTTATATGGCGAAGGTACGATCCGCGGCACCGGGGGCTTACGCATCGTTGATGAGGAGTGTCAGACGACCGTGCGCGGCCTCTACGCCGCCGGCGATACGGCGACGCGCGAGCTCGTCGCCGGCGCGACCAGCGGCGGCGGCGCGCAGAATTCGGCCTGGGCGCTGACCTCAGGCCTGCGCGCCGGCGCCGCCGCCGCCGCGCGCGTCAGGCGCAACGGATGCCGCGTGGATGGCATGGTTCGCGCGGCCGGCACCGTGGCATTACGGCCCACCGCCTCGGTGCAAAGCGGCGACGACGCGGCCGCAATCTCGACCGTGCAGGCGCAGATGCTGCCCTACGACAAAGTCCTCTGGCGCCAAAGGTTAAGCCTCGAAGCGTCACAACGGGCGTTGGATGCGCTATGGCGCACGCTGGCCGCGCACCGTCGCGCCGAGGGACTGGAGCAGGTTGGCGCTCGCGAGACCGCTGCGCTCACGGCGACCGCCCGCTGGTGCACCGCTGCCGCGCTGGCACGCACTGAGAGCCGTGGTATGCATGTCCGCAGCGACGCGCCGGGCCTGGCACTGGATGGCGCACGCCGGCTGCTCGTCGGCGGACTCGAGCATTTGTGGACGCGCTACGACCAGCGCCAAGATTCGCGCCGTGACACGCGACGCGACAGTGGTGCCGGTGTGCCGGAAGCACCGAGCCAATCCGCCGCATGATCGCTCATATCTTCGCCGATCTGTGCACGGGCTGCGGCGCCTGCGTCGCCGCCTGCCCGACGCATGTGCTGGACGCCGCGCCGAACGGCATGCCGCGCATTGCGCGGGTGGATCAGTGTCAGACCTGCTTCATGTGCGAGCTTTACTGCGATGCGGACGCCCTGTACGTGGCGCCGGACCAGCGCGCCTGCGAACCCGTGGACCCTGCCGCGATACGTGCGTCCGGCCATCTTGGCCGGCTACGGCGCGACTATGGCTGGAGCGGTAATCAGCAGGGACCCGCACCGCTCGCCGAGTTCTGGCAATTAGGCCCGCTGCTGCGTGAAGGCGCGCAGATCGCCGCGCGACGCTACGCGGCCCGGAACGCGGGCGATGACGGGGAGTCGGACTCGGTGTCTTAGCGCGCCTCGGTGTCGTAGCGTCCTGTAAACATGCATGGGTCTTGGGTAACATCAGCAGTCCAAGAACAGTTGAGGAGCGCAGCTTGACGGTTGGCTTCGGTCCTGCGCAAGGATTACACCGGCATCGGCCATCGTTCTCATCTCGATCGGCGCTTTTGGATCAGCGTTAGGCTGGACGCGGATGTGCCGATCAAGGAGATCAGGCGTCTAGTCTCGCTGTCGTACGATCTGGTGTGCGCCAAGCTCACCGCGAAGCAGAGGGCCGCACTTGGGGAATTGACTTGAAATCTTTACTCGAGGCGCATTCGAGGTCATTCTTCGATGAGGGTTTTTGGGTGCGCGGCTTAGGTGGGCGGCACGCGCCGACAATGAGCCCACGGCAACTGAAGGAGGTGATCCAAGTGGTACATATAAACGTTGGTTCGGTCGCGTCTTTAGGGCGCGCGGGTTGGTAGCGAGGTGCGGGTTTAGACAGTACCTCGAGATCGGCCGTGATGCCGTAGAGGGACGCGCGCAGGCTTCGCGCCACGCGCGCGATCGGGTCCAACGGATGGACGCTCCTGCAGTTGCTGTGCGAATGACCTTGATTCGCCGGTAATGGTGCTAGAGCAGGGGATGGCGGGGTCCTCGCGGACTCCGCCGTTTTCTGCTGCCAGGCGGGCGCAGCAGGCGCGCGCAGTGCTCGCGAGCTAGGCCGTTTTGCGCCGCTTGCGGTTGATTGACCTGAACCTGATTCCAAGCGCCATGGCTTTCTGCGCGACGGCGCCTCGCGTACGACGAAGTTTCTTCGCCGCCTGAGTGCCCGATAATCTGTCCTTCGCAAAGGTCCGAAGACTCTTGATGTCTTCCTTGGTCCAAGCACGAGGAACCCGTCTTTTCTGCTTACGTGTCGCCATCACTACCTCACTGAAATTGTCGTGATTATACCGGTAACGAGGCCCAATCAGGTATTCCCATCGCGTTAGGAATAAACCTGAA
>Ga0116231_10013318_pt1 | contig 11614 bp, 8 predicted proteins | sample S1TSphgellanicum_2_FD_89695 | JGI IMG/M metagenome (GOLD analysis project Ga0116231, IMG submission 89695) | Host-associated microbial communities from peat moss isolated from Minnesota, USA - S1T2_Fd - Sphagnum magellanicum MG | ecosystem: Host-associated > Plants > Peat moss > Unclassified...
CAGGGCCGCGCCTTGCGCGAGCCCCATGCCGCCGCCCATCGTGATGCCATCCATGAACACGATCAATGGTTTCGGATAGCGATGCAGGAAATAGTCGAGGCGGTACTCGGTCTGCATGAACTCCCGGTGCAGCGAGCCGTTTTCCGTGACGCTGCGATACAGCGCGCGCACGTCCCCGCCTGCGCAAAACGCTTTGTCGCCCGCGCCGCGCAGGAATACGGCGCGCACCTTGGGGTCGGCGGCGTACTCTCGCAAGCGCACCGACAGTTCTCGGACCATGCCGAGCGACAGCGCATTCAAGGCCGCGGGCCGGTTCAGCGTGACGAACGCGATGTGATTGTGCACATCGCTCGCGATCTCACTCGCGGCGCCCACGTCATTGGCAGCATTCGCCACGTTCAGGTGTTCTTCCAGACCGGTGGGCGTTTTTCGAGGAATGCAGCGACGCCCTCGCGTTGGTCCTCGCCCTCGAACAAATCGACGAAGCGCTCGCGTTCGAGGCTCAAGGCGGCCGCGCGCGGCGTGCCCTTGCGCGCTTCGTGGATCAGCTGCTTGCTGTAGTACACGGCGCGCGGACTCAAGGTGGTCACGCGACGCGCGAGTTCGAGCGCCACCTGCCGCGCCGCGCCGCGCGGCACGACCTGTTCGACCAAGCCGATGCGTAGCGCGGTGGCGGCATCGATACGCTCATTCGTGAGGATCATGCGCTTGGCCCAAGCTTCTCCGACGAGCCAGGGCAGCGTTTGCGTACCGGCGCCGCACGGCAAGAGGCCCACGGAGGCTTCCGGCAGTGCCATCTGCGCCTGCTCCTCGGCGATGCGCAGGTCGCAGGCGAGCGCGCACTCGAGGCCGCCGCCCATCGCATAGCCGTTGATCGCGGCAATGATCACGGGCCGCGCCTGTTGCAGCGCCTCGAACGCCGCGCCGAAGCGCTGCGCCATGAGCCGCGCGCGTACCTTGTCGCCGTCCGCGAAGCTCTTGAGATCGGCGCCGGCGCTGAAGAACTTCTCGCCGTGCCCCGTGATGATCGCGGCATATACGCTCGCGTCGGTGTTGAGCGTCGCGATGCAGGCGGCTAGCGCTCCGAGACCCTCCGCCGTGAAGGTATTAGCCGATGGATTATTGATGGTGATCTCGGCGACGTGTGCGTCGATGCGGCACTCGATCATGGTTCACTTCCCCGGAGGTGGCGGCAGCTGCCGATACAAATCGATGATCGCGGAGAAATCGAGGCCGCCGGCGCCGCGCGCGCTCCAGAGCTGGTAGAGCTGCTGTGCCGCTGCGCCGAGAACGACCGGCTGTTTTGCCTGGCGGGCCGCGTCCGCGGCGAGTCCCAAGTCCTTGAGCATCAAATCGGTTGCGAAGCCGCCGCTGTAACCGCGCGCGGCGGGTACGTTCGGCATGACGCCCGGGTACGGGTTGTAGGTGTCGGAACTCCAGCAGCGGCCGCTCGACGTGTTGATGATGCCCGCGAGCACGCTCGGGTCGATGCCGAGCGCGACGCCGAGATTCATGGCCTCGGCGACGCCGATCATCGAGATCCCGAGCAGCAGGTTGTTGCAGATCTTCGCGACCTGGCCGTTGCCGGCGGCGCCGCAGTGGACGATGTTCTTGCCCATGGCGGCCAGCACGGGACGGATGTGCTCGAACAGATCCGTGGCCGCCCCGACCATGAAGGTCAGCGTGCCCGCCTCGGCGCCGCCCGTCCCGCCCGAGACCGGCGCGTCGGCCATCGGGTTGCCGCGCGCCGCGGCGGCGGCGGCCACTGCGCGCGCCGTATGCGGATCGATCGTGCTGCAATCGACGAGCGGCACGCCGGCGGCCACACCGGCGAGGATCCCGTCGGCGAGGGCTTCGTCGGCGCCGAGATAGACGCCCTTGACGTGTGGCGAGGAGGGCAACATCGTGATCACGAGCTCGGCCGTGGCCACCGCTTCGCGAGCCGACGCGGCGGTCAGGGCACCGTGCTCGGCGAGCGCGGCCATGTGCGCGGCGACGACATCGAATGCGACGAGCGAGTGTCCGGCCTTGACGAGGTTGCGGGCCATCGGGCCGCCCATGGCCCCAAGGCCGATGAACGCGATTTTCACGCTACTTGAGGCTGATCGTCGTGTTGACGCCGCCCGCGCTCGACGCATCGTCGAACCAGCGCGTCGTGACCGTCTTGGTCTGCGTGTAGAACTGCACGACCTGCTTGCCGTACGGCCCGAGATCCCCGAGCTTCGAGCCGCGTGAGCCCGTGAAACTGAAGTACGGCACCGGCACCGGGATCGGCACATTGATGCCGACTTGCCCCACGTCGATCTCGTGTTGAAACTTGCGCGCCGCGGCGCCGCTCTGCGTGAACAGACCCGTACCGTTGCCGAACGGATTCGCGTTGACGAGTGCGATTGCCTCGTCCAAGGTCCCGACCTCGACGATGACCATGACCGGTCCGAAGATCTCGGTCGTGTAGATCGTCATTTGCGGCTTGACGTTCGCGAACACCGTGGGCCCGATGAAATTGCCGCTTTCGTAGCCGTTCACGGTGATGCCACGCCCATCGAGTTCGAGCGTCGCGCCCTCGCGGACACCCGCTTCGATGAGGGCGAGGATGCGCTCCTTGGCGCTCTTGGAAATCACGGGCCCGAGATCCGCGCCCTTTTCCGAGCCGGCGTTGACCTTGAGCAGGCGGGCCTTGGCCACGATGTCGGGAATCCAAGCGCGCGCCTCGCCGACGAGCACGGTGACGGAGGTCGCCATGCAGCGCTGTCCGGCCGCCCCGAACGTCGCGCCGACCAGCGCATTCAAGGTGTGCTCCTTGTGGGCATCCGGCAGCACGACGGCGTGATTCTTCGCGCCCATCATCGACTGCACGCGCTTGCCGTGCTGCGTGCAGAGGCGGTACACGTGCGTGCCGACGGCTGTCGAACCCACGAACGACACCGCGGCGATGTCCGCATGCGTACAGAGCGCATCGACGGCACGTTTGCCGCCGTGAATCACATTGAGAACGCCGGGCGGCACGCCGGCTTGCAGCGCGAGCTCGGCGAGCAGCATCGGCGTCAAGGGATCCTGCTCCGAGGGCTTCAGCACGAACGTGTTGCCGCAGACGATGGCCATCGGAAACATCCATAGCGGGATCATGGCCGGGAAATTGAACGGCGTAATGCCCGCACAGACGCCGATCGGCTGTCGGATCGTATAGGTGTCGACGCCGCCCGCGACGTTCTCGGCGAATTCGCCGAGCTGCAGACTGCCGATCGAACACGCGTGCTCGACGACCTCGAGGCCGCGAAACACGTCGCCTTCGGCATCGGCGAGCGTCTTGCCCTGCTCGGCGCTCAAGGTGACGGCGATGCGGCTCATGTGCTCGCGCACGAGTGCCTGCAGTTTCAGCATGACGCGTGCACGGGCTGCGATTGGCGTGTTCTTCCAGTTCTTGTAGGCCGCCTTCGCCGCCGCGATCGCGGCCTCGATCTCCGCATCGGTCGCGAACGGCACGTGGGCAAGCACGGCTTGCGTCGCCGGATTCACGACTTCGCGCCACTCGGTGGTCTTCGAGGCGACGAACTCGCCGTTGATGAGCAGCTTGACGGTCGTCGGTGTCTTGGGGGTCAACGCGGTGGCGGAATTCATGGGATCTCTCCGTTCTCGATGCGGCAGGGAATCGGCCGCGAGCTTACGCCGAGCCGGAGCCCGCGACCAGATTTCTCGCGATCACGAGCCGTTGGATCTCGCTCGTGCCTTCGTAGATCTGCGTGATGCGCGCGTCCCGATAATGCCGTTCGACGCCGTAGTCCTCCAGGTAGCCGTAGCCACCATGGATCTGAATCGCGCGTGTGCAAACGCGTTCGGCCATCTCCGAGGCATACAGTTTCGCCTGACAGGCCTCGGACAGGCAAGGCGCGCCCGCGCTGCGCAGGCGCGCCGCCTCGTGCGTGAGCAGCCGCGCCGCGTTGATCGACGTATGCATGTCGGCCAGCATGTTGCCGATGCTGCCGAATTCGGCGATCGGCTGGGAGAACTGGCGGCGGGTGCGCGCATAGCTGAGTGCCTTGTCGAACGCGGCGCGCGCAATGCCGATTGCCTGCGCCGCGATGCCGATGCGGCCGCCCTCGAGGTTAGACAAGGCGATGGCGAGCCCCTTGCCGCGCTCACCGAGCAGGTGGTCGGCGCGGACGCGGACGTCATCGAGCGTGATCGCGCAGGTATCCGAGCCGCGTATGCCGAGCTTGTGCTCGGGACGCCCGACCACGAATCCGGGCGTGTCGGTCGGCACGATGAACGCCGACAGGCCCTTCTTGCCGAGCTCCGGATCCGTGACCGCAAACACGATCGCCAGCTTCGCGCGCTTGCCGTTCGTGATGAATTGCTTCGCGCCATTGAGGACCCAGCCACCATCCGCCTGCACCGCACGCGTCTTGAGATTGTGCGCTTCCGATCCGGCCTGCGGTTCGGTCAGACAGAAACACCCGATCGCTTCGCCCCGCGCGAGGGTCAGCAAATAGCGCTGTTTCTGCTCCGTGCTGCCGTACTTGAGAATCGGGCCGCAGGCGACCGAACTGTGCACGGCCACGAGCGTCGAGGTGGCGGCGCAGCCCGCGGCGATTTCTTCGATCGCGAGCGCGTAGGCGGTGTAGTCGGTGTATGAGCCGCCCCATTCGTCCGGCACCATCATGCCGAGCAGTCCCAGATCGCCAAGCTTCGCGACCACGCCATCGTCGATCCAGCCGTTCTTGTCCCAGGCCGCCGCATGCGGCGCAAGTTCGGTTTCCGCGAACTCGCGCGCGGTGTCGCGGATCAGGCGCTGCTCTTCGGTATAGGAGTCGGTGGACATGTGCTCGCTCAGGATCCGGCGGCGTGCCGCCATCTCAGCTATAATATGACGTTGTCCATGACCGCGTGAGTCCATGATCAAACTGATCTCGCGCGTCCCGCTCCGGGTCCTGTATGCCTTGGCCTGGATCGTCTACGTGCTCGGCTTTTACGTGCTGCGCCACCGCCGTCACGTCATCGTCCCTCAGCTCGAACTCGTGTTTCCGTCGCTCGACGTCGCCGAGCGCCGCCGTATCCACAAGCAGTTCGTCAAGAACTATTGCCAGGTCATGGTCGAGATCCTAAAGGGCGCTTCGATCTCGGCCGACGAGATCAAACGGCGCGTGCGCGTCACGAATCTCGCGCCGGCGCTCAAGTTTCTCGACGCCGGCCGGTCGGTCATGTTCCTGACCTCGCACATGGGAAACTGGGAGTGGCTGCTGCACGGCGTGACGCTGCATCTGGGCTACCCGCTCGATGCCGCCTACAAGCCGATTCGCGACGCGTACGGCGAGCGCCTGCTGCTCGCGCTACGCACACGCTTCGGTGCGCGCCTCGTGCCCGCCAAGGACGTGCTCGCCGATTACCTCGCCCGGCGCGGGATCGTGCACGGCTTGGCCATGAATGCCGATCAAACGCCGCTGCCCACGGAGCGTCTGCAATGGACTCGATTTCTCGGCCAGGACACGGCGTTCTACGTCGGCGGCGAACAGATCGCGCGCGCGACGCGTCTGCCGATTTTTTACGTGCGCATGCGCCGTCTGCGTCGCGGCTATTACGAGGCGGAGCTCTGCGAACTCTGGGACGGCAGCGAGCGCACCGCGAGCGGCGAACTCACCGAACGTTATGCGCGCGCCTGCGAGGCCGACGTGCTCGCGCGGCCGGCGGACTGGCTCTGGACGTATCGGCGCTGGCGGTTCAAGAAGCCGCTGTACGGCGGGGCTTGACGTAGCAGCCCCCCAGTCGGCATTTCCGTCAGGCGCCGGCCGGCTGCGCGGCGCGCGCGAGTTTCGCCTCGAGATGTTGTGCGAGCTGCGCGATCGTCGGGTAATCGAACAGTTCGGTCAGGTCGATCTGGCCCGGGAAATCGCGGTCGATGGTTTCGTGGATTTCGATCAACTTGAGCGAGCTCGCGCCGAGTTCGAAGAGATTGTCGTTCACACCGATCGTCTTGCCGGGCAGCGCGGCTTCGCAGATCGTCTGCAGTCGCGACTCGAGTTCGCTGCCCGTCACTTCGCCGGCCGCGGCGCGCTGTTCGCGCAGATTCTTAAGTTCGGTCAGTTCCGCAGCGAACTCGCCGTCGATATAGGCTTGCTCGAGCAGGTGGCGCTGCACCTTGCCGCTCGTCGTCTTCGGAATGCGTTTGACCGGCACGACTTGCGCCACCTCGATGCCCGTCAACTCGTTGATGAGCCGGCTCACCGCGACCGCGGTCGGCAGGAACTCCACTACGTCCGTACGGTGCAGCACGAACACGACGAGTTCCTCGAGCTCCGATTCCGGCTTGCGGATACCCGCCGCGACGACCTTGTTGAGGTCCAGTCCGGGCGCGCGCTGCGCGATGTTCTCGAGGTCGTACGGATAGTAATTCTGGCCGTTCACGAAGATGATTTCCTTGCTGCGCCCCGCGACGTAGAGCGAGCCTTCGTGCAGAAAACCCAAGTCCCCGGTATCTAGCCAGCCCTCGGCGTCGATGGCCTGCGCCGTGGCCTCGGGGTCCTCGATATAGCCGCGCGTCACGCTCGGGCCGCGGATCAAAATGTGTCCGACCAAATCGTCGGCGAGCGCGCGGTGCTCGTCGTCGGCAATCCGCACCTCCATGTTCGGCAGCCGCGGACCGACGGCCATGAGTTCCAGCGCATCGCGTGGCTCGTCCGGATTCAAGGCGACGCGCGCGCCGATGTTGAGGCCATGTCGGTTCACACGCAGCCAGCGATACTCGAGCCCGGGTTTCGCCATCGAGACCGCGAGCGAAGCCTCCGCCAGCCCGTAGACCGGGTACATCGCCTCGCGCTTGAGGCCCGTGTAGGAGAGCGTCGACATGAACTCATTGCAGAGCGGCACCGAGATCGGCTCGGCACCGTTGAAAATCAGGCGGAGCGCCGAGAGATCGACGCCCTCGAGCTTGCGCTCGCCGAGCACTTTCAGGAAATGGCGATAGCCGAAGTTCGGCGAGCAGGTGATCGTCGCGCGCTTCTTCGAGGCCACTTGCAGCCAGAGCAGCGGCCGCCGCACGAACAGCTCGGTCGGCATCAGACTGATGTGCACGCGGTTCACGAACTGCATGAGTACGAAACCGATCAGACCCATGTCGTGCGTGAGCGGCATCCAGCTCAAGGTAACGTCTTCCGGGCGGAATTTGACGACGTCGCTCACGCCCTGTGTGTTCGCCAGCAAATTCGCGTGGCTCAAGATCACGCCCTTGGGTTCACTCGTCGACCCGGACGAAAACTGAATGAACGCGGGATCGTCGGGCGCGGGGTGGTGAGCGCGGCCCGGGCGCGAGATGTCGGTGATCGAGTCGACGAGGAAGCTGCGCGAGGCGAGGTCCTTGAACACCTCCGCCTCGCCGACTTCGGCGGCGAGATTCGCGAGCCGTTCGAGGTTCTTGGCGTCCGTGTAGATCCATGCGTTCCGGAGTTTGCCCGCGACCTTGAGCACCTTGAGGCGATGCTCGTCGCTGATACCCACTGCAAGGGGCACGGGGATGATGCCGCCGCAGACGGCCGCCCAAAAACCGTCGAGGAACTGCTCGTTGCTGCTCAAGAAAAGAATCATCTTGTCGCCGCGCGCCGCGCCGCGTTCCTGGAGGTGATAGAGGATGCCGAGAGCGCGCGTGCGGATGTCCGCGAAGGTTACATTGCGTTCGGCATGCTCTCCTTCGACGTAGCAGACCGAGCGATCGACGTCGCTGTTCTTGTCGAGAATATCAACCAGGGTCATGTTGCTCATCGTGCCTCTACGGTCATCATCAAACTGGAACGGGGGCGCAGGTTGATCTGCGCTTCGAGCTCGATCGGCTCGCTGCTCGCGCGCGTGAGCCGGAACCGGCGGCACATGCGCTGCACGTGGACGAGCATCTCGAACATCGCGACATTCTCGCCGATGCAATGCCGGGGACCCACGGAAAACGGGATGTAGGAGAACCGGTGGCGCTCCTCGGCGTCCGCGCCCGCGAAGCGCTGTGGACGAAATTCTTCGGGGGTTTCCCAGTAATCGGGGTGCCGGTGCAGCAGATAGGGACAGATGAACACGTCCGTGCGCGGCGCGATCGGAAAGCCCCCGAGTTCGTCGGCTTCGAGGTTGCGGCGCGTGAACAGCCATCCGGGCGGATACAGGCGCAGTGACTCCTGGATGACCTGATGCGTGAGCTCGAGCGCCTCGGCGGCCTCGAGTCCGACGGCGGGTTGCGCATCGGCTTCGGCACACAAAGCTTCGGCCGTCTCCGGGTGGCTGCCGATCAAATACCAGGTCCAGGTCAGCGAGGAGGCGGTCGTCTCGTGTCCGGCCACGATCAGCGTCAGCACCTCGTCGATGAGTTCGCGGTCGGTCATGGCCGCATCCGTTTCGCGATCGCGGCTCGCCATGAGCAGAGCGAGGAAATCGGCGTGCTCCTCCGAAGGCTCTCGCCGGCGTTGCTCGATGAGGTCTTGAACCAGGCGCCCGAGTGAACGGAAGCGGAACGCGAACTTCAAATCGCGGTTCGGGTCCTTGGCGACGACTTCGAACGGATTCGCTCCCATTCGCTGCTCGAGCCGGTCGACATCGACGCCAAAAATCGAGCGCAAGACGATCTCGAGCGTGAGTTCGCTCGTATCGTCGGTGACATTCACGGCCTCGCCGCGCGCCGCCTTCGCGGCCCAGCGCTCGGCATATTTCTCGTTGACGCTGCCGATCATCCCGGTGAACTGGTCGATGATGCGACGGTGGAACGCCGGCTGCATCATGCGTCTGTTGCGGCGCCAAAAGTCGCCCTCGCTCGTCATGATGCCGTTGCCGAGCAGGATCTTGACGCGATCCATGCCCTCGCCCTTGGTGTAGTTGCGGTGGTTCGACAAGAGCACGCGCTTGACGTCGTCGGGGTGATTGATGACGTAGTTGAAGACGCCGCGGCTCGGCGCGAACACGCGATAGATGTCGCCAAACTCCGCGAAATAGTCGCGCATGCGCGCCAGCGAGTCCTCGCTGGCGCCCAAATCGAACCCTTCGGTGGGTCCTGGGGGAATGGCCGTCGTTTGCATTCCCGGCATTGTAACCGAGGCAGTCGCGCTTCTTGGCTTCAAGCGCCGTATTGCGCGCGGCGCGGCGCTTCCAACACAATGCGGGCCGTGGCACAAAAACCCGACGGCGGCGACCTTCGTAATACGATTTACGAACAGCGAACGAGTTCGAGCCGAAGGCTGACGCGCGGCAGACTCTGGCTTTATCGCGCGCTGCTGCCGGTGGCAACCTCGCTCGTACGCTTGGTCTGGGGCTGGTGCCGCCAGGAGCGCGTGCAGGGCGCCGAACACATCCCGCGGGCGCTCGAGCGCGCATCCTCGTTCATCCCGGTCTACTGGCATCAGCACCAATTGTTCTGCGTCAAATACCTGCTCGCGCAGCGCGCGGCCGGGGTCAAACTCGGTTTCTTGATCAGTCCGTCGGTCGACGGCGAGATCGGCGCCATGGCCGTGCAAAGCGTCGGGGCGGTCGCCATTCGCGGTTCGTCGAGCCACACCGGCGCGCGTGCGCTGCGCGACTACTATCAGGCGCTCGCGCACGAAGGCGTTTCACCGGCGATCACGCCGGACGGACCGCGCGGACCCGCCTGGAAATTCAAGCCGGGCGCGATACTTCTCGCGCAACTATCGCAGCGGCCCATCGTTCCCCTGGCTTACGCGGCCTCGTCGGCCTGGAAGATCCAGTGGGATCGCTTCGTGATCCCGAAACCCTTCGCGCGCATCGTGATCGCCGTCGGCGAACCGGTCTATGTCGCGCGGGGTCTCGATGCCGCCGGTCTGGAACGCTTGCAGGCGGACATGGAGCAGCGTTTGCGCGCGCTGTTCGAGCAGGCTCGCGCGGCCCTTTAACCCTAGGGTTTCATCGTCAATACAATCGCTTAGCTTGTATTCATGATAAGTTATGCGAGAATTGTCGCGTAGTCGCTCAGCGGAAAGTTCGGGCGGAAACTGTGTGACGCATTCGGTATTCTTGGGAGCTAGAGTGGCAAACTCTTGAGCCATAACGGCATTTTCTCGCTGGGAAGTTCTTGACGCGCATGGCCATCGTACCCACCGACCCACGGCATCCCGACTTCACAGCATCGGATATTCTCTCGCCGCAGAGCTGGCCGCGGCGCGGCTCAAGTGCCGGCGTCGGGCTCGACGTCATCTGCATCAAGATCGCGGTAGATTTCCAGTCGATGTCGGCGGCCACGGCGCAAGCCAGCATTGCCGCCAATCTCGAGTTGCTGCGCGAAGCCACGCGCGCCGATACCGCCTTTCATTTGAGCCTCGATCGGGAGACCGAGCAGTTCACGGACATACTGGTCGCGCGCAGCATGCTCGCGACCGGCAATCCGGAACAACTCGACGGACAGAATCTTGCGGCGATGCCGTGGTTTCGCTCGCGCTTGGCGCCGCTGCGCGTCACGGAGCTGCGCGACACCGCGAATGTTCGCGCCGACCAAGCCGAGGATGCCGCAATCTGGTGCCGGCTCGGCATCGGCTCGGTCTTGATGATCGGCTATTTCATTTCGGGGCGCGCCGCGGGCGTGCTCGGGATCGCGGGCGCGCGGCCGCGGGAGACCTGGGACGTGCAGTTGCATTTGCTGCTCAAGCTCGTGGGCAGCAGCCTCGCGACGGGCTTGGAGCGTATTTCGATCCAGGCGCTGCTCGGCGATCTCGAGGAGCGCAACGAACTCGCGCTGTACAGCGCGAATGACGGGCTGTGGGACTTCGACACGCTCAACAACCGCGTGTATCTGTCGCCGCGCTGGAAGACTATGCTCGGCTACGAGGGCGTCGCCACGGGGGATGCGCCCGACTGGCGTTCGCTCGTGCACGGGGACGACATGTCGCGCGTGCAGGCGGCGATCCGCGATCACGTCGCCGGCAAGACCCCGCTGTTCGAGAGTCTGCATCGCATGCGCCATGCTTCCGGCGAGTGGCGCTGGGTCATCAGCCGCGCGAAGGCGCGCGTCGACGACAAGGGGCGCCTGCTGCGGCTCGTCGGCGTCGAACTCGACGTCACGGAGCGCAAGCTGTACGAGGAAGCGCTGTTCCGTGAGAAGGAGAGCGCGCAGATCACTCTGCAGAGCATCGGCGACGGCGTCATCACGACCGACGAAAAGGGCGTCATCGATTACATCAACCCGGTCGCTGAAACCTTGACGGGTTGGCGCCTCGAGGACAGCCAGGGGCGCGCCATCGAGGAGATCTTTCGCGCATTCCACGAGGAAACCTGCGAACCGCTCGAGAATCCGCTCGCCGTCGCGATCCGGCGCACGCGCTCGATCAAATCCGTGCGCCCGATGCTGCTGATCCGCCGCGACGGCAACGAAATCTACGTCGAGAGCACGGCCTCGCCGATCCGCGACGGCAGCGGTGCGGTCTCGGGCGGCGTGCTCGTGTTCCATGACGTCAGCGAGGCGCGCGAACTGAACCGTCGCCTGAGCTATCACGCGAGTCACGACGTGCTCACGGGGCTCGTGAATCGCCGCGAATTCGAAAATCGCATGGAGCGGGCGCTCAAGAGCGCGAAGGCGCGCGAGACCTCGTATGCGCTGTGCTGCCTCGACCTCGACCAGTTCAAGATCGTCAACGACACCTGCGGCCAC
>Ga0116231_10013319_pt1 | contig 11613 bp, 10 predicted proteins | sample S1TSphgellanicum_2_FD_89695 | JGI IMG/M metagenome (GOLD analysis project Ga0116231, IMG submission 89695) | Host-associated microbial communities from peat moss isolated from Minnesota, USA - S1T2_Fd - Sphagnum magellanicum MG | ecosystem: Host-associated > Plants > Peat moss > Unclassified...
CAAAACCAACAAACAAAAAAAAAATTCATTCATATTAAAATCAAAAAATTGAAAAAAAAAAAAAAAAAGTGTAAATGAAGAGGCAAATTTGAACATGGCCATTGGGAGCAATGTTTGTTCTTTGAGGCAAAATTTTGCCATTCATTTTTTGACCAAAAAAAATTGAGAAACTTTTTGGAAAAAAATAATTTAGTATAAATTCAACTATTAAAAAAAAAAGGTCTAAAAAAATCCAAAATCAAAATCAAAAAAATGAAAAAAAAAACACAAGACCAAGTCTAAATTAAATACGTTTAAATAACATTGACAAAGAAGCCCAATGGTCCTCAAGACTAGTGTGCAAGGGAAAATGTTAAATAGGCCAAGGGTCTAAAATGCCACGTTCTTTTTTAAACCCCCATATAAGTTATTTTCCCCAAAGAAATTAGGTGATACCTACACACCTTTCATACCCATATCATGCCATTTCATGAGCACTAAAGGTTATATGGCATGCTAGGTAGCATACTATACACTTAACATGGCACATTTTATTTTATAACAAGGGGTGTGCCACATTGTGGCCTTGCCATTTACATTAAAACATATCTTAAGGCAAAAGGAAGAGTTATGGAAACTCAAATAATTTCACCATGCAAAAATATAATCTTTCAAAAAATTCTTGTAAAAAAAAAAAAACCAAAATCCTTCAAGATATTATAACTCTATATAACTGATCTTCAAGTTTCAACACAAGCCAAAATATCATGTTTCAAAAATCCTCATATAAAAATATATAGACCTATTATTATTATTACCTAGGGGCCAAAATCCCTTAAAGCTACTATACTCTATGATGCATCTAAACACAATATTCCTGCCTTGGGTAGGCAAGGCCAATAAACATGCCATGCTAATGATGTACATGGTTTTTTTGCACTTGAAAAATGAATGAAGATGGTTTTTTTCTTTTAAAAAAAATATTTTTTAAAATTTAAAATTAAAATTTAATTTTTTAATTTTTTAAGCCCTTGAAATCTTAATTGGGCAAAGGGCAAGCAGGGAGAAAAAACTTGTCCTAGTACTAGTACATGTCCTGGGCATTAACAGAAATTTCCTAGTGTATTTGTAGGGCACCTCATTCAGCATTTTTCCTCCACTTAAAAACCAGGCCAGGCATTTTGCTTTTCAGAAATGCATTAGCCCTTTTCATTTTTCCCATGATATCACTTGGTCCCAGTATCACGAAGATAATTAATTAATTAAAATTGTCTTTTTTTCTTTTTTTTTTCTGCCCTGAATTTGGATCACGTTTGGGGCAGCAGAGAGGAGTGGGAAGCTTTGAAGGTGTAGTAGTGAAATTAGGGTTGCAGAGGAGGACGAGGATTTGGAGGAAGCAAAGGATTTGAACCTTCGCAGATTATGGATGCTTGAGGAGAATTTCGTGTTGGGTACTAGACATTTGAGCTGATTGAACCCACGTTTGAAGTTGGCGTGTAGAATCTTCAGCCGCCGCCGCCGCCGCTGCCGGAAGTTGGTGGAAGAGAAGTGGTGCTTGCTGCTCAGAAGGCAGAAAAAGGATTGTCCGGGGTTTAGGGTTTCTTTTTTCCTGGAAGGAATGGAGTTACAACAACAACAACAGAAGAAGAAGAAGAAGAACCCAAGTTGTTGTTTGTGTTTATGGATGTGATTACGGAATTTGACGTGCTCTCCTGTAGACAATAAGACTGATAGGTATATAAGCTGGGCTTGACTGTCCAAGGCTAGGGTTACCATCTGAAAGCAGGATGAATACAGGGGCGTTGAGGAGGAGAGTACATCATGAAGATGTCGGCGGCAGGAGGAATGAGAGGTTGGAATTTGGTGCTGGTGCCGATGGCCTAGATGAGCCTCTCCTTGGACAAGATCGTTATGAAACAGCTCGTGCATCATATGTGAGTTTTCCTCCTCCTCCGAAGTCGAAATAGAGGGAGATTTCCATCATCGGAGACTCTAACTTTGATTGCAGAAATGTGGTCATGCAGGTTGATGATGACAGTGATGATGACTGGAGAGAGAAAAAGAGTAGGGAAGAGCAGGCCTGGACACAGAACTTGTCACGGTTGATTGCTCTATGGGCTCAGTGGTTCAGTAAGCCTTTTTTCTTTCCCCCCCCTTAACCTTATAAGAAATTCTGCTTCATGTAAGCTCCTTGTGTTGTTGTATCCTCAAGTCTGTGCTAGTCTAGGGCACTCAAATTCTAGCCATCCTCACTATTGAAGCTCTCTGCTATTGTGTGGCTGCATCCTGAGGTTGGTATATAAACTTGTAACATGTGCAGCAAATGCAGTAGTGGGTGGAGGTGCATGGGTGGGGAGCACTCTCTTTCAATTGCTACTTCGGCGACAAGCAAATGACTCACAGACAGTGGAAGAGATCTACCTGTCTCCAATTCAAGTATGTTCCCTAACAGAATCCAGTACAACAAACTAGTATAGGCAGCGATTCTGTGGAAATTCAGGGTCATTTATATGTGAGAAACAAACTAGGCTAAACTATTCTGGTGGTAGAATCAACAGGAGTGATTGACTCTGCCATCAGAATTGGTTTGGTATACATTACTGATGTGCTCAGAATAAACACCTATGCTACTTTATGCCATTGAGGGGTGTCCGTCTGCTGCCCTTTCTAGCACCCTGTCCATCCCATGGACAGGCACATGGGTAGACAGAAAGGGCTGTTGGACATAGATGAATTCAATCATTGGAAGAAGGGTTGTTTCCTTGGGGTTCTAGTACCAGGCCCAGATTTTCAGTTGACGAAGAATTACAGGCTGTTAACATCCAACATCATGGATGCCTGTGATCATTGAAGATTATGCAGCAGAGCTGACAAGTCACAAATCTGCTGGCAGGCAGAAAGACTAGAAAATCTGCAACAGCGCTTAAGTGTGCCATTTGATGGGTCTCGTGCAGAACACCAGGTATGTATTCATGCTGCCTTTTGAAAGTCACAGAGAAGAGCTTTTTACGGTTCTGTATGTGTGGTTTTCTTTGTATATTGAATCTTAACTACTTGTACTCATTGCAGGATGCTCTAAGAGCCCTTTGGCGCTCTGCATTTCCAGGCCGCGCTTTACCTGGGCTTGTGTCAGAGCAATGGAAGGAGATGGGCTGGCAAGGCACAGATCCCTCCACTGACTTCAGGTGTGTGATGACATCATGCCCATAAGCAGATCTTGTTCAAGGATAGATATTGGTGTGCTCAGGAATTGAGGTTGTTGATTCAGACATAAGCTCACCAAATTGCCTGGAACCTGTGATGGTGATTGGAATCTTGTGCAGGGGAGGTGGGTTCATATCACTGCAAAATTTGCTCTTCTTTTCTCGAAAATTTCCTGTATGCCACCCAACTTTCAGATGTTTCTGCATGACTAAATGATGACCTGCCTCTTTTGTTTGCTCTTTTTCTATTCAATGAACCCCAGAAACCTCATAACGCCTGAGCTGTGGGGGTTCCATCTGTGTTAAATATATTTATGACTCATTTTATGTGCTACATGTAAATCCAATGACGATGTGCCATTCCAACTACAGATTATCAGCATTTTTTTGGTGGTTGCACAGCGTTGTAATTGTCTTGTTGCACGTAAAGTCAGTAAGATCTTGGCTGAAGAGTGACCACAATTTCTGTGGTGTGTGCTTTAGGACTCATTCCAGAGATTATTGCACAAGCAAGAGGGAAAGCGGGCCACATGGGAGTATCCATTTGCAGTCGCTGGTCTCAACATATCCTTCATGTTGATTCAAATGCTCGATCTCAAAGCAGGTCATGGTTTATTCTCTTATCAATAAGTCATCTCTTCTAACACCGCTTGTATCTCATAGTTGCCAGCATAGTTCTTTTGCTAGAGGCTTAGTCTGATAGCTGATTTTTTCCATTATTTTTGCAGCAAAACCAACATCAATGTCAGGCATTACATTTTTGAAGATACTAGCTGGTATGCTTTTTCTCTACCAACTCTTGATTGAGACCAAACAACTGATGAACTAGGCTGTATATGTACTTTTTGAGGAATTTGAATTCAGTATACTGACAGAAGGTCTCATGTGTTGCTTGTAACATTTGGTGAATGTTGATGCTTTTCCATTCAACATGTTGTGTATCCCAAACCTGAAATTTGCCTTCCAACTCCCAGAGCATGATACTGACAAATGGTAGAACTGGTCACAGCTGTACATGAGTTCTCTATCAATAGAATTTCAATCTGGCTGAATCTTTTGATTGGTCACTTGTCCATGTGATTTCAGAGGATGAAATGGCATTTGACATGCTGTACTGTGTTGCATTTGAGATGCTGGATGCCCATTGGCTGGCTATGAGGGCCTCTTACATGGAATTCAATGTAACCTCCCTCTGCCTATTTTTGTCCTGTTCCTGGGCCACTGGAATGTACTGCCTTGTTGATCCAGTGTTAGAAAGGGTTTTGCTGGCAAATAATTGTGGCATTATTTTGGTGTCTGCAGGCTGTATTGAAAGCAACTCGCATGCAGCTAGAGAGAGAGATGATGTTGGAAGATGTCTGCTGTGTTCAGGATCTTCCAGCCTTCAACCTCTTGTCCCCTTCAAAAACCTAGATCTTTCAATTTCTGTTTTATTAGATAATTATTTATTGCCTATGGTAATTTGTATCATACAACAAGTTTGTCATTCAGCAATCAGTAATACACTTTTGCAAAGATGTTAGGCCCTTTTGGGTTTCAACTACTTACAAGTCTAGAAGTCCACTTTGTTGGCAATGAAATCAACAACCAAACCAGCTTGTGATATATGTATTGGTTCTTTTGTTGTGCACAGGTCTGGATTGCAATGAGCTGAAATATGTATGAGGTGACTGAAATGCAGGCATGCTTTGGTTTGTTAGTGCCTATTATGATTTGTTGCTCTTTAGTGCAGTGTCTGTACTGACTTTCATACAAAGCACCAACTGTAACTTGAAGTTAGGGTATGCCTACTAGGTTGGCAGTGAAATTGATCTTTGCTTTGGACACAGTTATGATCACTGGTTACTAAGAAAATATGTGGTGTGCAATGGGTTGGTGTACATCTGTTGGGAGCTTGGTATCTGGGGCCTCTCATGTGTGGTTGTGCTAGGGTGGATACTGGGTCCCAAATGAACTCCAACGTTAAGCATCCTAGCCCGGAAGGCTGGGATGGTAACCTCTCAAGGTAGCAGTGCCATGAATATGCCTAGAGCTCATCTGTCAAAGAGTCTAGGAATTTGTTTCAGGTGGAAGCTGATTCATTTGAACCTCTTATTTGCTTTCTTCTATGTTCACATCAATGCCTCTTTTGCGTTCCTCATCAATTGCAAGCAACTTTGGAATTGGTGTTATCGAAGTTAATTGGATGATCATTGGATTTGTAACCACCTACCATGACAAAGGTTTCTTGTGGAGGTCCCCCAATATGTGTGATAATTGTACTTTTTGTCTCTTGCTTCACCTGGTTACAATCTAAACTTGTAATTTGCTGCTACTTGATTGATTTTGGCAACCCATTTCTTTTATCATTTGCTTCAAAGGAAGGTAGCAGATCATGTCTCCCAACCCTTCTATCTGAGTGTTTTTATAGTTGGGCTTCCCACATCACCATGTATTGCCATGTAGTTTAAAAAGTTGTTTTCCAACCTAACCTTTTTCACTCTTCACAACTCAGAGTCCAATTTTTTGCCTCTTCAATTGTTGGTGAGGATTGTTCATTTGACTTGCTTCAACATCTTTTCTTGCCCTTTTCAAAATATTTTTGAACATTCATTTTTCTTCAAATGTTGAATGGTTTCTATCTGATGCTTCATATGCATTTGTACCCAACTTGGACAGTTCTTTAATTTTCAAAGAGATCCTAACAAAATCAATTCCCTTTTCAGTGATAACGGATGGGACTCAGATGTATGTTGTCAGTTTTTTAAAATTGTGGGGGGGGGAAAATGGTGGGAGTCTGCTACATCCCACATCCCAACAATCCAAGACTAGGAAAGAATGTCCACAATCCAAGATTGTGGACATCCAACAGCCTGGTGCTACCTTCCTCCCCAGCATTCAAGACACATTCAAAAGAAATAAAAGGAGTGAGCTCTGTTGCTTGCTCCCACCTCCCCCAAATCCAAAAGATCATGTAGTTCAAGTGAAGAACATCCATTTAATTTTTGGTGTAGCCTCTAACATTCACCAGTTCTTTCAGTTCTTTCAGTTGTCAGATCTTTTTGGCATTCATATGCATCGGTTTTCTAGAAAAGAACTGGGCTGAACCCTATATCGGTTCTGATTAGGATTTTAATACCCACCCAACACTAATTTGTACAAGTGCAATTGCAAAGTTTTGAATCAATATACCTACTTGAACACCTTCTTACCTCATAGAGATGGGATGATTTTAAAGGTTATTCCTCATAAAAGAGTTCCTAGTGATGAAACTCAAGCAAGCTCCATAAAACAAAATACCTAGCAAAGGGGGAAAGAAAAAACAAAGAAAGAAAACCAAAGTCCAAGCCAAAAAAACAAAAACCCAAAGTGAGTCATAAAGGGGCAAAGGAATCACTTATGTTCTAAAGCCCTCACCAGTTGCAAGAAGCATATGAAAAAGATGGGATGAAAAACCTGAAAGAGCAATAAGCCTAGAAGAACCCTCACCTACAACAATAGTGCGCCTCAAAATAGAGGTGGTTTGAGCTCTTTACAAAGCTATCAACACCCTTTGCTTATGAAAGGCACATAGAACTACCAAAAAAAGGTCATCGGTGCTTTTTGCTGATCATGCCATGTTAACACATTGATGAAAAAAATTATCGACTTATTGGTGTAGACAACCAAAAACCTCTATGGCAAAGAGAAAAAATTCATGGACATGATGTTGATCATGGTAAAGTCCTTCTTTTGTCTAAGTTACCACTATCACAACCACACACAATATGATGCAACATCTAAAATCAAATATATTTGGGTGGGATCAATAATGACCACATTAGCCAAGGTACAAATGTTATCAATTGATAACACGATGTCAACCTTTCGATAAGAAGACTAAAAGGAATGTGGCAGAAGGACATGAATTTGCTCATGAAACATAAAACCTTATCACTTTCTAATGAAGCAAAATATCCTAAACAACATCATGGAATGTGATTTGTTCCCCACCATGGGAGTAACAAAAAAATTGGATCCTTGCTAGACCTAAAGATTGGCCACAAACCCCAAAACTAAAAGATGGGGGATGCTTAACCTAGTGTGCAACATAGGAAAAAACATTGAAGGTTAAACAAAAGACGGAATGATCAAGCAAGCAAAAAGCCATGTATTTGCCCCTAGGTCCACATAGAACTTCAAATGTGCACAATGTAAATCAAAAGCCATGTTAGAAAATATGTTTTAAAAAGAATGATTGTACAATATGTCTCAAATGTTTTAAAACCAATCTTAACCTCTCTTTGCAAACTACAAGAATTCAGAATGCTAGCCAACACATTTTTTAAAAAAAAAGTTCTCACGCCAACCTCAAGTGGGCTTAGAAAGGAAGGATACTTGAACTATTGGTGCCTATCACCTCCCATAAGAATGAATGACAATTTGATAAGAATTTAGCGGTAACGATGAATGCAACAAGTGCACATTTCCCCAAGTAAACCATCAATGCAATGAACTTTGGAAATGAAACCAATCCCCCCAACAAAAAATGGGGAAAAAACCTATTGATGAAGGGGGTTTATGGACAATCCAAAGATTGATTTCAACTTTAGCATCTTGCATGCATATAATTTTGATATTTTTTTCAACAAACTTGAAATTAGGGTAAATTGGTAATTACAAATGCTTTCTAAAGTCATTGTAGAGAGGCTCATTATTCTGGGGGGGGTAATGAAAGGTGCTAAACTTGGTTGCTAAACTATTTTCCATCATAGGAAATTCACATAGCATCTTGGCACCGTTTTACTCCTTTTCCATCATTTATAGACATTGGATTTTATAGACTCCATGTTGATCTTGTTGTGGATTTACAAATTGTTCCACAAATTTCTCATACCCTAATTTCTCATAGTGGTGAACCAACCCTTGGCCAAATAACATTATGTCCGCTTTTTTTCTCTAGGGTTTATTTTTTACTCACCACTTCACTTTGACCCTTATGCCAATCATGATCATGACATTTTTATGAATACCTTAGTTTTGGGTTTTAATCCAAACCAAACAATAAAGTTGCACACCTTCTCTGATGTGATCACACTCCTCACATTATTATCAGATGTAGGTAGTTTGCAATAAGTTGAATAAAATTATGCATAAAATTAAGTTCCCTTGGACAAGTATCATTGTGATGTAAGATTGTATCTTCTATTACTAGATCATCACACAAATCTTTCCTTTTGAAAAGGATAAATCTGCCAGGTTTGTCTACTCCTGATTTTTTATGTTGATTGAGAATTCCACCTACATAGCTAGATGAACTCACAGTTCATATTCAAAACATTTGTTCACTTAGAACCTCTAGCTTGTAGCTTCACATATTTGAAACACATTGTTGAATTTAAAACTTTGCAAAATAGAAATGAGTTGACATTTGGGGAAAGCATGTGAAAGCTTTCAAAAGATCAATGGAAACAGCACTGTGAACACCATTGGAAACTTTGGGAACAACACAGGATTGAAAAGTGGAAAGCCCAAAAGACTTCAACCTTCTATCTCCCTCTTCTTCCAGGGTACTTGGAATAATAAGAGCCTTCCCTTTTCTAGACACAAAAGATGAATAAAAACAGGATGTAACATGTAACATGTAACCCTGGATATGACATTATGACATTGGAGGAGTAGGAGTCTGACATGTCCAAGATTGTTCAGTCTGGGTGAGCAAACGTGGCAGTAAGTACCCATGTCACCCAGATTCTGAAGGCAGGACCGCTCATTCATTTCTCCTGGAAAATCCATAAGGCCCAAAATGGGCTTCTTGGCTCAACTCAGAACTCCCATTACATCACCACAAAATGCACTGCTCTAAACCTTTACTCATCTTTACTGCTGATTACCTCATTGCCAGCAACATTAGCAGCCTCATCCTTCACTTCCCCCTCCACCTTCAATTTGTCCAGTAGTCCTGCAGTTGCATCTGCAGCTTCTTCATCTTTCTCTGACTTCCCAGATACCTTCTCTTGGGCTACTTCAAATGCATCCTTGAATTTTTGTGCACCTATGACAAAACAAAATCACAGCAAATGTGACAAAGGTCCAGTTCCAAAACCCAACCCACCAACAACCCAGTACAGACCAGCACATTCACTGGCTGAAGAAATCAATAGCAAGAATTCTGCTTTCATTGAAGACAACAGGATCTCTGTTCCTACAAATTATCTTGTCCTTAAGACACATAGTGAATGCAGAAAGAAAACTGTTGCAAATGGCCCATTATGCTCATAGAAACTTCACAACTTGTCTACTCTGGCAATAACTGAACGTAAAAGATCCACTAGATATGTCCATGAAACAAAGAAAGCAAAAGGTCAGAGCTCATCATGGCCCATGCTCTAGACAATGATGATCAAGCAAACACTCTAGATATCCCTGAAAACCTAAAGTGATCCATTGCATAAGACCATTTAGCAGTCCATACATATATACAACAACTCTCAGTGGCTGTGAATGATCTTGATTGCCACATGAGAGCTGTCACAAAAATGATAAGATCATGGAAAGTAGACTTTAGATGCGGAAAATACACTTACTTTCAATGCTACCAAACCGTATGCAGAAAAGTTCCTCCTTGAGAGTACCATCTGAGTAGTCAGGGGCATGCCATACCCAAGACTTATCACTCCCAGCATGCTCTTGCAAGGTGGAGGATGCTAGAACTGCACCAGATCAACACCTCTTTTGTCAAACCATCAGCTGCTAACAGATGACTGTCTACCAAGACAAGAAAGATGTAAGTGTACACATCAGAAGATAACCTTGAAGGGAAAATCACTGCTCAGTACTACTACCATGCTCAAAGCATCAATCAAACTCTCCCCCTGCCCTAACATAGAATGCTCACTAAAACTCACAACGCACCTGTCTCCATCTTTCAGATCAAATTCACTTACAACCATTCACATGACAATTGAGATCATTCACAGTGTCAAAATCCAGATATATGCAAATCCAGAGGTACAGCAACTTGTTGCTCACAAATCTAGGATTCTTATCAAACTTCAACATAGATACTACAAAACCCTACATCCTTCAAAATCTGCAAATGTGTTTGCTTCACTGCACTTGATTGCCCTCACAGTGCCATATTTTCTGAAAAATTGATACCCAAACTTCGAGAACACGAGCCAAATAGTAGCATCAATCCTTTTGACTGCGCAGCAGATGTCACAGTTTTGCACAACATGTACCAGCCACAAACAATAGGTGGACCGTACCAAACCCTAGGATTTCTCACTCATGTCAAATCATTTTGGATGCGAGAGACCACAAGAGGAGCTCACCCAGGTGATTGGCACAAATCTTCAGAGTCCTGTTTTGTCTCATGAGCAAGCGAACTTTTTTTGTGTGCTTATGTTCTAGCAGTTTCACCTGCCCAACTCCCCGCTCTTTCCACTGCGTGCCCTCCTTATCAAACCGATACAACTTTGCCTTGCTGCAAAAACATGTCAACCGCACCCGACCTCAAAACTGTCGAACTGATTTTTCAAATAAATATAGAGCTTTCCACGGGAACACCCAAAAAAAATTCCATTTACTTCAAGTCCAGGACTGTGACAAAAGAATCACGGCTCACATGTCAAGAAGCACGTCTTCATTCTCCTCACCGGTACTGATGACAACTTCCTCCAGCTTCACAATCGGAGCAATCTGTGCTCCAGTGTCCTCTTCGTCGCCATGCTGCTTACCGGCCTCTTCAGCTGCTGCCTCTTCACCGCCAGTTGCAGGAGCTGCTGCTTCTGCGGATGGAGTCGCTTTCTCTTCTTCCACGGCACTCACATCCCTCTTCTCATCAGCCCCTGCCATTTCCTGATAGATTTTTGTAAGCGAAAAATCCCACGAATCGGTCACAACAGGGGGAGCAGAAGAAGTACCGGCAGCGTCTCAGAAGATCGGAAAGGAAGAATTGAGAGGAGAAGAGAGAGAGCGAGAGAAATGGAAAGAGAGCACAGAGAGACGGAGGAGCGTCTCGAGAGCCGCGCTCGTCCATAGCCAGAGAGCTTGCCCTAACCAACCGCGGTTCCAAGACCTCACAGGGGTTGTCAGAACTAACTAGAGTTACTCTATTTACCAATTACACGACTTCCGGTTATTTCTCGGCTCTTTTATGAAACCCGCCGGTTCTTTGAGGTTTCAGAACTCATTGGACCCAGTAGTGATTCTTTTATTCAGATTTTTTTGTTCTTTCAACAGGGTGTTCTCTGGTTTTGAAATATTTGAAAACTGGAACCGACGGTTATTAGCCAAAATTTTACCCGCCCAACGCTCGTGGTACGAAACCACATGGCACTAGGAAATGCGGTTTTGGGCCATTGGCACAAAAACCCAATTCCATGAACTCATGGCACAACTTGTATTTAGGGTTTTTTATTTATTATTTATTTATTATTTATTTTTAAAATTGTTTTTGGCGGGGGGG
>Ga0116231_10013320_pt1 | contig 11612 bp, 11 predicted proteins | sample S1TSphgellanicum_2_FD_89695 | JGI IMG/M metagenome (GOLD analysis project Ga0116231, IMG submission 89695) | Host-associated microbial communities from peat moss isolated from Minnesota, USA - S1T2_Fd - Sphagnum magellanicum MG | ecosystem: Host-associated > Plants > Peat moss > Unclassified...
GACGCCGGCAGGAGCTGCAAGCCATCGGTACGCAGCTCGGCAGGTCCGGCCGCGGCGCACCGCAGCGTGCGCCGCGCTAGGGAGTTGGTCGGACCTTCAACTCGCGTGCGTCGCGTGGGTCAGCGCATGATTCGCGCATAGACCTCGTTGTCTGCGGCATAGCACGAGCAACCAACCAGCTTCAAACCCCGGCGGTTGAGCACGGTCAGCCATCCGCGTTTGTATTCAATGAGTCCCTTGGCGTCCAGCGCGCCGGCCGCCGCCGTGATCCCCTCACGGCGCACACCGAGCATATAGGCCAGAAATTCGTGCGTTATGCCAAAACTGTCGGCATGAGCACGGTCCTGCATCATCAGCAGCCAACGCGCGAGCCGCGCCTCTATATGATGGAATCGAATACAGGCGGCCGATGAGGCGAGTTGACTCATGAGCACGTACAAGTACCGGTCGAGTGCCAGGTGCAGCGCTTTATTGCGAAGGAGCTCCTGGCGCAGCGCGCGCGTCGTGATGCGCAAGGCGGAACCCGCTCCCTGCACCAGTGCATGCAGCGGTTGGGTCGCAATACCGAGCACCACATGTACTCCAAGCATGCCTTCGCTGCCCACCATGCCGACTTCCAGCACCGGCTTGCCGTCGATCGAGGTGACCAGCGACGCAAAGCTGTCTACGGGAAAATAAACATAGGGGGTGGGTGTTCCGGTCTTGCCCAAAACTTCGGACAATGTGAGCGACACGCGGTCGGCGACACTCAACAGGCTGCGCTGCGCTTTTTTCGGCAGTGACCCGATCAAACTGTTCTCGACGATGGCCAAAGACGCGCTCCGATGCCGGCACAAGGTTATCGACCCAAATGCCGTTTTGCGATTGCCTCGACTTCGGGCTCCGTGAGGGATGACAGGTCGGCCGTTTCGTTCGCGACGACGCGTTGTGTGAGTTCCGAATGGTGCTTGTCGATGTAGGCCATGAGCACGTCGACGGCGCTGCTTTTGCCGCTGCCGTGGCCGATCAAGACGATCGCACGCGCGGATGCCAGCATGGTGCAGATTTCTTCGTAGAAGGAGAGATCCTCCGGGACACGGTCTCCTTGATAATGCGACTCTTTTCGATGCACCAGATGATGATGGAAGTGATGCGGATCGTAGGGTTCGAGGGTAACTTCGTCTTGCGGTCCCCTGACACCCCCACTGCGAAATATGTGCGCCACGTGATGATCGACGACCACGACCATGCGGCCGGCGGTGTCCACCGCGGTCACCGGCACCTGCGATGCTGCGGCTTTGAGGAGACGTCTCAAGCGCGATACTTCTTCGATCCCCAGTTCTCCTGTGTTGGGACGCCTGAAGAGTTCACGCTGCGTACCGACGACGAAGGAGAATTCCCCACCGTCCGTCGTTCGGACCTGCCCGATCCGCTGGAAGAGTTCGAGAGCATCGCTCCAATGCAAGCTTCTCGGCAACTTGCCATGCAGCAAAGCCTGATGAAGAACTTCGATCTTGTGGTGCAGGTGCTCGCTCACTCGGGACACGATATCAACGAGCATGATGAGTGTCGGTACGCTGCACCACAGACGGCTATCCGACCCGAAGATGTTGCCTGGTCAAGCGACCGCGTTCGCGCCCCGGTTCGGCGTCTCGACAGCCTGATATGTATTGTGGGGCTCGGCCCGGGCCACGCCGAGCGGAAAGCGCGCGGTGATTTCAGTCCCCTCCTCCTTGCTCGAGGTCACGGCAATCCGGCCCTCGTGGGCGCGCACGATCGCCGCGCAGATGTGCAGGCCCAACCCTAAACCCTCGTGGCTGTTGCCGCCGGCCGGGCGCGAGAAGGGTTCAAAGATCGTATCCAAGTATTCAGCGGGAATGGGCTCACCGGCATTCCACACCTGCAGTACGAGGTCCTGCGAATCTGCCATGGCAGTGATCGTGATCGGGCTGGAAGAACGTCCATGCGTGAGCGCATTGCCGAGAAGATTGGATACTACCTGCTGAACTCTGCGAATATCGCAACGTACGGAGCGCCCGATGCTGATATGGGCAATGATCTTCCTGTGCGGTTGCGCATCTTGGAATTCCTGCACCACCTCGTTGAGGCGGGCCTGCACGTTCTGTTCATCGGTCAGTTGCAGGCCGATGCCGCGTCCGAGATGGCTGCGCGCAAAATCGAGCAGGTCATCGATCAGCGAGGACATGCGTCGCACGTTGGTTTTTATCCGTGAGGCGGCAGCCGAGAGAGCTGGGTCCGTTATCTTCCTCTCCAGCAGATCGCCATTCGCAAACACGGCATGCAATGGATTTCTCAAATCATGGGCGAGAATGGCAATGAATCGTTCGCGAGACTGTCCGATCGTCTCGGCGCCGCTAGCACTTTGAGTCCTCGTCTGTTTTTGCAGCCGCCAGGTCTGCTGATCCAGTTGGTGGGCAATGAGGGCGGCAATCCGGTTGAAAACCGCCACGATACGAGGCTCGGCGACGATGTCGGGGTCGGCATCGAGCGCGCACAGCATCCCGAATTGTCGCCCGCCCGCCAAAACGATCGGTACCGTCAGGCGGCTGCCGGCCGGCTCGATTCGCAATGCCCCGTTCGCATCGAGAGTATTCCCAGGCTCGATGCCCAGCCCAACATCGTCGCGGACGGCACAGACGACCCAGGCGTCGTCGATGACGGCAGCGATGAAGGCAGCCCTCATACCGGCGGCATCCCGCACCACGTCAAGCAAGGTCGTCATCCCCTCGATGCGGCCCACGGCATTCACGCAGTGGCTTAAGCTGCTCAGGTTGTCATTCATTCCTTACTCCTTTAAGGGCCCGCAATCGATACGCAGTATTCGGTTCCGACGCGATCCTCCGAGCGCAATACTATTTCGCCCAAAACGCCGGGTCTGTACGGCGTCCAACACTGTAGGACCCGCTCACCATCCTGTAGGAGATCCGGTTCCGGCGCATTGCCGCTCAAAATATCGCTCAAGTTCGTCGAAAATCCGCCAATTACCCTGATTCCGGGATCCGCGGGCGTTCTTAAATTGCGAGCGCGAGCGACAGGGCTGCTTCGAGTCGGCTGATTTCTGCGGCCGATACCGCCGGGATCGGCGGCCGCATCGAGGGATGTGGAAATTTGCCGAGCAGATGCAGGCAGGCTTTGAGCCGCGAATTTGCATGCGAACCCGGCGCGATGCCGTAGATGGCCTTGGCCAGTGGGCATATGCGCGCATGCAGCCGCCGCGCCTCCTCGAGATCACCGCTCAAGACTGCCCTGTACAATGACACGATCAGCTCGGGCACGAGCGCGGCGAGGCTCACGAGGCTGCCGTCGGTCCCGATCACGAAGCACGGGAAGAGGTGCTCATCTCCCGACGCCATCACGGCAACATGCGGCGCAATGGATTTCACGAGACTGCGATGGGTTTCGTAGGCGCCGCTATCCCAGCTGCCTTCCTTGATCGCGACGACTTCGGGCAGCTTGAGCAGCTCCGTCAGCATGTCGGTCGTATAAGCCATCGCACCTGCGTGGACGCTTGCCTGGTAGAGCATCAAGGGCAGGCGCGCATTGGCATTGATGATGCGGTGATGGTTGACGACGGTCGCAAGGTCGGTGGATGTGGCCCACGAGTAAGGGGGAAACGGCATGATCGCGTCCGCGCCGGCGAGGCGCGCATCGTCCGCCTGTGCTTGCGCCTGGTAGCTATCTTCGGCGTTGACACCCGCGACGATGATCGAGCGCCCGCCGCAGACGCTGTGCGCAACCTGCACGACGCGCCGTTTGTCATCCCTGGACAGGGCGGCGTTCTCGCCCGCATGTCCGTTGAGCAGCAGTCCGACAATGCCATCGACGGACGCCACCTCGTCGATATGGCGGGCGAGCGCGGCCTCATCAACATGACGGCCTTGCGCGTCCAACGGGCAGAGCATGGCGGCATAGATGCCGTTGAATGGCGATTGCTTAGAGGGAATCATGCGTTTAGTTCTTGTGGGGTTGGTTCTCGATGAAATCTGGGCAGTGTGGTCAGACGACTCGGATCGAACAGCGGCAACTCGGTTGCCTCACCGAGCATGGTTTGCGCGAGCAGCTTGCCCATGAAAGGACCGCTCGTATAACCGGAGTGAACGCAGCCGATCACCCAGGCATCATTCAGGCCCGGCAGCGGGCCTATCATGGGCATGGCGTCCGCCGTCTCGGATTCGAGCCCCATCCAGATGCGGATCACGCGCGCCTTCGCAAGCGCCGGCACCACGTGCTGGGCGAGCCGTAAATTGCCGATGAGATTTTGCGGAATGGTTTCCACCGCGCCGCGCTGCCGGTCGCCTACACCCTGCCAGCCGCCGCCGATCAGCACCGTCCCGTTGGCGAACTGCTTCATCGACAAGAGCCCGTTCGCGATGCTGAGCACGGAGCGCATGACGGGTGGCATTCTCTCGGTGACGATCAGCTGATTGACGAGTGTCTTCACGGCAATGTGCACGTCCAGCATGGCGCACAAGGGTTCGAGCCAGACACCGCCCGCCAAAACCAGACGCTTCGCGTCGACACGAAGGCAGGCCGCATGATGCGCTGAAGTTTGCACGCGGTAGCATCCATCGGACTGCTCGATGCGCGCGGCAGGCGTACGCTCGAAGATCTCGACGCCCGCTGCGCGCAGTGACATGTGGTAGGCTCGACCGGTCAGATTCGCGCTGGCGAACCCATCTTGTGCACAGTACGCGGCTTCGAGCACGGCCGGATTGAGGCCCGGTTCGATGGCGCATGCCGCGGCGCGTTCGATCAGATCGATCCGCGCTCCATATTGGCGCCGTGCCGTTACGCGGGCGCGAAGGATGTCGCGCTCGGATTCGATGAACGCCAGACACAGGCCGGGGGCCGGCACCGCAAGGTTCTCGGTGCCCAGCCACTGCTTCGTTTCCATCCACATTTGCCACCCGCGCTGCGCGTATGGAACGAGCGCGGCTCGCGTCATGTGCAGCGTCAGCGTGCCGGCGTTCACGCCCGAGGCGGCGCGACATAGCGCGTCACGCTCCATGAGCGCCACACGCATGCCACCGCGCGCGAGGAACAACGCGGCGCTGCAGCCCATCACGCCGCCGCCGACCACGACGACGTCGAACGGACGAGTCGATGTGCGAACTGGCATGCTCATAGCGGAGCGGCGTTCGGAATGGCGATATCCTCGTACAGAAAGTTGCCGGTCAGTGCTTCGACGGTCACGGGCCGCAACGGCGTGCGCCCGGTGAAATAGCCGATCTGTTCGCGCGAAGCCGCACCCGTGCGCAGCATCAGGAGGTCTCCTGCAATGTCGCCGCAGATGCGGCCCTGGCATTCACCCATGCCGCACCTCGTCCATGCCTTGAGCTGGTTCATGTCGGTTGCGCCCGCATCGCATGCGGCGTCGATCTCCGACCGTGTCACGCCCTCGCAGCGGCACACGATGGTTTCCGGCCGAAGCCCCTCGAGGGCGGGACGCAGCGCCATCAGCTTTCCCATGGCGCGCCCAAAGCGCGCCGCGCGGCGATGTTTGCGACGCAGCAACTCGATGCGGGGTCGCACGCGGCCCGCATCGGTGCCGCACAGATCGGACGCGCAAGCGAGGCCCGCCAGAGTCCCGTGGATCTCTGCGGCGGCCGCCCCCGCAGCGCCGGCGGCGTCACCCGCCACGTAGAGTAGTGCTCGGGAGGTGCGTCCGTGCTCATCGGCGGCGACGATCCATCCGCCCGCATCGCTCGAGTATCGATGCCGGGCGCGCAGCAACCGGGTCATCTCAGTTGCGGGACACAGCCCATGGCTGACGATGATACGGTCGGCGAGCACGAAGGATGGCTTCGCATCGATCATGCGTCCTGCGGCGTCACACGGAGCGAGCGTCGCTCGCAGGCGCTTGCCCTCAGGTTCCACCCGGACGAGGCTGTGCCGGGCATAGCGGAGCGTGCCGGCACGCCGGATGGTCTGCCACCACCCGAGGCCCTGCAGCAACAGATCCGGGCGCGCGGCCATCGCCGGCAACTTTCGCGCCCAATCCGCTGTGCCGGCCAGATCGGCGATTGCGGCGATCCGGCAGCCGGCTTCGATTGCCGTCGCGGCAATGGCCGCGATGAGTGGCCCGCAGCCCGCGACCAGGGAGTCACCCGGCAGCTTAACCGGAGATTTCAACAGCATCGAGGCAGCCGCCAGACCGATGACGCCGGGTGTGGTCCAGCCCTCGAAGGGCACCACGCGATCTGTCGTTCCGCACGCCACGATCAACGCCCGCGCCAGGCTCTGCGTCGGTCCATCCGGACCCGCAGCATCGATGCGGTAACCGGTCGTCACGGACCACACGGGATGCGAAAAGAACGTGGTCAGGTTGCTCGCGCCGAGAACTCGCGCGTCGGCGCGCGAATCCGCGCGCGGATTCTCGTCGAAAAGCGCAACACGCAGACCGGCCGATGCCGCGGCAAGCGCGGCATGCGTGCCCGCCGGGCCGCCTCCGAGCACCGCCACGTCGAATTCAAGCATCGGCGTCCCTCCTGCGCGTCAGCTATCCGTCCGTACCCTCGGCGAGACGGTCCAGCACGAATCGGCGCAGGTTCTGCAGATGTGTGCGCACGGCGGCGCGCGCGGCGTCTGCGTCATCGGCCAGATACGCCTCGAGAATCGCCAGATGTTCCGCCCGATCTTCCTCGATACGGTTGAACGGTGACACCAGCTCGAACAATCGGCTATTCGTGCGTACCACATCGATCATGCGGGCGAGCACATCGTTGCCGCTGCCGCGCGCCATCATCGTGTGCACTTGATCGTCGATCTGCCAGTGCGCGTGTTCCTGCTGGCCGCTGCCGAGCGCCTTGATCTTCTTGACGAGTTGCTGAACGAGCTTCTTGTCGATCTTGTTGATGGCGAGCCCGATGGCTTCCGCTTCGAGCAGTTCGCGCACCTTCATGGCCTGAAAGTATTCCTCCGCCCGGACCAAGCGTACCGAATATGATCGCGCACCCGTACGCACCAACAGCCCCTCGCCTTCCAGTCGCAACAGCGCCTCGCGCATCGGCGTGCGTGAGATGTCCAGCTCCTCGGCGAGCCGCCCCTCGACAACCGGGCCGCCGCTGCGCAGCGCCTTGTCCAGAATCATGCGATGCAACGTCTGATAGGCCAGTTCACCCAGTTTCTCGGGAGCGACTCTTGATTTCGGGTTCAAGGTGATTACTGAAGTTTTAGCCGGCGCCGTGACCGTCGATGATACGAAAGGCCGCTGTCAGTTGCAAAGTTGCATACTGATCGTATACTTGTCGTATACTTTGAGGCTGCAGCGGCGGCACGATCCCTCACCCCTTGCGAGGCTCGAGCCCTATGAAACCCCTGCATTTGCCATAATATTCAGCAATCCGAACGGCCCGGACCAAACGGCGCTGCGCCCCCCCGATGGCATGTTAGTCATCTATACTGCACGCAACACTCAAGAAATCGGCCGCGTGTGCCGGGGGATTTTCAGGGAAGGCAGGATGACAGGGGCACCGCAGCGTTTCACCACCGGCCAATGGATGACGGGCGCGTTCTCCATGGGCGTGGGCCTGTTTCTGCTGGCGCGCCTGACGCTTATCCCCGGCGCCGATCTGGGTGCCACCGCCCGTTGGTCCTTCGTGCTGTTCTGGTTGGGCAGCACCGGCGGCGCCTTGGCAAGGTTGTTTGGGCCGACATTCGACAAGCTTGCGCGGCTCGGGCGTGATTTGAGTCTGGCATACGCGGCGGCGCAGCTGGTGCACCTCGCCATCGTCGCGCGGGTTCTCTACAAGTCGCCGCGACCCCCATCCGAATTGCTGTTTTTCGGAACGGCCGTATTTTTGACCTACCTTCTTGCGGTTGTGTCCCTGACGAATTTGTCGGCTCGTCTGAATCCAAAGGTGTGGCGGATCATGCGTACGGTTGGCGTCGAGTACATCGCACTCGCATTCTTGATCGACTTCGCCAAGTACCCGTTCGATGGTGGGTTCTTCAAGACGCTGTATTATCTGCCCTTTCTGGTGCTCGCCATCGCCGCTCCCGCGTTGCGCCTCGCAGCGTTCGTCAAACGCAGCATCGACAAGAGAAGAACCCTGGTGGGTTCACCGACCTGATCGATCATAGGCGGACAGATGCGCATCGACCTGCGCCAGGAATTTATCCCGGGTGGCGCGCGGCAGCCACGACGCTTCGATGGCATTCCTCGAAAGCGCTGCCAATCCTTCAGGCCCCAGCTCGAGGTTGGCCTCGACGAGAGCGAGGTTCTCTTCAATGTAAGCGCCGAAGTACGCCGGGTCATCGGAGTTGATCGTGACCCGTATACCGAGTTCCAGCATCTTTCCCACCGCATCGGTGCCGGGGCCGTCGGTCACGAATGAATTGGAGACGGGACACACCGTGAGGGCAAGTTTGCGTTCTGTCAGCGTCCTGCAAAGCGTGGAATCCTCCAGGGAATTGACGCCGTGGTCGATACGGTCGACTCCGATCAGATTGACGCAGTCCCAGATGTGCGACACCGAATCTTCCTGGTTCACGTCGCAGTGCATCGTCAGCAGATAGCCTTCGCTGCGGGCGCGGGCGAAAACCTTGGCGAACTTCGCGGGCGGATTTCCCTTCTCGTCCGAGTCCAGACCCACGCCGACGATCCACTCCTTGTAGGGTAGCGACTGCAGCAGCGTAGCCATGGCGAATTCCGCGCTCCAGTCGCGCAGGAAGCACATGATCAGCTGCGAGCGGATCCCGAGCTGCTTCTCCGAGTCGATCTGACCGCGACGGATGCCCCGAATGACGGTATCAAAGCTCACGCCCCGGCTCGTATGTGCCTGGGGGTCGAAGAACATTTCCGCATAGACGACGTTTTGCGAATGGGCCTTGGCGAGATAACGCATGGTCAGATCGTAGAAATCCTGCTCCGTCAGCAGCACATCCATGCCACTGTAATAGAGCCCCAGAAAGGACGGCAGGTCGTGAAAGACGTACGATGCCTTCATCTGCGCCACATTCTGAAAGGGCAGCGCGATGCCGTTGCGGGAGGCGAGCTCGAACTTCAGTTCCGGCTCGAGCGTACCTTCGATGTGCACGTGCAGTTCGCACTTGGGCAACTCATGGATGAAGGCTTTCATGCTCATGGGGCTCAAATCTCCTTATCTTGCTCGCAGGATTATAGACGAGTCGGCAGCTGCCAGAGTTGCCGAATACCCGCACGCCGCTCATACTCCTGTCCGGGGGAATCTCATGTACTTGATCTGCGGCGAAGCGCTGTACGACGTCTTCATCGATCCCAACGGGTCCGGCAATTCCACGATGGTAGCCCTGTCGGCAAAGGCCGGCGGCTCTCCGCACAATGTCGCGATAGGCTTGGCTCGCCTCGGCTGCCCGGTCGCGATCGCAACCGAGATCGCGACCGACACCTTGGGCCGCGCGCTCGAAGCACGATTGACCTTGGAGGGCGTCGATTGTCGATTGCTGCGCAGGACGGCAAGAGCCACGCCCCTCGCCATGGTCGACGTTGATGCCTCGGGGGTGCCCCGCTACGCCTTTCATGGTCTCGATGCCGTGCTGTTCCACCCGGATCCCGATGCGCTCGGGCCGCTCTGGAAAACCATTCACGGCGTGCATGTCGGGTCCATCCCAATCGTCTCGCGGCAGTCCTCCGAGGCTCTGCTGCAACTAATCAGAGGAGCGCCGCCAAGGGTCGTCATCAGCTTCGATCCCAATGTACGGCTCGCCTTCGAACCCGATGTCGAACGCTGGCGCATCTCCGTCGAAGCCTTCCGCCGGCATGCACATCTGATCAAGGTCAGCGAAGAGGATTTGAGGATCTTGTTCGGATCGCGCCTCGATGGGGACGGTGTTGCTGCACAATGGCTTTCCGCCACCAGCTCATTGGTGGTCGTGACCCGCGGCGCGAACGGTGCGAGCCTTTATTCGCAGACCGCGGGCCGGGTCGATATCACCGCGAACAAGGTCGTGGTCGCCGACACCGTCGGGGCGGGCGACAGCTTCCAGGCCGCGATGCTCGCCTGGCTGGAGGAGAAACATGTGGCGGCGCCCGCGGAGCTTGCCAAACTGTCTGCCGATCAACTCAAGGGCATGGGGCAATTCGCGGCGCACGCCGCCGCCATTACCTGCCGCCACCGCGGCCCTGAGTTCCCTCATCGAAAAGCGCTGCGCAATCACGGTTGAACCTTGGGGGAATGAGGTAGGCTTAGGTCATGCGTACGAAAGAACGGGCTGGTTCGATTGCACGAAAAACCATGGCGTATGTCCTGGCGGGCGGCCGCGGCTCACGCCTCATGGAGTTGACGGATAAGCGCGCCAAGCCGGCGGTGTACTTTGGCGGCAAGAGCCGCGTGATCGACTTCGCACTCTCCAACGCGCTCAATTCCGGCATCCGCCACATCGGCGTCGCCACGCAATACAAGGCGCATTCGCTCATCCGGCATCTGCAGCGGGGCTGGAATTTCTTCCGGGCCGAACGCAACGAAAGTTTCGACATCCTGCCGGCGAGCCAGCGCCTCGCCGACCATCAATGGTATTTGGGCACCGCCGACGCGGTCTACCAGAACATCGACATCATCAGCGATTATGCGCCCGAGTACATGATCGTTCTGGCGGGCGATCACGTGTACAAAATGGACTACGAGATCATGCTACAGCAGCACGTGGACTCGGGCGCCGACGTGACGGTGGGCTGCGTCGAAGTGCCGCGTCACGAGGCGAGGGAACTCGGCGTGATGCAGGTCGATGCCAACGACAATATCATCCAATTCCTGGAGAAGCCTGCAGATCCGCCGCCCATGCCGGGAAAGCCGGACGTCGCGCTCGGCAGCATGGGCATCTATGTGTTCAAGACCTCGCTGCTGATCGAGGCCCTGCAACGCGACGCGTCGGACCCGAACTCCAGCCGCGACTTCGGCAAGGATGTCATCCCTCACCTCGTCAAACATGGCCGCGCCGTGGCCCACTCGCTGGCGAGGTCATGCGTTCGCAGCGACTCGGAGGCGCACATCTACTGGCGCGACGTGGGTACGGTTGACTCCTTCTGGCAGGCCAATATCGAACTCACCGACACTGTTCCGGCGCTGGATCTGTACGACGGCAATTGGCCGATCTGGACCTACGGAGAGATCACGGCGCCCGCGAAGTTCGTGCATCGACAAGCCGGGCGGCGCGGCAGCGCCGAGGGTTCCCTGGTGTCGGGCGGCTGCGTGGTCTCCGGCGCAGCCGTGGTGCGCTCGCTGCTGTTCACCGGTGTACGCGTGCACAGCTATTCAACCTTGGAAGGCGCCGTGGTGCTGCCGTACGTGGACGTGGGACGTTCGTGCCGCCTGACGAACGTGATCGTCGACCGCGGCGTGAAGATCCCCGCGGGTCTGGTTGTCGGCGAAGACCCGGAGTTGGACGCCGCTCGGTTTCGGCGCACGAGCCGCGGCATCTGCCTGATTACGCAGACGATGATCGACAGATTGAATGCCCAGCCGGCCTCATGAAACCGACGCCTTCTTGAACGTGGTCCAGGCAGCGGCGGAGAAAACCAAGACATTCGCAACGATGACGGGCGAGGCATGGATGAGCACGCCGTAGGCGATCCACAGCAGCGCGCCGAACATTTGCACGCCGCGCAGCAGCGAAGGTCTCGCGAAAAAGTAAGA
>Ga0116231_10013321_pt1 | contig 11611 bp, 7 predicted proteins | sample S1TSphgellanicum_2_FD_89695 | JGI IMG/M metagenome (GOLD analysis project Ga0116231, IMG submission 89695) | Host-associated microbial communities from peat moss isolated from Minnesota, USA - S1T2_Fd - Sphagnum magellanicum MG | ecosystem: Host-associated > Plants > Peat moss > Unclassified...
CTCTCTCTCTCTCTCTCTATGGTCTTGCCTCCACATTGTCCAACTCTTTTTTCTAGTTTTCTTTTGATATAATTTTTTGTTATTTGATTCATTTTTATTTTTTTGGTGGTGATGATGTTGTAGCTACTGCAGCTTGAAAGCAAAACTCAAGGTCTTGGATTCCCTTCTTCAAGGTATGGAGTTGCTATTTAATTTTCTCTCCTTCATGCCTTCATGCCTTCCTTCCTTCCCCTTTGTTTGATCTGTTTTTTTAACATACAAGTTTTAATTTTAAAATTTTGTTTATTTAATTTGTAATCACCCTAGAAATTAGATATTTGGCTACAGGTTGTGGAGTCATGATGTGGAGTAATTTTTAGTGATTTGATGTAAAGTTTTGAATTATTGTATACTATGTTGTGACCTTATATGGATACCTGCAGAGGTCCTGGTGTTCCATCAGTGGTTTGTTCTTACATGAAGTTGTCTTGCATGGTGGATCTCACTTGTGCGGCATTAAGGTTTGATTTGTTGACATTTGATGATAACAACAAACATAAGCAATATGAGACAATATCGTTTAATAGCATATAGTTTGAAGTTGAAGAAATTAAGCTATAGTTTTTAACAACTTGGTGTGTCTTCTTTGTCTGGTCTTTGTGATTTGGTGACAAGTTGTGTGCAACATTTGATACTGCTTATGAATGCTTTTCTCCTTCTCTTTCAAGGTTGCCATTTTGATTTTTCAGGACTTTTCATGATTTTGTTCACACATTTGCTATCATTTTCTATAGGAGATTAGTGACACCATTAGTGCACCTATTGTGTTTGCACATAATGATCTTCTTTTTGGAAATGTGATGTTCAACAAGAAATCATGTTGGCTTGAAGTTTGATGGAAAGTACTTAGGCTTGCATTTATTATGTAAAACACTTGGTCAGGCAAGCATGTCTTTTTGAGCTCTATGAGCATTTCTTCTACCTAGACATTCTATCTACTAGATTCTACTTCCTGCATCACCCCTTTTTTTATTTTGATTATGTAGCTTTCCTTTTGTGTTTGTGACAACCAAGGTTCTTTACATTTGATGTATGTCATATCCATGTGTTAAGATAAACCTGCTCATATGGATGTGTCATTTAGTCTGTGTGATCTAAAAACTGAATGTTTATGTATGCATGCAGGGAAAATTTACATAATTGACTATGAGTATGGATCTTACAACTACCAAGGTTATGACATAGCCAATCATTTCAATGAGCATGCGGGGTTTGAGTGTGAATATAGCTTGTATGTTTCTGCTTCTCTAACTACTTTTCTTATGTATATGTGTATGTGTTGTTGGATTTCATTTTGCATTCAGCTTCTGGCTTGTTAGTTCATGTAATTTGCTATGTTGTTCTTGTATTGTATCTTCCCACAGTTGGGTAGGCAGGGCTGATGTTTTGTATTTTTTCTACAAAGACTAACATTGATCCTTTGGCACATAAATGTTACAATTTGTGCCAGGTACCCAAGCAAGGAAAAACAATTCCACTTTTTTAAACACTACCTACAGCAAGGCAATCGGAGAAGGTGAGAAATGTATTGCCATCTTGGGATGCATTTGGAAAGCCCAATTTCTTCATGACAAGGCTGAACAAAGATTCATTACTGGCAACTGCACTTCAATTTTTTGATGCACCAACTCTCCTTTCCCTTTAGAAACAAGTTATTAGTAGGAGATTTTTAGTATATCACTCTATGAGAATAAGAGGAACATAATTTGCTTTAGTCGAACTTGTGTCTTTGTAAGCTTTGAAAATTCTTTGGTTCAAGCCTATGTTTTTGGATTGCGACAGGCAAATGAAAAAAAACAGCACATATCTACTGATCTAATCAAGTTGGCCAGTTTGTCCATCTACTGACCTATTTATATAGGATGCTAAAAACTCTATTTCATAGGATTTAATAGGATCCTCGTCCAATTTCTTACCTAGGTCATTGGATGGGACATGGCCATATGTGATCTCTTGTACTGTTCCATGCATAATGAAATGCTTGCATTTTTCATGTAAGAGTTGGAGAAACTCCATGCCTGCCCTGGATTGTTGAGTTAGGGCTCATCTGGGATAACCCTCTCCACACATGAGATGATATCAGTTCCTGGCTATGGTGCAGGCTTACTCAAATGCTAGTCCCAACCCCACACAAATTTGTTCATATTTGAAATAGAGCAGGTAAGACTGTTTTGTTTGATTTGTTGGATTGCCGATCTGTTTTTGAGTTTATGGTGATGAGAAAAAGGTTAATGCGTTGACATGGAAGATGCAATTTCTTGATGCATTTGGGTCTGTAGAAAGGCATAGTTGAGGCCTTGTGTCTGCTGAAAGGGGTTGCATTTGACATGGGTGCTGCTGGAGGGAGTGGCAAAATTGGGTTGGGTGGAGCTGGGCGAGACTCCACTGTCATTTCTTCTTGTTGAGAGGACTCAGGCAACAACACTGAGTCTTTGGACATGGTTAGTATCCTTGAAACATATTGTTTGTCTACTCATCCATGTCAGTAATGTTTGGATGCTCCAGAAACATGGATTATACTCTGACTATAATTTTTTTAATAGTTGGCAATAATCATCTATGTCTAAAGAAGTATCTAGATTTGAGGGCCTAGTGTGAAAGAAAATGAGAAGGTATTGTGAATTGTTGATGGCATGAAGACAATATTAGGAGGGTTTCATTCAATGTGCAAATCTTCCAAAGATTGTTGCGTTTACTCCTTGCAAGCACTTAGGCTGTCTCACCAGGTACACTATGACATGTGAAGTTCATTTGCTTCTCATTCCATCAAATCTTAGAAGGCTTGTCCTATTTCCATGCTATGCAATTAGTCATTCAGTGGGGATGAAAAATGTTTCAGTTTTTGGTGACTACATCACAATTGGCAATCTGCAGTTTGAAAAAGACTAATGGAGAGGGTTTGTGAATTACAGGTTTTGTGGGGAGAAGACAGTGGATGCTTTGGTGGAATGGGCGGCAACGTCCCTTCTCAAGTTGCCTCGCATCTTGTACTATGGTGCTAAAGGCTTGGTAACCCACAATACCCACTATTTGAGCAATAGTTTTGTGGTTGAAGTTCTGCAAGGTTGCCTCTATTGCCTTTGTTTTGAATTTGCAACAGCCCACTTTATACTTGTGTGAAGTTTTGATTAGTTAGGTTTTTAGATCCTCAGTTTAGAGAATGCACACAACAATTGATTGCAGAGTGCTTTTGGAAAGGAATCATGGCCTTACCATGGTGAACCCAAATCATGAATCCAAGTTGATTACTTGATCATTTGTTGGGTGAAATACATGCATATGACAGATGTCATCCAGAAAACAGGTTTTCACAAGGTGTAGTGCTTAATTTCAATCCATTTTGGTTTTCCTACTTTTCCACACTGAGCTCAATTTATAGTACCACTGATGCATGAAAAGTTGCAAGGGTCGAAGGAACAAGGAAAATTAATAAAGAAGGAAAATGAAGAAGAAGCTAGAACTTGCTTACATAAGTAATGACAATTTTTTTTGTGAGCAGGTGAAGGTGATAGTGTTTTCTAACACAGGTGAAAGGGCAGCACCATACATTCGACAGGTTGCCAAGCAGTACTGGGATTATGCAGTCTTTGCTATGGTGCTTTGGCAAGAGCAGAACAACACATTTTGGGAGACCATGTTGTTTGTTTGCACTAACACATTCTGTTTTCCTTTTCTTTATTGTACACTGCAAAACTTAGATGATTTTTAGAACTCTCAGGAATCTTTTCCTTTTGTTTCTTCATAAAGTCTTGCATCACCTTCAACATGTGCAGTTACACACTTATTTGGTATGCATAGAAAAACTAATCAACATATGGTGATGACTGGGTTGTTGTGGACAGAGTAGGAGTGAAGTCAGCACCCACTATAGTGTTTGTGAAGGACCCTGGCTTGGAACTTGTCATTTATCATGGCATGAATTGCTTACCTTCTCTTCCACTTCTGATACTATGATCTTCCTTCAAGAAAAACAATAATAACTTTACATGCACTATTCAATCATCTCAAGGTCAACATTCATTATTTCCTTTGTATTGTGTAACTACTTCTTTTTTGCGGTCTTGTGATCCGAAACTATGACAGTTTAAGAAGTCATCACAATTCTTGCATGAGTCGTCATATCTCTTGCAACCAATGGCGCATATGCAATTTCTAAATGCTTTTGTTGTGGTGTGCTTATAACACATTTACAACATCATAATAAACATGAATACAATATTGATTCACTATTGAATATCCAATTTGCAATTGTGTTGTTGCAACATTACATCACCTACCTTCAACAACACACAAGCAATACATATACAATGTTGGGAAAGTATGATTATAACATAGATACAATAACATAAACAACAAGAATACAACATTGAGTCAATATTGAATATCTAACTTGTAGCTATGTTGTTGTAACATTGCATCCCCTATGTTCAACAATGCACATGCAATGCAAATACGATGTTGAAAAAAAATGAGTACAACATAAATACAAAATATAGACAACATGAATACAATATAAAATCAATACAATAATAGAGTTTGTAACCATATTGTAACAACATTGTATCATTTACAACTAAAAATGCATATTTAATACAATCATAATATTAATGCAATATCATTACAATATGGACATAATGTGAATACAACATGTCAAACAACATAAATACAATGCAAATATGATGCTACATCAATTATCATTGAAACAACACCAAAATTAAATCAATACAATCTAAATTGTTTCAATGCCTATTTTACACGAACAAAGCACTAACCTTGGACATCTTGTAAAAGTATTGTGAAAGCATTTAAATAACACTAATACAAAGGGGTCCCCACTTTGTGATGTAATGTTTTCCTCAATTATAGTTATGTGTGTAATATTTAGCACTGGTTTATAACTTAATACATTCCAAGACTATATAGAAACATAAAATTGATTTGAAATTATATGCATGAACATTCAAGGTTGGAAAGTAAATTACAAGAACATTTTTTTAAATGTTCTTTTTTATTGGAATAGAAGTTGATTATAAATCTAAATGTAATGCCCAAGCTACTTATGGAAAAAGTTTTCCTTTTCCCATACAAAGGGTTATCACAAAGATGATGAACCACAACAATCAAATATTGTTGTTTAGAACTCTTAGATTGTATTTCCATTTTGTGAATTGTTTTTATTCTATTTTGTTGAAATGGAATCTAACTCACGATTTTTTCATTCAATTTTGTGTACTTGAAATCTACCATATTCTGATAGTCAATTTCACATGTGAAATGCAGTCAATAACATATATATAACAATGTAATGTGAAAGATATCTAGATGTTCATATTTTTAACTTATATGAAATTATTTTACAATTATATGACATTAGTTTTGTTTTAACAAGCAACATACATAACACATTATAATTGCATTGTAACAACATTAACACTATGTGATTATTAGCATTAACATAATGTGACAAAAATGCCACAAAAAAATATGTGCAACTCTAATATTGATTAATATATAGTCATACACTTATGGTTTTCAAAATAAGATGCATCACATGATTGGAGTTTTGAGGTTCAATTTACCATATTTGGTCTCTTGTTTCACCTTTGTTGTTTTAACATTTGTCTTGTAGTCTTGGATTGATTTCACTACACAATAAACAACACATTTAATGACATAATTATTAGCAAATTGGAAAAATTATATAACATCACATGTGCATGTTCTTCTACTCAATTATATATTTTTAAACACGACCACCATTTTATTTTTGAAAAATCTTTATCTTTTATGTACAACTTTGATTTTGATAGATTCAAACATTATCAACACAACCCTATATAACACAAAAATGATCAAAAGCAATGAAAGTTAAAATAAATGCACAAAATAACACGTGTATTTAAACAAACTAGTTTTATTTCAATTCCACTTTTCACCCCAAAATCCAAATGTTCAAACATAAACAAATTCACAAGATGATTTTCTTCACAAATTTTTTCACCCTTCTCAAATCCCTCACCATTATAAATAACACCTTATAAGTCAACTTCTAAATAAAATGGATGTTTTCTTCACACCATTTTTCTTTGATGTAAATAAATACACTATGAGAAAATTGTGTCCGTTGCAATTAAAAAGTGTCCAATAGAACTAGATTACAACTAAAAAATGTCCGATAAAACTAAATTACAACTAGATAACCTAGTTGCAACAGACATGATTTTCTCATAGTGATAAAAAAACATGACTAATGAACTCTCAAATATTCAAGTTTTGTAAATGAACAATACAACTTGCAACAAACTTCAATATTTAATTCTAAATTGAAAGCCAAAAAGACAAAAATAAAGTAAGTTATGTAGCACATATGATATTTTTATCACCAAAAACCAAGAAGTGCACAAAATGTTTAGAAAAAAAAACCTTATCCTTTCTAGTTCATTTTGAATTTTTTGACAACAGGCATAAGCACATGAGGGTCATTGATGCAAATGGGGAAATCTATTGACTTACTACCACATGTAATTTGTTTAAGGTTTCCTGCCCAAATTTCAAATTCTAAATTGAAATGTAGTTGCATACTAGTTGTTCACAATGGGTGATTTGGTTAACATGTACAAATGTTGTTCACATTAGTTAACATGGGTGATTTGGTTAACATGTCCAAATGTTGGTTTGGTGGATTTGGTTGCCCCAGCTCACATTTCTACTAAATGTTAGGTGTTTGAAAAAAAACCCCTTCCATTCGAGCTTATTTTGAAATTCTTGAAAATAAACATAAGCACACAAAGGTTGTTGATACCCTACTAACTTATTATCACATGTCATTTGCATTTTCATATCAAGACCAAGTTTCATATTTTCACATTTCAAATTTCAAATTAATTTCACATAAATTGTTTATAATGACCATGTGTATATGTGAACAATCTTAATAACATTTGTAGTGTAATGTGCATCCTAATGGAATTGCTAACACAATGTATAAATTGCTTCAATATCACTTAAGAACTATACAAGTTCAATTAAATTTATAATTTGCATGTGATGTGATATTATGGGTTACCATATAATTGACACTTGCTAGCTAGTCATATCACAATTGGATGACAATCCCAAAATAATGGACAAATAGTCTTTATATAGTTGAAACTTAATGGCATAACTAGTTGTATCATTCAAAATTGGATAGTTGATAACCAATTGCAAAATAGTTAAAACTATTAGATCTAAAGGACAATGGCATGATCATGCGTGTCAAGGTTGTACATTAATTGCAAAGTAGTTATTAATTGGGTGTTACATTTACCCTAGTTGTAATGTAGTTGTTAGATGCAATTAAAGTGTAGATTGCCAACAAAGTCAAACATGGTTTACTACAATCATATTTAATGTGTACATTCTATTGTATAAATGTCCAACATAACTAACAATGACCTATGAGTAATGAGCATATGAACTTGACTTTGATGAATTGGAAGGAATCCTTTTTTAATATTCGTGCCACATAAATAAAATATTCTTGCCACATATGCAAAAATAATTTGTCTACATGGCAATATTTTTCCAACTAAACCAATGGAACATTCAAATTATGAAAATAATTTTCTTATTTTCTTTCTTTAGGGGTAAGAACAAGTGGAAATAACTAGAGCACCTAATATAATGTTGAGCATAATCAATAAATTTTTATCCAACACACTCAATCTAATGTGTGGTTTCTCACAAAACAAAACATGATTCATACCTACTAGATTTATGAATCAACATTAATCCAAGCCTTTCACAAATCAAAACCTATTAAATCAAAATAGTAACAATTGGTGCAATTCTTGACCATGGAAAGAAACCCATAACATCATGTTCAATGTTACAATGGAAAGTGTTTTTTTACAAATTTTGGTGTCACTTCTTCTTATTATTCCTACCTACATAAAAGCAACAAGCTTCATTGCAACTCCAACTTGGGAAATGAATGAAAATTTCAAACTACCCACAAAACATGACATGTTGTAATACATAATACATGTGTTTACATGGTAGCCGTTCCCCCATTTCCCCAATGAACTTGAATCATAATAACAAGATCCATGCAAGTGTAGGTTGGAAAGTTCCCAATTGTAATTTCATATTTTGTCTTGTTTGCAGCTTTGCCACATAAATCTTGTAAATTTAACCATATCTAGGAGTAAGAACATCCAATGATAGTTGGAAAGTTGTCGCAAGAAGTCAATTAGCCTCCCATTGATTGTATTGTTGTTTTGACATTGTAAATTGAAGTGTGCGTCAAACAGCTTCCCACGCCATGTTCTAGGATACAACATTGCATCCGCAAATCAATATACTAGAATTGAGCCTTTGATACCAATTTAATTATGAAGAAGGATATGTTGGCATCTATTGAGAACTCATCTACCTTCTTCATGAGGTTTCATCTCATCTTTTGATAGATTAATCCCCTTTTGCATAGAAGGAACCACTGATTTTTCAACTGCAAATTTACACTTTATATCCCCCACACAACAATTCATGTCATTTGCATAGAAGCAAAACTTTTGAATCTTAAAAATTATGATTCAAATCAACAATGTTGTAAGAAAAATAATATCGAAAGAATATGAAAAGTTCTACTCTAGATTATCTCGAAGAAAGTTTCAAACCAAGGTTCCATTATACATTCTTTTATCACTAGCTCTGAGATCTTAAGAATGTATCTCTATTTTTGGATTTCTAATCCATGACTATTCATTTATTAAATAAAGAGCATTTGACACATTGAATGCATGTTCTAGATTGCTTATTGTCTATCTATTTTGATTGCCTTTGAGACATTTGTCTCTAGGTTTCCATCTTTGTTGTTTTGTCCAAGGTTCATTAATTACTTAGATTCAATAAATTCTCAACTGGTCCTTGAATTCTATTATATCGCTTTCATTAATGATAAATGTTTCCCCTTCATAGGCTTCAAGGTAACCTTGTGATTCTTCCCCAAATTTAAACATTTCATGAATCATATTTTTTGTTTCATTGTGGAACCATTTTTCTTGTTTAAACTTTGATGGAATTAAATAAAAGTTATTACCGAGAAATTTTCTAAGTCCTATACCATATGGGAATGCCGAGAGGGTGGAATCTTCAAATGTGAATTCTCATCTTATATGATTTCTAGTCTACCACCTTCATTGCATTCTAGGCTTTCTTACGAAGTGAAATACTTGTTTATTTCCTCTTCATTTGGTGTTTGCCCCAACATTATCTATCAATCAACAAACAACATTTTGTTTTTGCAAATTCTCACATTTTTGGATATGTGCCACCAATTTTTTTATATTCTTACATAGATAATCAAATAAGGATGTCAATTGAAACGTAATTAAAAATGGAATATTGATCCCAGATTCAAACAATTCAAAGAGCTATTTTGAAACATCATATTACTAATCATCTATTAACTCAATGAGTGTATTTGCATTTTTTATGAATTAAGAAAAAAAATATAGAGTCTTCAATAAATCAATGATCTCACAAAGATCTTCAACTTCCTTCTCATTTACTATAGTGTTAAGGCCATTCGGTAAATAATTGGGTTTATAAATGAAATAAAAATTTAATAAATTCTTGTACGATGGGTGATTCTTAAAATCACCAAAATATTGTTACCGGTAAATCAAATAGATTTCTAGAATAGTGCAATATTTGGTAGGGAACACACCTTACCAAATTTGAAGTGGGAATAAACACTTGCAACCACCTTGGATGTCAAAATTTAAACACAAAATTTAGGTGGCAACAAAAAGATAATAATGAATAAACACACACATTGAATGAACACACTTGCGAATGTAAAACATTGTGAGGAAGTACAACATTAGCAAAAAACATTGATTACTTCAAAGAAAAGGTAAAAAGCTCAAAAGTTTTGAACTTCCTCCACATTTAAGCTTGAAAAAACTTCATATAATCTTCTTTTTGGCCAAAGACTCAAAAAATAAATTCCTTTTGGATATATACATTCCAAACCTTATTTTAAAAAATCCTAACTACTAGTCCAATTGATTATTTATAGATTTTCAATTTTGAAAATAAATATCTTTAAATCCGGTTTTAGTTCCATAAATCCAGTTTTGATTTACACAAATCCAATTTCGATTCCATAAATCTAGTTTTGGTTACATCAATATGGTTAAAAGTTTTTTGGATTTGGTCATAAACAATCAATTTCAATTACAATTTTTTTTTTCATTTCAACACATAGGTTCACTAAATAGATCAAGTTCTTCCTCTCAAAGAACACTTCTCTATATTCGCTACCATCTTTATATGCAATACACCACTACTTGATAAACATCAAAAAATTGTTCTATGTGTTTTCTTATTTGAACCCAATAATTGCCCATCATATGACTTATTTTTAAAATTTTGCATAGTACAAGTGCCAACATATCTAGCAACGATCCCAAGACCCAAGCTCAAATTATTGTTCAAATCCATCATTCTTAAATAAATTCGGTGTTGAAAGTAGCTTGGAAGGTGTATGAAACCTAAACTCAACCTTGGGTTCCAAAAAAAACCCAAAAAAATTCAAGCTTGAAAATGGTCATGGCCAACTTACTCTCAATGTCAAGAGTAGTTTGGATGCTTAAAATAAAACATAAAAAATTCAAATTGGACCAAATTTAGACTTGAACTCATGTTTAGGTTGGAATCCTCACAAACCAAACTACCTTCGATGTCAAAAGTAGCTTAGAAGGCATATGAAACCCAAGCTCAAGTTCAAGTTCCAAATAAATATATTTGAGCTTGAACTTGGGTCCTAGATTGTACCCAAGTTCAAGTTAGGGTTTAAATCCATCATTACAAAATTATTTTCAATGCCGAAAATTGCTTAAAGGGTGTTGAGAAAATAAAATGAAAAAAATCAAAGCTTGAGCTGGGGTTTAAACTAGCCATGGCCATGTTGAAAAAAAAAATGAGAAATTTCGAATTTGAGTTCTAGTTTGAAACAACCATGGTCGTGCAAATTTTTGGCATTGATAGCAACTTGGTGGGTGCCCAAAAAAAAAGAAAAAAAAATCAAGCTTGAGTTTGGGTTCAAAACAACCATGGCCAAACAACTTTTGGCATAAAAAATAATTTGGTGAGTACCAAAAAAAATGAAGAAAAAAAGATTAAGTTTAGGCTTAGGTTCAAAATGGCCATAGCCGAACTTATTGGTTATCTCCTAGCCCATTTCACATTTTAAAAATGATTTATGGTTATCTTCCAACCCAATTCACACTAAAAAAATGATTTATGGTTATTTCCTTCCTTAGATGTAGGGTAAAGCCCCATACTATTAGCTTTATTAGAATTACAGCCCACAGCAAAGGGCTTTACCCAGAGTAAATATTTGTTTGATTCTTTTGTGACATAAAAACAGTGTCCAACATTTTTTGTAGATGAAAGCAACAACCTTAATTCAACTTTGTGGCAAAAAGTTCAATTGCTTTTTTTTTTTTTTTTTTGTTTGGTTTTTTTTTTTTTATTTTTTTTTGTATTGGCATTTGTGGTTTGGTTTTCATGTTGGAGGAAG
>Ga0116231_10013322_pt1 | contig 11610 bp, 10 predicted proteins | sample S1TSphgellanicum_2_FD_89695 | JGI IMG/M metagenome (GOLD analysis project Ga0116231, IMG submission 89695) | Host-associated microbial communities from peat moss isolated from Minnesota, USA - S1T2_Fd - Sphagnum magellanicum MG | ecosystem: Host-associated > Plants > Peat moss > Unclassified...
ATCACCTTCAGAAGCAGATTCTCTATAAGCAAAACTCATTGCACCTCCAAATATTCTCTCTCCATAACTAACAAAAAATCTCCTTGCAATTCTCTGGTTTGTAAACCCTATGTTTGTTGGTTTTTTTTGTTTTTCTTTCACTGGTGCAGGAGATCGAAATCCGTATAATCCAGGTTGGTGACAAAACAAAACAACCCTCGGTTGTTACAACATTCAAAAGGCAAGAAGATGCAGCAGCATCTTCAGGTGAAAGAAAATTTGTATCCCCACTTTGCCATTGTTCAAAGCCTATATCATAGTGTGTGTACTCATGCCCAAAGGTCTTGGACATGGTAGTAGTGTACATGGAGATCTGATTTTGATGAACAAACAAAGATTTAGATGATTTGGGTGGGGCATCTAATTTACAACATTTCACCACCACTGTTGAGTGATGATGCCATTGATCAAAGATCATGTGCTATGTATGTTTCTGCAAATATTCACAATCATCAAAACAACTGGAGAATCTTCAATTATCCTCTAAAGGGAGATGCTTAAATTTCTATCCCAGTAACTCAGAAAAACTCGAGAGAGAGATTTTCCTAAAGAGATTGATTCTATTCTGATTGCCAAAAAGTTCTAGCCCTGTCTCTCACAGAGATTATTCCAACTGAAATCTTCAGATTAAAATTTGGACAAAACCCGTATTGCTCAATTATAGTTATCAAGACCAAGGAATTAGCTGGCATTTTGAACTACTAGAGAGAAGAGGAGAGTCAATCAGAATGGCACATGTTCTTTTCAGGAATTTGCATTTGCTTGGTAATTTGACAATTATCAAATGGAGTGCAATCTGGTACATCCCGACTGGGGAAAAGGCTCAACCATCTACTACTATAGAGCTCTGTACAAATGGAAACCCTAGAGCAAAAATTGCTTGAAATTGCCTGAAGGGTGATATTGAAAGGTTTAAAAAAACCCAAGAATGTGAGGATTCACTGACCTTGAAATTAGGGTTGCTGCATTTACCCTACATCACTCCCCTTTTCTTTTAAAGAGATTCAGCTGTCTGTGCCCTGTTACCCTCCAAGATGGTGGTGATGAGTGGTTGTGGCTATGTTTAACAAAGATTCCCTTCCACACCCAAGTCCACACACAGATTGATGCATAAGATTGTTGGGGGCCCCCCTCACAATTTACTCGAACTCAAGCTCCTGCCCAAAGTGTTGTGTTGTGAAATGTAACATTTGTATGAGGAACCTTTTACCACCCATTGCGATGGCCTTGTTGAATGGGGCACAGGTTAGTTGCTGATCATCCAGATCAAGCTCAGCTCAACACAGCTCCCATTTTGCTCCACTCAGCTCCCTTCCCCATCTTCCCACATCTTGTCTTGCGATCCATGACAAGGAAGAACAGACACTCTCATGCATTGATGTTACATTGCTGCAGGTAAGGATGGTCAAATTTCACATACTTGGACCAGTATGGTTTATATTTGGCCATGGCAATCTCTAACCATGGTTTCATATTACCATTGTAATGGATAGCGGCTGCATGTATGATTGCAGATTTAGCAACATTCGGGTTGTACCCCAACCCTAATACGTGCCATGACTTGTCGAGTGCATGTGTCCTGTTGTAGAAGGTTATCAAACCAGGTGGAAGTGTCCCAAGTTTCCACAAGTTCCTGTCCTCATTCTGTCCACATCAGAAACCATCAGGTTAGGGAACACCAAGGATACATAGATGGCTCTCTGGTCAGGTGTTGCCAAAAGCACCTCAGATGCTCTGTAATGTGCTCCCTGTAATTGGTTGAATTCTGTGAGCAACTTAATAGATGATTATCTTCGAAGTTGCACAATTGGTTACAAAGGTATCTTCTGGAGTTAGATAACCTCAAAAAGATTGGCACAATATTTCTTCATGAAAACTGGGTCTAAAACAGTGTTGGAAAGGAAGCCTACCATGTTCTGCCATCTGTGGTAAATGCCGGTGATATCCTTCTTCTTCCACTCCTTTAGATCAAACACATTCATCCCATATGCCCACCCACACGCCCGTGGATTGAAATTCTTTGAAATGTGGGGGTTGGAGAAATTTAAGTATTTGTCAAACCGATGAAAACTAGGTCCACAAGTTTCAACTGCACCATTTACTTTACCATGGAGGTCAATGTTCCACAGAGGAGTCAGATCCTTCTGGACAACGACATCATCATCCAGGAACAAGATTTTGTCGAGCTTTGGGAAAACCTCTGGAAGATAGAATCTCAAGTGATTTAGCATGGACAGATACTTTGGGTTCCGAAACTTCAAGTTTGCTGATCCTGTAGAGCGATCAGCCTTGAAGTAATACTCCTTCATTGTTGCAGATTCAAGCTGTCGCAGAACAGGACAGTATGAAGAGTTTAACCACTTGAAGTCATCGATGTTTTGCACATGGATAGTTGCGTTGCCTGGAGGGTTTACAAGAAACCATACTTTCATGGCTCCATAATTTAGATTATCTGTCACCACATGAAACACATGCTTTTCTGCTTCCTGCCACAGTCACACCAAAAACTGCTTATAAGGGATCCCCTGCTGCAGATGTTCTCAGGTTTTTAGGGTTTTGCTATGTCAAAAGGGCCTCACCATAATTTGGAGGTCACAGATAAATGTGCCTTGATGTTGCACATCTTCAGGACAGGGCCTATAGTTCGTCAAGATAAAGAGAGACCATTCACATCTACTCTTCTCTCAACACACACATTTTCTCAAGCAATTAGGTTCACTAAGCTATATGCTGATGATCAATAAAAAGTACCTTTGCATTGAAGATTGTGGAATTGACAACCACTCCTGCAGCAAGAACATTGTCAGAAAAAATGGAGTAGTGGTATAGACGTGGATCCTCTAGCTTTTTTTGATCTACGAACTCCTTTTCATCAGGGAAACGTGTGTGATACTCCATCATCAGACGCATGGACAGACAGTGCAATCCTTTTGGCACAGTTTTGGCAGCCAACTGGTTCAGAAAATTGCTGTGTTTCTGGAGTGTGCGGGTTTGATCTTCAGCAGACTGAAGCATGGCCCTCAACTTTTTCATAACTGCACTCAAGTCATAGTGCTGCTGCCGTGCTCTTTCCAGCAGCTGTCCCATGGCTTTCATCTTTTCTTGTGCACTGCACTCATCAAAATATTGCATGTCATCATCCGTGCCTTCTAGTGTATTGTAGGAGAAAACATCAACAAAGAAGAAGGGTGGAGAGATGAAAAGAGGTTTTCTCCAACCCTAGGAAACCTACAACAGAAAGGATGGTATCTGTGCAGTCCATGGACAGAATATATGATTGGATGGAGAAAAAACACTAACCCCCTTGGTAGTTCTGAATCCAAATTGCAATCTGCAAGAGTCTTCTGATAATCCTTGATGCGAAACTTCAAGTCATGGACAAGACGGACATGATTAGTGGCTTGTGCCAAATAGGTATAAGCTCGTGCCATGATCAACTGGTCACGCATTAAGCGAATCTGTGAATCAGAACTTTTAGTTTTCCCTTTCTGTTGTTGTGAGGCACTGTACTCATCAAGGATACCCTGCTCTAGCTCTTTTGTCCTTTGAAATGCATCAGCTTCCAGCCTGTTCATTTGATCCTCCTCCTGCTAAACAAGTAACTGTCAGTTTCTTTCTTTCCTGTTCGTATTTTGACACAAAATGGCTGTAAAATATGGATGCTGTATTCATTTCTTAAACTGCATTTCTCAGCCATGACATCCTCCATCACTCATCGTGCAAATAATACTACCTAGTGGAAAGAAGCATTAACTAATACTACCAAGTGGAAAGAATCATTACCTCTGCAATTCTTGCAGGGTCATGGCTGAGGATGGCTTGCTGAATTGTTGCATCTGCTCACATTATAATCATCAGCCACAATTGTTGTCAGGAGACTGGAAACTCAGTAGAACCAAATACTAACATGTCTACAAAGGATTATAGCCAATGGGTTGTCTGCAGTCCAGAGCAGGAAGAAATTGGTTTTCAACTTTGTGTAGGGTTTCTGACAACACCAAAGAGATGAAGGGTTAAGGGAAAACTGCTTCAAAAATTAATCACTTCCCTTTTGTGCACTGCAAAAAAAACCCTTAGAAACCATCTCCAACCACACTTGATGCATTGCAGCAGTATCTTAGAGACAAACCACAAAGGGTGACGATGACAGATCCATCCAGGTCAGTAAACACAAGAGGTTGCACACCAGTTCAGACAACAATTACCAGACAATTCTCCTTCTGATGCCTGCTGCTCAGAATCTGCAACTTCTTCCTCCTCATGGTCAATGTCAGATTCTTGTTCCCCAGCTAGAATGTCTGCAATCTGTCTTTCACCCAATTTGGCCTCCCCTCTTTCAAGTCCTGCAGCATATAGTCTCTCAGATTTGCTGTTGCCTGTATCTCCCAGTTCACCTACTTCACCAACTTCCTTTGCTCCTTGTTCTGCATCTTGAGAACCTCTATTGTTGTCCTTAAAGGTGTCTTGAGCACCCTCTACTTTGTTGAGATCTGATTCAGGTTCCTGAAAGACAAACAGGAAGGCAGGGAGATGTATGAAGTAAACAAATGGGGTTCAACTTGAATATGCATGCAGGCAACAAGAGGGTTGAAGCATAGCTCATTCAGAAAGGGTACCCTAAACAGGAAAGCAGACAATCAGTTCCCATGGACACAAATACCCAAATTCTCTTGACTCTTGACAAGTTGTACTTTTAGGTTCCAACAAGTGATACCTACCCGCCGAAAAGTAGATGCTTTCCGACTGACATCCACAGACTCTTCCCATACCCAAGAAGAAGAGATATCCTTCCTGCCAGCAATGTTAAGATTCAAAGGTCCAGCCTCCTCATCCTTTGTGGTGACAACGATATCAAGTACCTGCACAAAAGAACCAAAAATTAGGGATCCCTTGCTTAAGCCAAGAGACAGTGACATGCTAACTGCCTCATCTCATGAGGTAAAAGCACACAAAGTAGCAGAAGACAAGACAAGATTTTCTCTGTAATGCTTACACTATGACTTATCTAAACTGAACTTATGACAAGAGTATGGAGAAATACTAAGACTCCTCTTCCCGGTATTGTCAACAATCAAAGCTCCTTGCATGCATTACTGATTATCTAGCAAAATAGTGTGCCATGGAAAGAGAAAGCAAGATATGGGCTAGAGATGACCGCCAACCTCCTTGGGTACAAGAACTTCTAGCTGTTCTAAAGCACTGCGCCTTCTGACTTCCTCGCCACTAAACTGCAAAGCAAGTCACACAAGATGTATCTTGTTGCATAAGGCATACTGCTGGGAGTGAGTGAGAAATTATTGGATTTAGCCTAATTGAAATTATTCTCCATGGGCTTCTATTTCTTTGGTTTGGAATGCATGACATTGGCAAACAAATGATAAAACAAATGGGAACAGCATGTGCATTGGCAAAAAAAATAAAATGCTGTTCAAGTGAGAGTGCAGAGCATACTCTGTAAAGCGATGCACCTACTCCATGGTCTGCACAGAATTTTCCCCACAAGTCAGGACAGAATGCCAACATAAGGAACTGCCAAAAAAGGAAAATACTGCCAGAACCACTGCCAGCCCCACTAGTCACTCCCCCTCAGAATACTAATTCCACAATGTGATGTGTATATTGATATTGAATATCTGAGCAGTGGGTCAAGAGAGTAATCTGCATCTTAGTCGTCCCTTGTGAACAACACAATATTCTCCACATTGCAGATAAGAAAGCCTTCGTCTCTGTCATTCACACCCTTTCTCTTGTGCTCTCTCTACATACGTCTGATCGCACAATTAGTCAAGAACCACCACCCATACAACCAATCTGGAGGCACTGCACAAATGTTTAGGTGTGTCCGCAAGTGCTACTCAAAACAGATTGATAATTACAGAAGATTCAAATCAGAGAGACCCATCCGACGACTCTGCAGATCAGGGATGTTATTAAAAGACTTTCTGATCCTCATCTCTGAGAAGCAGCAGACCTTCACCTACTAAAAAAATTGAAAACAAGGAATGGGTTGAAGTTAAAAGAAAAGTTTTCAGCAAGAAGAAGAGGGTCAATGAAATATAATCTGTTTGGGAAGAAAGCATTGGAAAGCAACTGTCATAATACAAAATGACCTAACAAACTCAATGCCCTCCCTTCCAAATGGATTATCAAGAGCATCATCAGAGCACGTAGGGTCATTTTTTCTGTCTTCTCAAAGAAGTTCTGGCAGTTGTTGATGCTTTTCAATACCCTCTCTTCCACATGCATTGCAGCAAGACCACCATCAGAGCACATGGTTCTTTCATACAAAATGACCTAACAAACTCAATGCCCACTCTTCCACATGTGTAGAGGTCAACAGCATCATCAGAGCACATGGGTTCTTTTTTTCTGTCTTCTCAAAGAAAGTCTTGCAGTTGTTCATGTTGATGTTGTTGTTGGCTACACATATGTGTTCCTTGAGAAAGTTATGATTCTGATATGCATCAGAATCGAGTACCTGGTGCAAGGTGAGTGAAGAAGATGGGCGTACCAGAATCGTAAGAAGAAGTGCTGCTGCTCTGACTGTCAATGAAAAGCCAGGGCACAAGCACGGATAAGGTGACCAAGGCAATGAGCAGAGCGCGACGGCACCAGTTGATCTTCGTAGCACTGCTGCTGCTGCGCGCTTGTAGTAGGCCGTTGCTCGCTGGGCCGCGTCTTGATGACATTGATTTTGGTGGCATGGTAAAGAAGAGGAATGTAGCTTATTCTTCGCCACCACAACTACCTATTCTCTCTCTCTCTCTCTCTCTCTCTCTCTCTCTCAATTCCACCGCCACACCGAGTCTGTCTGCTGCTGCGTTCTTCACGGATCAAGACTTCTTCTCTTGCTGGCGGTTCTTGAGAGCCCATGTTGTACGCAAATTGGAGAAGTTCTTCATAGTACACGAGATGTATGTGACGACGACGATTGTATCTCTCTCTTTGAAGAATCTGATTTCCTCTGAGCAAACGAACGACACGTGCAGAAAAAGCCGCTCACATCATAGCAAAGCATAACTCTTCAGACTAGTTTTTGTCCACTATCGGACTTGCCGCCGAGCACTTCACCCCATGGATTCTCCACAGACATAGACACAGATACACAGATACACAGAGACAAAGACAGAGAGAGGGGGAAAAAAAGAACTGCTCTGAATTTTCTTACAAATCCGCTTTGCTGCACAATAGAAACGACATTCCTACTTCAGAACACAAACCTCCTTCCTTCACCACTCCCTAGGGACACTCTCAGCAATCCCACTGCGACACCAGCAGCAGCACAGCCGAGTCAATCGTAGTTGAGCTAAACTCACAGAAACTAAAATAGGTTCCCATAAAGTCTACACAGACAACACAACAAAATAAGACAATACAGTTACAAGAGCACACGGAGAGAGAGAGAGAAAGAGAAGGAGAGAGAGAGAGAGAGACACACACACACACACACACACACACACAGAGCCGTTACACACAAAACCTGACCACATCCAACTTCCTTGAGAAAGAGTACTAGGTAAGCCTCCAAGCTCCGTCCCTCTCCGCCCTCCTCTCTCGCAACATAAACACACAACCCAGAGCAGGAAAGAGTTTGAAGAAATGTGTAAAGACAGGAGGGAAAAAAAAAGCAAAAGACAGAGAGAGAGAGAGAGAGAGAGAGAGAGAGAGAGAGAGAGAGAAAGGACAAGTTTTTTGCAACAATGACGGGACTTGTGTTTGTTTGTATGTCTGTCTTGTTCGTGACTAGTGCAATGGCGGGGGTGGAGATGGGTTTTGTGGCGGCGCCGAGTCGAGTGTGATGAGAATCGGAGAAACTCGAAGACGAGAAAAGCGAAGGGAGGAGGGGAAGGACAGCAGCTGCAGCAACAACAACGCCACCACAGCAGCGGCAGCAGCAGCAACGGCAGCAGCGAGGAAGACGGACGGCAGCGACGAAACGGCGACAGACGGGCGACAACCAACAACAACCCACCACCTGCGTTTGTCGTATTATTGGCCAACTTTCGCCAGAAATTGCAAAACTGGAAAATGAATTGATAAATTTTTGGAGGGGGTTTCCAATCGCCAAAATTGAGAAACAAAAATGTCTAGAATCGCCAATATAATAGAGTTATCCGTAAAGTCAGGTGATTAGGTGTCGGGTGAGAATGGCCAGTTTGGGCATAATAGGGCATCAAACGTGTAACTGGGAATGGAAATTTTACAAAAGGAAATTTAACTGGGACCCAAACTTAGTTTTTTCCACCAATTTTGGTGGTAAACTGAGTTTCATCCCCTGTTTCCTTTTTCCTGAGCGCCTCGACTTCTGCTACAAACATATATTTTCACTGCTCCTACCTGTACAACTACTATAACTACCGTCGAACCTTGAGTTTGGGCATCAAAAGCGTAAGTGGGAATGGAAATTTTACAACAGGAAATTAAACTGGGACCCAAACTTAGTTTTTTCCACCAATTTTGGTGGTAAACTGAGTTTCATCCCCTGTTTCCTTTTTCCTGAGCACCTCCACTGCTGTTACATACATATATTTTCACTGCTCCTACCTGTACAACTACTATAACTACTCTCGAACCTTGAGTTTGGGCATCAAAAGCGTAAGTGGGAATAGATATTTTACAAAAGGAAATGACTGGGACCCAAACTTAGTTTTTCCACCAATTTTGGTGGTAAACTGAGTTTCATCCCCTGTTTCCTTTTTCCTGAGCGCCTCCACCGCTGGTACATATATTTTCGCCCCTCCTACTTCCTATACAACTACTATAATTACTCAAGAACCTTGTGCAAACTCAGCATTTCATACCCAGATTTAATAGCATTTCATACTCAGATTTAATAAGATTTCCTTACTTTGCGGATACCACTGAAAGAGGGGATAGAAGGCGAAAGCAGAGGAGATAGGTGGTGAAACAGAGGGTGAGTTTACGGATAACTCTAACGTGTGTGTATATATATATATATAATGTGTGTGCGTTGGGGGGAGGGGGGGAGAGGGGGTTTCCGTGTGTAGCCAAAAATATAGAAGGACGATAAAAGAAATTTTAAAATATTGTATCTGGTAGTTTATAATAGCCAGATTTGGCTAAATCTTTCTGCTACTAGGGCTCATCACCATATTTTCTATATCTTTCTTCCTGGGGACAAATCATAACTTTTGGCTACAAACAAAAATTCCAGAGAAAAAAACACTACTACCTATTTATTGGCGAAATTCAGCCAAAATGTGAAATTTGAAATTTGAAACTGAAATGATAAATTATTTTTTTGAGGGTTTTCAATAGCCAGAAAGTAAAAGAGAGAGAGAGAGAGAGGGAAAAAAAAGGTTGAAACCGTCAAAAATTTTAATATTGGGTTTGTAGTCTGTAGCCAAAAAATTAGAAGGATGATTAAAGATTTTGTACTTCATATCTGGCTTTTCGCCATATTTGGCTAAATTTTCCTACTAACACCACATTTTTTACACCTTCATATGGATGATCGCCCCTTAATTACCCACCAGTGCTTTTTTTCCAAAATTGGCCAAATTTCGCCAATAACCGAAATTAAAAACCAAAAATTCGAAAAATGAAGTGATAAATTTTGGAAGGTTTTCAAATCCGCAGAAATGAGAAGAGAATGTTGTATAAATAAAATTTTATAAACTAAAAAAAAAACTAGAAATTGCCTATTTTCAATATTTGGTTCTCAGTGTGTAGCCAAAAATACAGAAGGATGATTAAAAGATTTTTGTACTTCATATCTGGTGGTTTATTATAGCCAGATTTGACATCTTTCTTCTCTATGGATGATCGCCATTTTTGGCTAAAAACAAAAAAATTCCCTAATAAAAACACACTACCCACCACATGTACCCATAACATGCTGACACACGAAACGCCACCTATGTTTTAGGTGTGCTTGAAAATCACCTACTTCTCAACCATAAGGAGAGCTCCTGATTTTGAGAACGAAGAATGAGGCCAGGGACCAAAGTACAGTCCAACTCAAGGATTCAATTTTGCTAGAAATCAATCCAAATTGGTTGCTAGGAAATTGGACCCTGGACCCTGAACTAAAGTGGGCCTGAATATGTAAGTACTGTAAGAACCTAAGAGCGGTGCTTAGTATGTGATCATGCACAGTAGAATTGGATGAAGAACAATCACAATATGCCAGTTTAGCTCAGGAAATTGCTTTTGACTCAGCATAATTGCACAGTTTGCCGTAGCTGGTAACAGGCACTATGCACATGCAGAAAAGAGTGTAATGAATGTGATCCGACTCCAACTCAGTAATTGCTGATTGGCTCATCGTAATGATTGGTCCAGGTGGTTTGTTAATAGTAGTCCCTCACCTGTTTGCTGTCCCAGTTTCAGTTTTATGGGTGGGGTTGCGAAAAAGGAAATGACTGAATGAGGATGTGAAAAAGATTTTTGCAGGGTCACATACTGAGCATGATGCTCTAGGAGCATCTACACCGGTACTCCGTATGTCCCTCTGGATAAGAAAATTAAATGTCTAAGTTTAGCTTTTTAAATTTTGGGCAACCCCACCAATAAAACTGTAACTGGAACTGCACAAATGTGGGGACTACTAATAGCAAACCACCTGGACCAATCAAAACGATCCATCAATGAAAAATACTGAGCCGCAGTCAGGTACAATTTAGTACACTCCTTTTTGGAGGTGCACACCTGAGTTGTGCCTTTACCAGCCACTGCAAACTGCACGAATTTGGTGCAGAAAAACCAATTTCCTGAGCTAAATCGGCACATTTTGACTTTTTTCGCTATAAATTTTACTGTATGGAGTCACATACTGTGCACTGGTGGAGATGCTGTAATGAGTACTTATTATTGGGCATTGAGTTCATTCCAAACTCTACATGATTCCAAAGTTGAATGATAAGTAAGGGTCTCCGTCTCTTTCCATTAGGCTATTGTGACATGATGGAAAGTCATCGACTTTCTCCTTGCATGGATAGGCACTTTTCATTGCAGACCTCTGCACCCTAGTTCTTTACTTCTATGGAAGTCGTGTTCGAAATTCCATTATTGAGCAAAATGGAACTTGGAATACTCTTAAAGAATGCAAATCCATATGGAATTTGTACAGAATATTACACAACTTTCTTTATAGAGTATTCATGGTGCTTTGATAGACTAGAATTTTGTTCAAAGTTTGTGAGGCAAGTTGATTGGCAAAGTACCGAGTTCTTCTTTGGATCGTCACCACCTATTCAATTCTTATTCCCACACTTTTGGTTGGATTTATTTATTTTTAAAAAATTATGTGAATTATATAAAACCAAACCTCCTCCCTTAAAACCATTCCTTTCAAGCCAAGATAGTTGAAATAAAGAAATAAAATAAAATAATAAATACCCAATTATTGTGCATTTCCTTCATGTCTAATGGAAATGTTTTTAAACGAGATTCTCATTTAATTGTCCTGACTTTATGGATATCTCTAATGACCCAGTGGTTTTTAAAAACCAAAAATTGTCATTTTTCCCACCTAAAAAATTGGGAAAATAGTTGAATTTTTTTTTTTTTTTTTTTACCTAAATTTAAAAATTTTTTTGAAAATTTATC
>Ga0116231_10013323_pt1 | contig 11610 bp, 8 predicted proteins | sample S1TSphgellanicum_2_FD_89695 | JGI IMG/M metagenome (GOLD analysis project Ga0116231, IMG submission 89695) | Host-associated microbial communities from peat moss isolated from Minnesota, USA - S1T2_Fd - Sphagnum magellanicum MG | ecosystem: Host-associated > Plants > Peat moss > Unclassified...
AGCGCCTCACGGGGACCGATCAGCGCACCGCGCTCGCGGCGGCTAGGGCCTGGTCGGTCTGGGAGGCATCGGCCAGCTTTCTGCAAAGCAATTTTGAAAACATCAAGAAATGGGGCGAAGACCAATTCGCGCTCGCGGTGGCGCGAATCGAATGTCATTACTTCGTCAATCGCGGCTTTCTGCGCAGCGAGAATCAGCTGATCGACGATGTCCCGCGCATTCGCCATATTCCCACGACCATCGTACAAGGCCGCTACGACGTGGTCTGCCCCGTCACGAGCGCCTGGGATTTGCACCGCGCGTGGCCGGAAGCGGACTTTCGACTCGTGCCCGACACCGGCCATTCGGCCTTCGAGCCCGGCAATATCCACGAACTCGTGCAGGCGACCGACCGATATCGCAGCCGCTGAGCCCCGGCCCAGGCCCAGGCCGCGGCGCGCCTGCAACTTTGCGCATGGCCATCGGCAAGCGTACCTGGGCAGGCAGCGTCGGCATCAAGGATCATGGTCCATTGCTGTTGCTCGACGGCGGCATGGTATTTGTGCCAGAGTTCGGCAACGGGGATGAGAATGAGGAGCTTCTCGAGGTGTTGTCCAAAAATCCGGGCGGCCTGCGGTCGCGGCCTGTGCCGCCAGTGAAGACCGAGGCCCAGTAGGAGCCTGGCATGTCGGAACTTGCTTCTCTGGGGCTGGCCCGCGCTTCGGACGCGCGTGAAATCGCGGAAATGTCGCGTGATTTGATCGAGCAAGGGCTCGCCTGGTCATGGACGCCCGCGCGGGTTCAGCACTTCATATCGGGCGCCGAATCCTCCGTCGTGGTGGCGCGCCGCGAGCACAGCATCGCCGCATTCGCCATCATGCATTTTGGCGACGAAGTCGCCCATTTGAATCTGCTCGCGGTCGCCCCTGAGCATCGCCGCCAGGGTCTCGGGCGCAGACTCATGGATTGGCTGACGACCACGGCGATCGAGGCCGGCGTGTTCCGCATCAACCTCGAATTGCGCACGCAGAACCAGACGGCACGCATCTTCTACGAGCAACTCGGCTTCGCGCAGCTCGGCGTGGTGCCGGGCTATTACCAGGGGCGCGAAGCGGCGCTGCGCATGTCGCGGCAATTCGCCAGACCCGTGTGACCCATGGCCAAGGCGCGCGCCGCGCGCCGGCCATGCGCGGGCCATGCGCGGGCCATGCGTCCGCCGCGCGGCGCCCTAGTCCGCGCGACTCCAAAGCGTCCCATCAGGTTCGCTATCACACAGTTCGTCGGGACAATGCGCCTATGTGCGCTATCGAACAGCACTTTTCGCGCAAACAGTAGAGCCTCCGTCGGCAACGCGCAGCCCATGGATGTCGCGTCCGTGAGCAAGCACCGGTGATACGGGCGTCGAGTGACGCATTGGCCTCGAGAGAATTGATGCGCGCAATCAAAACCGCAAGTTTACCGTTAGTCCTGTTGATGGCATTGATCCCGCCTCTGTTGCTGGCGGGATGCAGTGGCAACCGGGATGCCATCCTAGGAACGGGCGTCGCTGCGATCGCGCCCACGGTGACCGCCGTTTCTCCTGTCAACGGCGCCACGGGCGTTTCGCGCGCCACTACGGTGACCGCGACGTTCAGTCAGCCAATGGCAGCGATTTCCGGCGCAGCGAGCTTTACGCTGACCTGCGCCAAACCGTGCGTGCGTGCCCTAGGGTCCGTGAGTCTGAACTCGGCAGGCACCGTGGCGACATTCACATTGATGCCGGCGACGACACTCGCGCCGCTCACGCTGTATACCGCCACGATTACTGGGGCAACCAGTCTCGCGACGGGCATCCCGTTGGCAGTCCCGTATGTATGGCGATTCACGACGATTCCGCCACCGGTCGTGCCGGCCGTGACCTCGGTGGCTCCCGCCACCCAAGCCACAGGGGTGTCGATCAATACCACGGTCACCGCGACATTTAGCGTGGCGATGGCCCCGCTCACCGGCACGGCGAGCTTTTCGGTGACATGCGCGTCGCCCTGTGTCAGTCCCACCGGAACGGTGGCCCTCGATGGCTCGAGCACGCATGCGACCTTTACGCCGGCAGCGCCGCTCGCCCCTTTGACGCTGTATACCGCCACGATCGCGGCAGCCACCAGTCTCGCGGCCGGCGTGCCGCTGTCGGGCCCTTATGTATGGCGATTCACGACGGGTCCGCCATTGGTGGTGCCAGCCGTGACATCGACGGCTCCGATCAACCATGCCACCGGGGTGCCGTTCAACACTGCGGTCACCGCGGCATTCAGCGTGCCGATGGCGCCGCTCACGGGCGCAGCGAGCTTTTCGGTGACGTGCGCGGCGCCTTGCGTGAATCCCACCGGAACGGTGGCCCTGGACGGCACGAGCACGAATGCTACCTTTACGCCGTCCGCCGCCCTTGCTCCTCTGACGCTATATACCGCGACGATCGCGGGGGCCGAGAGTCTCGCGGCCGGCATCCCGCTGTCCGGCGCCTACGTATGGCATTTCACGACCGGCGATACGCTCGACACGACGCGTCCCCGCGTGCAGTTGACCGTGCCCGCGACGACCACTCCGGGCCCCACCCACGCCGTTCCGATCAACTCAGCCATCAGTGCGGCGTTCACCAAGCAGATGGCACCCGCCACGATCAACTCCATGAGCTTGACGGTCACCTGCACGGCACCTTGCGTGTCGCCTGCGGGCGCAGTGAGCTACGAGGTAGGCGCCGAAACCGCGGTGTTCACGCCGACCGTGCCCCTTAGCGTAGCGACGGCGTATACGGCCACCGTTACCACCGCGGCCACTGATCTTGCGGGTAATGCCCTGGCCGGCAACCAGGCGGCCCTGCCTGCTGCCAGCAACTACGTGTGGACCTTCACCACGGCGGCCGCCGCCACTCCACCGGCGAATGTCTCCGTGGGTTCGACCAATCCGGCCGCAGGCCAGACGGGCGTATGTCCAAATGCCTCGGTCAACGCGACCTTCACCGTGCCGGCGGGCCTGCGAATGAATCCGAGCACGGTCAACGCCGCAACGTTCACCGTGACAGGACCTTCCCCCGCGTTGACGTCCGTCACCGCGGCGTCCGTCGTACTTGATGTCGCTACGGGCACCATAGGCACGTTCACGCCCATGAACGCTCTGACTACCGGAGGTTTGTATACGGCGACCATCGTAGGCGGCGCCACCGGAGTCATGGACCTCGCGGTGCCCCCCGACGATATGCTGAGCAACGTCAGCTGGAGTTTCACGGTCGGCGCCGCGACGGGCAATTGCCTTGCAGCCGTGTCGCTCGGTTCCGCCGCCGCATTCGCGGATTTCGGCGGTACCGCCGGCTCCACCAGCATGGGCACACTGACCGTCGTCAATGGCAACCTGGCGACGACGACGACCGCCACGTCGGCGCTTACCGGATTCCACGATACCGCCGGCGACATCTTCACACAGACGCCGTCAAACATCGGCACCGTCAACGGTACGATTTATAGCTGCACCAACTCCACCACGGGGCCTACCTCTAGCGGGCCGAATGCAGCCTACTGCGCCGTTGCGACCCAGGCCCGCATGGACGCACTGACTTCCTATAACACTTTGGCGGCGATACCCCCCGGCGCGAATCCAGGCGGCAATCTGGCGGGGCTGACGCTGACACCCGGTGTGTATACGGCTCCGGCGGGAACGTTCGTGATTCAGGGAGGCGACCTGACACTCGACGCCGGCGGCAATGCGAATGCCGTCTGGGTGTTTCAGATGGCAACGACGCTGACCGTGGGCGGACCCGGAGTATCAGCGCCACAAAATGTTCTGTTGGTCGGCGGCGCTCAGGCCAAGAACGTATTCTGGCAAGTGGGCACCGCCGCAACGATCAATGCCAGGGGCGGGGGCACGATGGTCGGCAACATCATTGCCCAGGCAGCGGTCGCTTTCTCAACTGCCGGCAACGTCAACGTCGTGACGCTGAATGGCAGAGCAATATCCTTGAACGCCGCAGTCACTTTAGTCGACACCGTGATCAACGTGCCGGCCCCGTGAAGCCCCTGCGCCGTGAAGCCCCTGCCCCTTGAAGCCTTAGATAGAAATCCAGCTGGAGAGCATGCTTGAAATCATCGATACGCTTGCCGACGTTTGGCTCGCTGATGCTCGGAGTGATGGTCAGCGCAGCCGCGTCAGCCGACGACAACGGCTGGTACGTCGGGGCAAATGTGGGGCAGTCGAGAGCGAAGATCGACGACCCGCGAATCGCGGGCGACCTGCTGGAGGAAGGCTTCGACACCACCGCGTTGAAGAACGACGACCTGCATCTCGGCTACAAGCTCTTTGGCGGCTACCAATTCGTCAAATATTTCGCGCTGGAAGCCGGCTATTTTGATCTGGGCAAATTCGGATTTACCGCCAATACCTTGCCTCCCGTGGGACTGACCGGCCACGTCAAATTGCAGGGTGCGGACATCGACGCCGTCGCGATACTCCCATTCACACCAAGCTTCGCCGCATTTGGCCGCATCGGCTACGACTACGCATTTGCCAAGGATGCCTTCGCGGGCTCCGGGGACGTCATTGTTCAAGATCCCGAGCGCAGAGAGCATGGCGGCAACTACAAATTCGGTTTGGGTCTGCAGTATCAATTGACCAGATTGCTCGGTTTACGCGCTGAGGGCGAGCGCTATCGGATCGATGACGGCGTCGGCAACAAAGGCGACGTCGATCTGTACTCGGTGGGTGTCGTGTTTCGCTTCGGCGCGGCCGCACCGCCGCCGGTTGCGCGTGCAGTCACGGCCGAACCGGCGGCTCCGGAGCCTGCCCCCGCGCCGGTCACCCCGCCGCCACCGCCACCGCCACCGCCAAAGCGGGTGAGTTTCTCGGCGGACGAGCTTTTCGATTTTGGCAAGGAAACTTTGAAACCCGCGGCCAAGGAAGCGCTCGACGGTTTTGCCCGGGAATTGACCGATGTGCAGTTCCATCTCATTACGGTCACGGGGCATACCGATCGAATCGGATCCGCTGAATACAACCTGAAACTGTCGCAGCGCCGCGCCGAAGCGGTGAAATCCTACTTGGTCGATGCGGCCGGGATCCCCGCAGGTGTGATCACCGCCCGAGGAGCAGACGGCTCCGACCCAGTCACGAAGCCGGATGAGTGCAAGGGCCTGACGCGAACCCCGAAACTCATCGCTTGTCTGCAGCCGGACCGACGTGTCGATGTGGAGGTGGTCGGAACCGAGTCGCAGACCCCGTCGGCAACGCAATGAGCTTGATGGCCCGCCTCGTATTGGCGGGGATACTGGCGTGAGTGCTACTCTGCAAGCTTCGCCGTAAAACGCTCCGCGTCGGCGCCGCGGCCCGTGGTCGCGTACAGATCGCGTAGCGTGCGGTAAGCCTCCCGCGTGCGCCGGTAAGCCGGACCTCGTGCCGCCTCGAGATTCGCGATTGCCTGCAGCAGCATCGCCTCCGCTTCAACGTACTGCCCTGATCGATAAAGGCACTGTCCGACCGCGAGATCCGCCATGGCAAGCGCCCGATCGACGGCCGGCAGTGTGCGCCGGCGCTCTGCTTGCACGCGGCGCCCCGCCTCGAGGCCGGACGTGAGGTCGCCCGAGTTGCAGCTTGCGACTCCGAAAGTCAGCCAGGCCGACAGGGAATACATGTTGTCCGTTCCCAGCAGCGCATCCAGCCGCAATGCCGTCGCATGAGCAAGAGTCGCGGCTTCCGCGTCGCGATGCAGTTCGATGAGATCGTCCGCGTACAACCATTGAAAGAGCAAGGTATCCTTATGCCTCTCCCCCGACACGCGCGATTCACGGGCGATGACATCGCGAAACATGCTCTCCGCCTCGGCAAGCTTTCCGTCGTTCACCAGAAGCGATGCATATTGACCCTCGATTCCGATTCTATCCGGATGGTCCGCCGGGAGCGTCCGTCGAGCCAGGTCCAATGCCTTGCGCCCATACGCATCCGCCTCGGCATATCTGCCAAGTTCGATGAACAATGAAGTGAGCGCTTGATACGGGTACATGCGCCGATTCTGAAGTTGCAGATCCCCTTGCGCTTCAACGTCGATCTCTTCGAGGTAGATGGCTTCAGCTTCCTGCTCGCGATGGGTGCGCGCCAGGACTGTGGCGAGCAAATAGAGCGCCTGCGCGAGGTCGGCGGGTGCACCGAGGGGCTGCAGCAGATCTACGGCGCGGCGCACGACGGGCTCCGCCTGTGTCCAGTTGCCCTGTTCGCGCAGCAGTTCCCCCCGGATGTTGAGCGCCTGCCCAAGCTCGAGCCGGCTGCCGCCGTGCGCCTCGAGCAGCGCCAGCTGCCGCTCGCTGGCGGCAAGCCCCTGCGGATAGCGGGCGAGTCCATCATTGGTGTTGGCGATGAGGCCGAGCATGGAAGCCTCCACGAGCGGCTCGTTGCCGAGCTGCGAATCGAGGGTCGCGGCGGCGGCGTCCAGCAATTCGGCCACCGAGCTTACGCCCCGGACGGCGCGTGGGTCGGCGGATTTGAGCAGGGTTTCGAGGAACTGCCCGCGCCGCGCCGTCATGTCGCGCGCGATCGCGGCGTTGCGTGCCTGCATCCAGGCCGCGCCGCCGCCGGCGATCAGGCTCACGCACGCCACGCTCGACAGACCGACGGCGAGCGCATTGCGCCGCATGAACTTGCCGAGACGGTAGCCCGCGGACGGCGCTCGGGCAAGCACCGGGCGAGCCTCCAGATAGCGCTTCAGATCGGATTGAAAGTCAGCGGCCGAGGCGTAACGATGGGCCGGATCGCGATCGAGCGCTTTTGACAAAATGGCGTCCAGATCGCCGCGCAACAGCCGCGCCTCCGCTGCGGTGCGCCCGGCACTGAGCGCGGCCCGGCTGGGCGATTCCACCGGTTGCTGGGTGACCGCGAGCAAATAGGCAAGGCCGCTTTTGGCCTGCGCATGGATGGGCACCCCGGTCAGCAACCGGTAGGCAAGCGCGCCCAGACCGAAGACGTCGGTCGCCACCGTCACCGGGCGCCCATCGACCTGCTCGGCGGCCGCGTAATGCGGTGAGAACAGCCGTCCGATGTTCACCGTCGGGGCATGATCGCTGCCCGCTTCGCGCAGCGCCGTCGAGATCCCAAAATCGATCAGCTTCGGCTGCCCGTCGGCGCTGACCAGTACATTGGCCGGCTTGATGTCGCTGTGCACGACCAATAAAGCATGCGCCGCGGATATGGCGCTCGCGAGCGGCAGCAGCAGGCGCACTATGGCGCCCGCCGACAGCTTGCGGCTCTCGCAGTAAGAATCGATGCGCTCACCGCGCACGTACTCCATCGCGATCCAGGCGCGGCCATCCTCGATTCCCGCATCGATGAGCCGGGCGACCGAGGAGTGTTCGAGCCGTGCCAGGATCTGCGCTTCCCTGACGAAGCGAGACTGCGCCGCTTTGGCAAGAACGCTCGAGACCAGTTTGATCGCAACCAACTGCTGTACGCCGTCGGTCCTCTCCGCCAGATACACGACCCCCATCCCGCCCTCGCCGATGTACTCGCGCAGCCGGAAGCGGCCCACCACCCGGCCCACCAGGACTTCTTCGGCTTTGAAGGGCGCACTGTCCAGGACGCCGGTATCGAAGCCCGCGCCGCTGGCAATCCGCAGCAACGCCTCGATGTCGCTGCGCACCTCGGGGCTGCCCATGCAATTCTTGTCGAGGAAATCCTGGCGCGCGCCGGGCGGCAATGCCAATGCCGCGTCGAACAGCTGGTATGTCAGCCTGCGCAAATTGACGTCAGGCAAGCCCCTCATTCGCGCATGAGCTCGCGGGTCAACCATGCTTTTCCGGTGGCCCAGCGCCGATTGACGGTGGCAACGGAGATCTCTTTGCAGGCCGATACCTCCTCGATCGACAGTCCGCCGAAAACCCTGAGTGCGACGATTTCCGCGGCAAGAGCATCGTATTGCTCGAGCTCGCTCAATAATTCGTCGACGTCGATCGCATCGTAGGCCTGATTCGAATCGCCCAAATTGGCATCGCTCAAGGTGACGGGATCGCCGCCATCGCGTTTGTTGGCACGGCGCATGCGCGCCTCATCGATCAAGGCTTGCCGCGCCACGCGGGCGGCCATGGATAAGAAATGCGTTCGATCGTTGAGCCGGATTTCCCGCAAAGCCGCCAAACGCAGGTAGGCTTCGTGGACCAAGGCCGTCGGTCGCAGGCTTGAATGCCGCTCGCTGTTCAATTGCCGCACCGCGATGGCGTGGATGTCCCGGTAAAGATGGGTCAGCAGCTGATCCAATGCGTCGCGGTCGCCGCGAGACCAACGGTCGAGCAGTGCTTCGAGCGCCAAAGTTGGAGACGTAGATTCGCTCATCTCACCCCTCGATTCGCGCGTCGTACGTTCTTCTTTGCAACTATAGCGTGAAAAATCCGGGGCCGACACCGCGGAGCGGCTCAAGCAAGCGTCTTGACATATTCAACGATGTTCGAGCGCGCAGGTATCGCCGCTGCCCGCGTCGAGATCGAGGCAGCGTCCGTCGATTTCGGCGGACGGAATGGGCAGCTGAATCAACGCGGCCAAGGTCGGCAAAATGTCGACGGTCTCGACCGGTAGAGGCTGCTCAAAGCCAGGGGTGCCCGGTTGATAGAAGAGGATCGGAACCTTGCGGTCATAGTTCCACGCCGAACCGTGCGTCGCGACATAGGTGCTCGTATCGATGATGGGTGTTATGTGAGTTTTCAGCGCGACAATCAGCTCACCTGCTCGCTCAGGGTCGAAGCTCGCCCGGAACCGCTCCGCCAGTGACCATTCATCTGCAGGTCCGGTGGGCGCGGGCAGGCGGCGAAGTTCCCCTGCCGTGAAAACTGCGGCCACCTGGGGTTGTGCCAGGTAGCGTGCCTTGGCGGATTCGAGCACCCGGGCGCGCAGATTCTCGGGGATGCCGCGAGCGAGATAGATATCGCCGAACGGCGCAACGCCCAGCAACACGGGCTCGGGAAGATTGAACTCCGCCGCGAGTACCTTGCTCATGTTGGCAGGCAGTAACGCTGCATCGACGCGAGCGGCATCGGGGACCCCATGGATTTTATTGCGCTCGGGAAGGTCGTGGCCGCCGTGATCGGCGGTAAGCACGACGACATAGGGTTGATGAGTCGCATCGAGCGCCGCCAAAATTCTGCCCACGTTGTCATCGACACCGAGGAGCTGCGCGCACATTTCAGCGCCCTCCGTGCCGAACGTATGGCCCACGTAATCGGTCGCGGAGAGACCGATCGACAATACATCCGGCGCCTCGCCTGCACCCAGGTGCAGCTCACGAATCAAGCCGATCGCAATGTCCGTCGTGGCTCGATCGAACGCCAACGAGGTGCGAAAGCCCTGCCAGTCGCCCGCTTGTCGCGCGTGTAGAACGCCGACGCTCTTGTCCGCCACGGCCACCGGCACGGAGCGGCTGCGACAGGGCTCGGGCAGCACGGGCGAATCGGGCTTGAGCATCGCGGCGGCCACGGCGCTGTTGACTTTGTCGACGATGGCTGGGGCCGGCTGATCGACGCCCTTGAGCGTCACGTATGACTTACCGTCCCAAAACCACACTTGGTCGATGGCGTGGCCGCCCATCATGATCGCGGCGCGGTCCTTGCCCGCCACCGAGATGACACGGCTCTTCGGGTTGGCGGCCTTCATGCGGTCGCCCAGGGTTTGCGCCTTCAAGAATTGCGCGGAAACCGTGTAATTCTTGGACGAGGACCCGGGTACGGATGGATCCTCCGCGCAATACACTTTCTTATCGGGCCTCGAAAGCGATTGATCGTACCATTCGTTCGCGATGATGCCGGTGCGCGACGGATGAGATCCGGTCAAAATCGTGGAATGGCCGGGGCAAGTCTCAGTCGCGGCATGACTTTGGTATCCAGCCGGAAACACCACACCGCTCTGCAGGCGATGTAATCCAGCCTTGAACAGGGGCCGGTATTCGTCAAAAAGGTCCGCCGAGAACTGATCCACGGAAATGGCGACGATGATCCGCGGCCGCACCATCGCCTGCGCGACGGAACTAGCCGAGACGGCGGCCAAAGCCAATGCGAAGAGCACGCTGAGTTTCATATCTTTCCTCTTGCCGCCAGTCTTTATCTCGCCAGTCTTTATCTATTGCCGCAGTATGTGCGGCCCCAAGGCGTCGATGGAGGTCGTGCCGGTCAATGCCATGGTAACGCGCAGTTCGCTGCGCATGATCTCGATTGCCTTGGTGACGCCCGCCTCGCCGGCGGCGGCGAGCGCATACAAGAACGATTTCCCGATCAAGGTGCCGTTGGCACCGAGCGCCAGCGCTTTCGCGATATCCTGGCCGGAGCGTATGCCGCCGTCGAAGTACACCTCGCAGCGGCCTGCAACGGCGCCGACGATCTCGGCAAGCACTGAGATCGAGGAGGGTGCGCCGTCGAGTTGCCGGCCGCCATGATTGGATACCACGATGGCGTCGGCGCCCGCGGCGACCGCGCAGCGCGCATCTTCCGCGTCGAGCACTCCCTTGAGTATGAGCTGTCCCGGCCAGCGGCTGCGTACCCATTCCACGTCGCGCCAGTTGGCGGACGGGTCGAACTGCGTCTGAGTCCATTCGGCCAGCGTGCTGATGCCGCTGGCGCCGCCGATATGGCCCACCAAATTGCCGAAGGTGCGATGCTTGCCGAACAACACCCCGGCCGCCCAGCCAGGCCTGGAAGCGAAACCGAACGCGCTGCGCAGGGTCAAGCGCGGTGGAATCGTCAACCCGTTGCGCGGATCGCGGCGCCTCTCGCCCAGCACCTGCAAATCCAAGGTCAGCATCAATGCGGAGCATTGCGCGGCCGCCGCGCGATCGATGAGCTCCTGGTTGAAGCCGCGATCCCGCATCAAGTATTGCTGAAACCAGAATGGCTGCTGCGTGGCAGCCCGGACGTCCTCGATCGAGCAGATGGACATGGTGCTCAGGCAAAACGGGATACCGCAGGCAGCGGCGGCCCGTGCGCCGAGAATTTCTCCGTCCGCATGGAAGAGTCCTGCGAGGCCCGTGGGGCCGATGGCCAACGGCATGGACACGGGCGATCCCAAGAACTTCGTGGCGAGCGAAATATGTGAAACATCCACCATGACGCGTTGACGAAAGGTCATGGCGTCGAGGTCCGCGGAGTTGCGGCGAAGGGTGAGTTCCTCGTATGCGCCGCCATCGGCATAGTCGAATATCGCGCGCGGTATGCGCCGCTTCGCGAGCGTGCGCAGATCGTCGATGCTCAAGATGGGCGGCATGATTGCCACTTAGTATATAGATCCGCATGCGCTCGACCAGCGAGCAGCGGGGTACCGTTGCCCGCTGATGTTCGCTAAGCTGCCATGCAATCCACACGGGAGAGAGGTTCCTTGCTGCTCGATTCATACGCTCACCCTCGCGGGCGCGGCGGCGCCCGGCGCGGCGGCACCCGACGTCTCGCCGGCTTCGCGTTCGCCACTGCATCGATGCTGTTGTTCTCGACGCTGTCGTCAGCGGCCGCGGATGTCGATGCACCGGGTGCCGATGCACCGGGTGCCGATGCACCGGGTGCCGCCGCACCGGGTGCCGCCGCACCCGAGAACTGGTATACGGGCGGGCGCGACAAGGACGGCACGTATTTCTCGCCGCTGACGCAGATCAACGCG
>Ga0116231_10013325_pt1 | contig 11610 bp, 12 predicted proteins | sample S1TSphgellanicum_2_FD_89695 | JGI IMG/M metagenome (GOLD analysis project Ga0116231, IMG submission 89695) | Host-associated microbial communities from peat moss isolated from Minnesota, USA - S1T2_Fd - Sphagnum magellanicum MG | ecosystem: Host-associated > Plants > Peat moss > Unclassified...
CATATTAATCAAAAAAAATGCTAGACTTTTTTGAAAATCTTACAAAACCCTAACAAAACAAAAAAAAAAAAGCAGCACCATTACAATGCAATTCTGATCAATTGTGAAGTGTAAATGTCACAAGCTCTTTTAATTTCTAGTACCAAGAAAGGATGAAATCAACTCACCACAAATGTGGCCTTGAAGGGGCAGCTTTGGCAATAACGATTTTTGGCTGCTGTGTGAGGCAGATACATAGCTGGTATTGAAACTGGTATAAGGCAGGTATATAGTAGGGTTTAGGGTTTAGGGTATTACCTTAGGTCCCTACCCTTAGGTTTGGTACTGGTACAAGGCTGCTATTGCCTCAGGTAACACCAGCCTGGTAAGATCCTTGACACCCATGTTGATACTAGGGACAGGACTATACCTTACCCTAAGGTCAGTTTCATCATTAAATAATCCTCAAAATAGTGAAATGAAATTTTGTGAAAATATGAAGTTAACATGTTGAAAATCATCGTAATTATCATAGGCTACACCCTGAATAATTTCACTACTCATATCACAATATTATAGTAGATGATGGAAAAAATATATATAATTTCAAAATTAGAAAACGAATTCATTTTTTGAAAAAACATAATTATTCGTTTTGTCAATGTGGAAACTAACCCTAGGCTATGGTATACCAGACCAAAACTGGTATTTTGGTTTTACCCTCCTAGATATTACCTTTTTGGAAGCAAGCACAAAGTTGGTTTTGGGGAAATTTTGAAATTCCAAAATGGATAGCAAAAATTATGAATAAGATAAGAAAGAGTGAAATATAACTTGGTTTAAACTTGCCCTTCATTGGGTACCCAAGTGCAATACAAGTTGGGTAGAACTTATAAAGTTGGCAATCACTACAATTCTTCCATTGGTGGAAGGGTGACCTTGTAAATTGCACATTGTCATGTTAAAATATTTGTCCTCTATTGTGAACCATGAACTAGACTCCATAACAACTTGTAACATATCGTCTTCATCCAAAATCACTAAATACATAAGGGACAAAACCCAAGAATGATTTCTCAAATGTATTGAGCTTCATGTAAATTTTTCATTTAATTTAGAAGTGAAATATATTTGAAGCCTAATCTAGTAAGGGAAATAGCATGTAAAACCTCCTAAAGGGCCAAAAAGAGCTAAGCAAACAATTAACATTAGTGCACTTCCACAATTATCCATGTATTGCAACTTTGCATGAATAAAGTTGGGTCCAAGCATGATAAAGTGAGCCAAAAAAAATCATCAAAATGAAAATTATTAAGGTAATAGTTAGCAAGGGTTAGCAACAAAAGGTAATAAGAAGACTAGGTAGGATTACCATAAGGAAACCAGGTAGATGGACCATGGAATAGTAGAATTGCAATTCCTATTTGTATCATTTTTAGATCACCACTTTTAAAGGCGAGCCCCACACTTGAGGAAGATACTTAGCAACAAAGGAGACACAATAAAGGGACACATGAGGGAGAAGCTTATGTTGTGTTGTGTATGGGTATTTTTAACTTTTGATAAAAGAAGGATTTGAATTTTAAGGTGTTACGATTTTGTTTTTGAAGCTCCTTGTTTTATTGCCATTGTAGGTAATAATTATGTACTAAAGATGCAATAGTTTTTAATGTGCAATTGCAAGCTCTTGGGCAATATAGATATTTACCAAAAATGGGTAATTACACATGACATTGATTAGGCAAATGAAGTAGGAGTTGCAAGTCTTGTCACATTATGCATAGGATTAATTTGACCAATGCTCATATATTATTTCATCCACAGTGTGATTGCTTATACCATCAACTCCATTTAGTCAATAATGCAAGGCAAGGAGATCACGATCATCAAAGACATTATCGCCAAAATGTTACACCCACCAAAGATCAAGCTAAAGAAGTGTTTTGGCCAAAATCATGAATAATGGATCAAGGAATGTTCATAATTTGCAAATCCAAACTCTTACCATGAAAAGGAACTCCCTAAAACTAGTAGTAGCTATTAATAGAACATGTTTGGTTGCAAGCTTTTCAGCTATAAGTGGCATCTTAACCTCATCCAAGCTCTTCATCAATCCCCTAATTACCTCTTTTTGAGCAACCACTAATTTTGAAGCTCCTTTCCCAACTATCTCTAAAACAAGTTCAAATATCCAAGGATTTGAAAGCACTTTCAAGATCACAGATTTCTTGCATTGAAGATCAGGTAAGACATACATGGATTTTTTAATGGATTGAATTATATTTTCAAAAGCCTTCTTAACTTCTCTTTCTTTCACTTCGACATCCAATCGTACCACAGTTTGACAAAGCACATTCATAGCCAACTTGGTAGCCTTTGCTTGGGCTTGTTTTTGTCGTTGTCTTTCAAAATTTGCTTCTCGATCGTTTAATTATTGCTTAGGTCTAGGTAGATGTATTCCTTGTCTTCTATTAACTTTTCTAGAATTACCCATGAACTTTAAACACAAATACAAAAATATGGTTCATGATGTGAGTGCCACATGACTACAATGCACACTTCTTTTGAACTAATACCTCTAACAAGATCCTATAGTCTATTGTATACTTGTTATATTGTAGACAATCTACTTGTAGTTTGATGATAATCCCAAATAGTAAATGTGCTTGCAACATTCATTTTTTTATACAAACTTTTGTTATTTGATCATATGATCTAGTATTTGATTATATATGATTGGCCACACCATGTGTTTTGTGTTTGACCTTCAACTTTTTGCATCAAGCTATCAATTGACAATCCAATTAAACTTGTCCACTACCAAAACATTAACCCACAAAAAGATATTAAAGCATAAGAACCTTTTAAAAGATAACAAATATTGGATATTATAAGTTTGTTGGCTATTTGATAATCTATTCCAATGAACTTACCTTTATGGTTTGTCACACCATGTTGGGTGTATGAACTTCAAACGTGTACACCAAGTTCTTAGTGGATAAGACCAACCCACAAAGAGATACGAACCTTCAAGTATTTATACACAATTATTAGTTGTATTGTCCCAAACAAAACTCAACTAACATTCATTTGTTACATTAACCAATTAATCAAATAGCTGATGATACATGATCTACTGATCAAGTGTAGGCACAAGTCACTGGCATTGAAATACCCACACAATTTCAATTCCTTTCTAACTAACCCAAGCCCTAACAAATTGTAATCCAAAACCATTGTGTTTAATCAATGTTGTCTACACCATTGAAATACTTCACAACAATTTGTTCCATTCAAATGAGTTTTTAAATTAGAATTAGAATGAAGCCCTAACATATGTAATATGATGAATTTGCATTTGACCAATGTTGCAGACCCACTCAAAATGGCACTTCAAGATACATTTTGTCACCACCATTGGAAGCACTCCACATGAACCCGTATGTGAAATCAATAAGCTTCAAAACTTCCTTCAAGACATGGAAAATATGAATTCAACAACAAAATCTTGAAGATTCAAGTGCTCTTTATAGTAACATTTCCCCAACTTTGTCCCCTCTCTGAAATAGTTGGAAATTAAATAACAAAAGACACCATAATAATTCATTTCAATTGGCATCACACTAAATAAGCAAGTTTTAATTATAATCAACAAGAAACAGCAAGGTGACTAATTATTTACTAAAATTTTAGTATCAAAGTTGTTTACTAACAAATTGTCCTTCCTAGAATTAGTCAAACTTTCTTTTTTTGGTTTTGGTGAATGTTGTGTGCCCAATTAATTGTTTTAAGAAAATGATTTTTGCTTAACATTAGATATCAATTTAGGTTCATCTCCGAATGCATTTGCACTTATCTCTAAAAAATGTACATCGCACAAAGGAGAATGAGATATTTCGCCAAAACCTACAAGTAACATAATGGAACAATTTGGTTTTAGATAAATGTGAAAAAATGTTTGTCCAAACTTCAAATTTTGAGATTTGCTACACAAGTCTAACATAAACAAAAGCATGGCATACAAGCAAGATGAGTTCAACACAAGCAAGATGCAAACATCAATATTATAAACAAAAGAAAGTTGAAACATGTCATCTCAAGGAACTCCAAAACTGACTTGGGGTGGAGTTGTAAGTGGAGCTTGGAAGTTTGGTATCATCTAAACAACATGTTTGTTTAAGGTAGGGAGTAGTTGGTGAGGATGGAGGAATGGACTTGATAACTTGTTGTGGTTTTAAAAGTAGCTTGTAATCTTTCAAATATGCAAAGTTCAACTTTCCTTGTGTGTTGTGGTCAACAAACATGCAAATTCGTTGGATTGTTTAAAGGTTAATCAAAGCTTAGGCAAATTCTGGGAATGTTTTTTAAACATCAAAATTTCAATTAGGTTGGCAATGACATTAGGATTTCGCATGGTGTTCATAGTTGTGTTACATCACGAACAATTCTATCAATTCATACATATGTAAAGTAACATGCCCACCTTCCAAACATTGTAGAACATGGAAAAGACATCCACAATGAGCACTTTTACTAGCCTCTTTAGATAATGATAAATAAAACTCTTTAACATGGCAAGAATTCCCCATGGAGATGTTGATCTTTGAACAACTTGCACCCAATTGCCCAACATAAGTGCATGACCACATAAAATATAACTATGACTTCTCGTGCCTCACAACAATAGTATTGCATACAATTGATTCATTACTTCCCCACCCATTGTTAAAGTAAGAGTGTAAAGGATTAAGAGCTTTTGCCATTTGTTTTCGATGAAACAAATTTAATGTCTTCCAACTTGTGAAACATCCTCTCCTTGAGTGTCATGTATCATGCATATATGATTTGAAGTTATCCTATAGTCAAAAAAGGATGACAAATCGTGTTATTTGCAAACAAATACCTAATAGGTGAGTTTTCTTACAAAAGTATTGTGTCCACCAATTTTTCCATCCAAACCATGTTATGACTTCAAACTTCTTACATCCTTGGCTATTTGATTGAATATCCAAACTATTGAAGTATTTGTGTATACAATTCATAACAACAAAACAATGAAAAATATTGAGACAAAAACAACAAAACCTTAAACAATGTGTTGAATAGTGGAGTGTGCACCTAACTTGCTTGCAAGCTTAGTGTAAGAACAACTTTTGCAATCTTTAGGTCTAATTCAAGCACCTTGAGTCAAAGTCAAAGTTTTCCATTGTGATTTGACCCAACAAACCTTAAACATTACATGATCAAACAAATTAATGTATTAACCTAAACTATCTATGAGTTCAATGGAACTTTAAGAGACCATAGTTTAACAATATGTGCAAAAAACAAAAAAAAAAAAAATATTATGATGCATTGAACCAACCAAACTTTAAATGTCAAACACCTCAAACAAATGAAATGTGTACTTAATTTATAAATGTGAGTTGACTAGAAGTTGTTGCGATCTTGACATCCACCTTATAAGAAACGATGTGGAACATATTGAAACCTTGAAGTTGCATTAAACAAATGGCATGTACACTTGATTTGTGATTACAAGCTCAAAGAAACTTCATGGCAACTATAGATTTATGCAAGGCAAAATGTCAAGTTTGACAAAACTTCTTTGTGCTAAAATATTTGACCACAATAAAAGAAAACAAACTTAACAAAAAGCGCAAGAAAACAAAGGTTTTTGACTTTCAAAATTCCCCCCTCTGAAATCAAAACCCTAAAGTCCCAATGATGTCATACAACCATGAAGTGACATATGCAATCCAAGGCCCAAGCTAGGACCCAAAAATCCCAATCCATTGATTTCTTCCATATATTTTTCCATGCAATTAATGTCTCATATAGAGTTTCTCTTTATTTAGGCATGTAAACAAAACTACCATAGAACAACTCTTCCTCCAATATGATATGGATTTATAAAAAAATGCTTTTAATTAGCCCATTAAAAAACCCATAAGTATAATCCTAAAATTCATCCAAGTCTTTTTTGTTACCCTTAGCTTTTTTATTATGATATCTTATTGATTTCAAGTCCCTAACACACGCCCCGTTAATCAATGGACCGTATCATAATCCACATGAAAATGGCAATCAAAGGTGTAATCCATGAATTTTGAGTTCAAAAGTCCATGGCTTTCACAATTTCTTAAAATTTGTAAAATGATGTTATGCATCATGTAGATATTCAAGTTAAGATATTTAAACCAAGTTCATTTTAATATCTATAAAGCAACATGGGCATTACAATGGCAACCACAAGGTAGAATTGGCTTATGTGACACCCAAATTGGTCCAGCCATTTGTGCATGCACCCCCTAGTCACCAAACACTATGTCACTTTTGTCATGTCACTAAAGCCTACATGTCACTAAGTCATAAAGTGAACTTTCACTAAGGTTCAAATCACTACCCCACCCATGCCACACCCCCATGAATAAGATTGGTCATTTTGGCACATGTCACTTTATTGTTTTTCAATCAAGCATGGTCATTCACATAACAAGCTGGTCCATACACTACCTTCAGTAAAGTGACAATCTATGGTCACTCACATAGCAAGTTGGTCCATACAATACCTTCACTAAATTGACAATTTGCCCCAATCATTAAACGTTATGTCATTCATTTCATGTTGCTAAGGCCTATGTGTCACTAAATCATAAAGCTTAACTTGATTAAGACTTGAACAAATCATCATCCCATACATGCCCCAAACATATGTATCTCCATGTATGCATTAGAAGTTCTTCTTTGGGTGACATTTGGGAGCATGTGGATGTGGATAACAATGATTCTTTTGTAGTCTTAAATGACGCCATTGAATCATTGTGACTCTTCTTTTTCTCCAAGTTAAGGAACATGTAAACTTGCTTCTTGAATTCATCAATAAGTATGTTTGGGTCAAATGTGGTTGATGTAAATTATATCACAACCCAAATCCCTACTAGTTTTATTTTCCAACATCTTGTTAATCAAGATTTGGCATATAATAAGAGGAAGTTTGTTCAATTTGTTATCATTAGGTACTTGCTAGCCCATGGTAGACTAATGACAAATTTTGGAAGCATGAGGTCTCATTTTGAGTTGTTGAAAGTTAAACATTGCCCAAAGAAACATTGGTGTGATAATGTTGGGCAAGGGATGGTTAACGCTCTCCATACAATTATCATGTGAACTACCAAGTTTACATTGGATAAGGCTAATTTTTTTGTTTTGTCTTGTGACCATGTTATTTCAATTAACAACCAATCCTAACTATCAAATCATGCATACACCATTCAAAATTGGACAAAGGTCCCCATGTTACCATCCCTAGAACATGTAATGGATGGTTTTAAGGTAGCCAACCTCACTATTTGGTGATTATGCAAGCAATTCATGGGAATGAAGGTATTTTTGACCTGGATGTTATTTCCAAAAAATATATATCTTTTTGTGTTAATGGGGTTGGTGTACTTCAAGGTTGTTGCACAGGTGTTATTGTCCAAATTTAGTCTCAATTTGCCCCATTCATGATTAGAGTTCATTACATGGTGCATTCGACAAAATTAGCCAACTTTGCATGTGGTCAATCACCTTTAAGAAGTCATGCAGTCATTTTACAAATATTTTTCCAACTTTCCAAAGAGGCATTTGTAATTGGTTAAGCTAGGGAAGATCATGGAAACAAGGGTTTGAAAATCTTGAACAATGTCAAGACCTACTAGATTTCTATGTTGAGCCCATTCAAATAGGTGTTACAAGAATACCATCCATTGTTGCCAAAGATGGCATTGGATAGCCCTACAATCCCAACTATTGCCTTCAACTTGGAACATTTGGTTGATGTGGAAACTTTGTTAGGCCTTGCTTGGCTTGTCCCTCTTTTGAGTGTAATAAAGAATTTGATTAAACTTGCACAAGCCTGAGACAAGATCTTTGTTATTGATTTGGTTCAAACAATTAAACTAACCCAAGGAAAGTTAAATGAAATGTTTTTGGATCCTTTTATTACTTTAAGATCATATTCATTTCAAATTTTCTAATATCTTGTGGAGGGTACACATGAGACTATTTTGATGAAATGGATTACATATTTCAATAATGGCATTAATCATTTGGCATTTGAATGCCAAACAAACCACATTTGGGCAAAAACCCAAGTATCTAACATGAGGGTGAAATGTTATGTGATTAACAACATATTTTACCAAGTTGTGAAAGGCATCAAGTTCTAATGTTTCCAAGCAGCTACAAAATTAATGGTTGAACTACACACACACTTTCCACATCATGGGGTGAATGAAGCTCTAGGTATTGTGTATCCTCATTATTGGTTGCTTGAAGGATGTGATGAATCATTCAACATTCATCTAAAAGTTGTTAAGGCTTTGTTTTGTACCTTGAAAAAAATGGGGGTTACTAAAGAGGTGGTTAATGAAGTGTTGTGTGCATCTACTTTAGATGTATAGAAGTCCTTGTTTAGATGACGATGAAAAGCAATGCCAAAGTTGCCATAGGCCCTCCCAATACTATCATCCTCTAACCAAAATGTGAAGGATCATCACCAATTATATTATCCTAGTTCGCAACATCCTAGAGTATGTGAAAGTGACTAAAATTGCCATGATTCAAGTGTTGGGTTTAGTGGAGGATAAGTGGGTATTCAATAACCTAACTTTCATCAAGTTTAGGATCCATAATCACTTGGATTGTGTATTCTCATGTTTGGGCCATCCTTTACAATGCCAAATTTTCCTTGTGATGAAGCTATGGGCATTTGGCAGTCATAGAAATGTCAATATGCTTTGAATGCTTGAAGGCTCTTCAATTGTAGGTTGCCCGCTACCAAATGTTTGCATCCTTAGGGCCTTGCGTAATTGGGCCTTGATCTATGTTTTTTGTGTTTTGTTTTGATTTCATGGTCTACAAGTGTTGTAACTTGTGGTTTAAATTTTTTTGGCTATTGTATGTGAGCAAGGATCACAATCTTCATGTGACTATCTCTTTGTTTTCATTATCCTCACTAGTTTAGTTATTATTCCCATCCCTAGAATCCACATATGTTTTTTTTGTTTTAAAACATTACTAACTAATAAGCTTGCAAGAGACATTATTCTACAATGGGCAGAGTTTTTATGCTTGGGGTTCTATTCCTCCCCTATGTGATTAGTTGAACCACTTTAGCAAGTTGCCATGTAGGCTATAGGTTGTAACCAAACTTTCATTATTGACTATTTCTTGTTTGCTAATTGTGAATGTAAGCATACATAGTGGTCACCAAAGGTGTTATATTATGACCCCAAATATGTCCCCAACAAGATTCACAAAAATAACATCTGTCACCAAATTTGCTACAAAAAAAAAGATGTTTTATTTTCCTCACAAGCTTAGCAATTTTGCAAAAATTGCAATTCTTCCTTTCTTAAGATTACAAATTGTACAACTTTTCAAAATATTAAAAAAAATCTTTGGCCTAAGACATGAAAGACACATGAATTTTTTTATAAATAATTTTAACTAACTTGATATTTTTTAATCACGTGTTAGTTTTAATATTTAATCAAATAAGCCTTATTGAATTACCACTAGGACATATTATTAATTCACATGTGATGATTACTTGGTCACATGTGTTTATCATTAAAACATTTAAATCATGTTAAACTATAAGTTATCACATGCTATACTACCTATTGACCCTATCCACTCTATGTCTACTTACCTTACCTTACCTAATTATTTACATACCTACTTACAATCTATCTATCCTACCATACCTAGCTATCTTTTTTCGTTCAATCATGCAATGAATAAAGTTTAAATTGAAAGAATAATAATTTGATATGTTTTGTGCAAGGCAAGCTTAGTATAGAGCAACCTTACACACCAAGAGAAGAGAAATCTTATACATGGGAGGCTCCTTCCTACAAGTGTGACATTCTTCGATGTTAGACTTGCCTTGTAGTTGACATGATGATGTATGTACTCCACGTAGAGTCACTAAGCATTCCTGAAAAAAACCTAACCCACCAGGGTAGCTTGTTGTCCTCACAGACAGAGAGCATGGGGTTCCTACCGGGATTCGAACTCCTCACCACAGGCTTCGTACTCATTTTCCTTGGCCACTAGGGTAACTGAATGTCAGAGAAAGAAATAATGGTATTCTCAAACTCTTTAAACAGAGACCCTTCTCCACTGGAATCTACCAGCTCTTGAATTTTTTTTAAAAAGTTAAAATTTTTAAATTAATTTATTTTTATTGTGGTGATGTAGCCACTGGGCATCATATGAAGATTTTTTTTCATTGAAAGTTAATTTCTTTTTAGAATCCTGGTACTTTTTAATTACCTTGAGGACAACAGAATCCAAATGTTGTGAACTTTTTTCTTTTTCTTTTTCTTTTTTCCGCTCCCTCTTACTTTTCTGGTAATTTTTTTGAAAAATTCCTACAAAAAAACCTTTAAAACTCGAGTTGTAAAGTCATGTGTAAAATTATGGTGCAGGAGTGACCTAAAAATACAAAGAGAAAATTGGAATGGTTCTTTATGATGTAGATTAAAAGCCTGGATCAGTTTTAACGTCATTTTGAACCCATTTTTTGTTCCCTAGATTCAACTTTCTCAATTATTATTGTTTTCAGCTTTCATTTGCCAAATCAAAATGGCTCATTGCAACCAAAAGGAAGGAAAAAAAAAAAAAAAAACTTGAGAGGCACCTCATCTAATTAATAAAAAAGACAAATCATGTTGCAAGCAATTGTGGCAATTTTTGGTGACTTTTCTTCAAATTTGGTTTTCCAGTGAATCTGTTTTTCAAAAAAAGAATTTGTGATAAATTATTCCTTTTCTAAATTAATTTTCACAAAATGAAAAATAAATTCACCACCAAAAAAATCATTGCTTCCATGTTTATGTTTAAATTTACTTCCCTTTAAATGCTCAATGTTCCTAAATTATGTACTTTCAATAATAAAAATTCTTTCATTCCAAAGAAAAAAAAAGAGGCCCAATTAATGATAAACTTCAACCAATTGATATGATTTCATAAGGCACTATTGCAAGGTTTTCGCCATCTAGAAATTGCACCAAAGGGGGGATATCATGGGTTTGATATAAGTTCATAATGCACTTATGCATATGGGAAATTTCATAAGGGAATTTGGAGGGCACCTCATTTTTCTGGAACAACAACAAGAGGAAACACCTTACACCTACTAGTAAGTGTAAAAGCCCCCTTCTATTAGGCATAAGGTCCATCTTCTATTAGGGCATAAGGTGCATACAACCATTGATATCACCTCATGAAATGTGTACACTTGAAGCTCATTGTAATTTTTGTCTCATGCTTCACAATGGATCACATGTGGGGGAACCTTCATTGAGCCATTGAGCCAGATGCAAGGGCCCCCTCATCCTAGGTCCCCACTAATTTCATGAACAACCCCCACACTCTCAAGGGTCTTACCCTATAGATAACTCCTCAAAACCCAGAATTTCAACAAAGGAAAAACAGCTCAACAGCTTGTTGTTTGTTGCCCATAGTATTATATATTACGGTAATACCTTTTCAAGCTCAACACTATTTGCTTGCTTTTATAATGTGGTTTTTTTTTTTTTTTTTAATTTTTTTTTAAAAAAATTTTTTTTTTTTAAA
>Ga0116231_10013327_pt1 | contig 11607 bp, 11 predicted proteins | sample S1TSphgellanicum_2_FD_89695 | JGI IMG/M metagenome (GOLD analysis project Ga0116231, IMG submission 89695) | Host-associated microbial communities from peat moss isolated from Minnesota, USA - S1T2_Fd - Sphagnum magellanicum MG | ecosystem: Host-associated > Plants > Peat moss > Unclassified...
CTACATTGGATTCATGCTCAATTTTGTCTATGCATCCAGCTGCAGAACAACAGATAACTAGGTAGGGGTGATGAGCAGAGAGAAGAAGTTAGCCACCAGCAATGTTGTGTAAACTATACCTTCCATATAACTAGGGCAGAGGACAGCTTACTGTATTGCCACGACTTTCTCCTGCGAAATTCTCCTCCGTTAATCCTGCATCTTTTCCAGTTTGATTCCAATCAGCTCTTGAGTTTGGTGTCACGTGATGATTGGAGCTAATTGTACTCCAAACATTATAGTCCAGGACTGCTGCTCTCTCTGTGCGCCCTCCCTCCCAATTGCAGGTCAATATTGCAGGGTCTGGATCCAGGTTTGTAAGATCCTTTCTCTCAGACCCTAAATGCATCATCCACATCCAGCTGGACGGACACCACAGAGTTGACATGTTGGATCTGTTGTGTATTTGCAGGTGCTTAGAACTGGGAGCTTCCACCATCTGGATTTGAGAAACTTGATGGAATTTTACACTTGGCACCAAATTGGCAACAGAAGAGCAAGACTTAGATAGTAGTGTGCTCTTCAATTCCAAGCTCTGCAGATGACCCTTCCAACTGCTTGTCATGGAGACCCTTCACCCACCTTGGTAAATCAGCCAGATAAAGCACTTGGGAGCTCAAAAGAGTGAGGTGGATCTGCACCTGACATAGTATGGTGCCTGTTCAATATGGCTGTGTTTTCATAATGAACTGTTGTTTGAGTTTGCATAGGAAATGAAGACATCAGCCACACAAGTATCAGCTGTTGTCATGAATTTGACAAATTTATGATTGCTCTGGACTGCTTGATCAATCTTGGCTTCCAAGCAGCAGAGACTGAAGTTTGAGCTATGGCTTCTTTAGAGCTAGAATCTTCGACTTGAAGGATCTAGTCACAGTTTCTGCCAAGAATCAAGCTGTCTCTGCCCTTCGAATAAATATTTGACAGTGGCTTCATGTAAATGACACATAATAGACCATGAAGATGTGGAATTGATGACTGCAATCGCTTTCATTTTTATTGCTGTTGTGTGGGCAGTTTGCAGTGGCAACCAAGAAGAGTCATGTTTCTGTGTCCACAATTGCTGTTAGTTGTGAGGATTTCACACTACTGATTATATTCACCATACAACAATTTCCACTGTTCCCTCACTTTAGACCTGTCTGTCTATCAAACCAAGTGACTTGCCAGCAGATATATACCTAGATGAGATTGACTGGATTTTCAATTTTCAATTTTCTGAACTCTTAAATGATGCACCTTTAGAAGCTTCTATGTTGTCCTCTGTTTCTTGTCCTAGTTGAAGATATTCAGGTTGCCACTTAGACTGCTGTCTAGACTATGCCCTGCAACAGGGCTTTCATTTTATTAGCTATGTCTCTTGATTGCTGAGTTTTTTTCACAGCTTCCAGAAATGTGCAACATACTGCAGATGCAGAATTTCCAATCTTTGCGGGTCCAGTATTTTGACCAGCTTACCATTTCCTTATTGTCACCTGTTGTTGGCATATGACAAAGTCAGTTGAGAGTGATGGCAGCTTGTCACTGCCATGCATGGTCAAGGTGATTGTCTATTATTTTGTGAATTCCTGTCAGAGGTTACAGCAGCACTCTTATTTGTTGTAGTGTTTAGGTTTTGCTAAATAACAAATAGAAGATGTGATGGGATATGAACTACCCATCTGCTAGGATCCATTGCCTTAATTTGCAAGCACTGTGGGTTTGAAATCACATCACATTGATACTGTATGGTACCCATGTTGGCCAACCCTGCAGTATTGGGGTTGCTGGGTAATCCCTGATATCGCTTTTACTCTCTTTTGTTGAACTTTTCCCATACAATCACATCAATGTTGCTTGGTGCTTCACATTTGACCTGCTGTGTCAGGATGCTCTGAATTCAGTTTCATTTTTTCTGATTTTCCTTAAAAGTTTGCAGTCAGGAGGTTCATAATTTTCATTACTGAATGCTGTCATGTCAGATGGAAGGACATGGTGCAATTTATGGTTTTGTGCTGCAAGCAGATGGCTGGATTGTTTTAGGTCCATTGGCACCTTGCAATAAGTAGCTAGCTGTACAGTTGAAGTTTCACTAAGCATACATGTTGAACTTGTTACCTAGAACTTGGACCTCTTATGGGGTCAGGCCTCATTTTCATGCCATAGAACATTGTACAGGCAAGTCTGAGTCAGGAATCTGGCAACCACAGTGTTTCACTAGGATGCCCAAATTTTAGATGGCATGCCAACAATCATGAATATATTCTCCTTCCATGGATTATTTATTTCATTGGCCCCATTGAAGCTGGACACTTGCAACTCACATTCACTCATGTGTTCCTTTTGCATGTTATCATGTTGTAATGCAGCATCTGGACATGCTGCGCCAGCTGCATGATGAGAACAAGAAATTGGGGGAGAAATTGGAGGAGATGATATAATTGGTCGGAAAGCTGGATGCAGAACATACCAAGACTGATGGCAATGGCAATGGTTCAACAAGCCAAATAGGGGATTTAAATTTGGAAGCAAGCTTTTTGGAGTCTGAGCTGCCAGTTTTGTCTTCAGACTACACCCCAAAGTTAATTCCAGTCATCACTGAGCCTGCTCCTGAGGAGTCACACATGGGAAATGCTCCAGGAATGAATGAAGGTGAAGAGAATACCAAAGACTTTTTGGTTACAACTTAAGTCAGCAGAGGAGATGCAGGTACCCAATGAGCTGAACAAAACCCATATGCTAGAAAATGCAACCAGTTGTTGTTTGAAGGTCTCTTTGGCTTGTGTGAAGCCAGAGTTAACCCAGATGGAGGAAGATGCAATGACATTGGATTGACTATGAATGGTTGGCTGAGCAAGTTGGTGTCATGTGTCTTATGGAAATCGGCTTCTAGACCTCTGAGTATACCCTCCTTTTTGGCGGTGTCTTTGTTGAAAAGATTTATATAATAATGTTATTTGTATAGTCTTGTAAATTCAGCGCTAGAACCCTGTGTTTCGGCAATACATGGGCCAAAAGTTTACAAAGCAATTCAACAGGGTAGGAAACTTGTTATTGCACCCAAGCTTGGGGTCATTTAAGTTTGGTGTTTGGTGCTCTCTACTGTTTTTTATTTCATTTTTAGTGTTTTAAGAAAGGAGGTTGGAGCATTGCAGTGATGGGTTTTAACGTTTTCATTTTTGTGTCCAACTCCCTTTCTTATGTTTTCGATGAGGAGTGTTGCACAAAGAAATTTCATGTTTTTATTTCCGTGTCTTGTGTTCTTGGCAAGGAGTGTTGCACATAGAGGGTTTCATGTTTTTTTGGCAAGGAGTGTGGTGTGCAACTTTTGTGATTTGTTCTTGGCAAAAGCTTTAGTTGCTCTTTTGTGGTGTTTTCAGCAAAATCTCTGGTGTCTTCCAACATAGGTTTCAACACTTCAAGTTAATTTGCTACACTATTGTGTTATGTTGTTGTCTCTCATGAACTCTAGAGCCTTCCCCTTTTGCATTCATCAATAGTTGTTGAACGTCAGGTCTATAAGTTGCATCCCTTACAAACTTCCTTGGCATTGGAGGCTCAATAGAAGTTAACATTTGTTCTAGTTGGGCTTTGAGAGTTTGAAAAAGAAATAGCTTTGAGTTTTGGGGTTTTGTTGCCTACTAGGTGCGTTATGTAGAAGCTAGCATTGGTTATGGTTGCACTTCTTAAGTTTGAGAAAAAGAAAACTTTGAGTTTTGGAGTTTTCTTGCCTAGTGGGTGCATCATTGTGGTTACCTCACAAAGTCATTGCAACTCAAGATTGTTGGTGGATTTTGACACTTTTGTTTGCTACTTTCTTTCGTAGTTGGATTTGTGTGTCTTTTTGTTCCATGGAGGTCTATGTTGGTCCCTTAAAGAGAGTGTGGGTTGCCTTTCATTCTAGAGACTTGAGCATCAAGGTGATTTGAAGGTTGACTATTGGAGGCCCTACAACATAAACACATAGTCCTCTTCTCATGTCAAGTTTGGAGGGTCTCCAATCGAGGTGACTTTATGGATAACTCTATTGTACTATCATAGTTCTAATGTTCAATTCATAATGCCTTCATCATTGATTGATTGCCCAAATGAAGGTTGATTATATTAAATTGAAATAAGTTTTCAATGTGTATCAAAGTGGATCTTAGGGCCACTTTATAGGTCCATCGAGGGTTCAAAATCTTAGGGGCCAATTTGGACAAATTGAATCCTTGAATTGGACCTTTCTTCACATTAAAAATTTATTTTTTCATAAGGTACAAGGAGTGTGATTAAAAGCATAAGGTTCAATTTGAAGGTTCAATTAGTAAAAATGTGAGATTCACATGTGACAAGATTAGGTTGACATTTTTTCTTTGTTTTTTTTTTTTCCAATTCTTGCTTCCTACTATACACCAAGATATGGTGGTCCTAGTTTTTATTATGGCAATGCATTGAGTCATTGCACAAGTGGTTTCATTGCAACAGGTAGTTATTGTAGAAGATTCGAATATGATGAGTGCATTACTATTTTTTTTAGAATTTGTTGACATGCCACCAAAAGTTTGGAACATATGGAAAGGGCAATTGGATACATGAAAAGTCAAATTTTTGAAAGTTTTTTTGAATAGATGTTTCAACAATGTGTACAAGGTTAAGTTATAACATATTTCAAGCTTTGATTAGGGTTGTAGGTTCAAGTCTTGAATGAAAAAAATACAAACATGAGATAAAATATTCTTGTATAAATTAAAGTAGTAATTGAGCTTGCAAGATTGGGTAGTGGAAATTCATTGCAAATGTGTAGAAAAGTATGGCATTGTAGAAAATGCAATATCAATAATAGTCAAAGAATTTTGTGCAACAAATAGGAAACACTTAAAACCATTGGTGATACTAAAACCATTGGTGAAATCATTGTTCGTTTTGAAAAGCTTTCATGAAATTATTTACATTCTAGACACCATAAATGATGGTCATATTCCAATTATTACACCTAAAATAAATTTAAAATCTTATTATTATTGGAAAGATTTTTATTCCACATTGAATCAAAAAGTTGTACATGCAAAATGTAGTTTTGGGGATTATGACTATGGGTGGGCATGCAGTGTTCATGGTTGAATTTAATTTCTTTCATTTTTTTATAAAACAATTATGTGATGAAAGACAAGTTTTTACCTTATAAGTTATAAAAGATGCCACTTATCAAATGTGACCATGATTACATTCTCCATTCAAAGTTCCAAAAGGAGTTGCCAAAATACAAAGCACATTGGAATTTTATCAAATCAAGTACAATGATGTCAATGGAAAGAACTTTTGGAATGTTAAAAAAAAAGGTTTTAAATGTTATTCAAGAAAGTAAATATTCCATAGCATCACATGCTAGATTTGATGATATCTTGCATATGTTTGCATAACATGTGCATTATCAACTTAAATGGCTTTGATACGGATTGGGCTTTAAAGGTTCAAAAAAATACAATTAGAAGAAAATTCAACATTTGCCAACATCAAATGAACTAATGTGTTCAAAGTGGTAAGAAAAAAATCAAACAAATGAAGAGGTCACAAAATCCAAGGATAATGGATGATGATAAAATTAACATGAAAAACATAAAATATCAAGGTGAGTATGAACATATAATAACTATTGAAAACATTCCCAACAAGAAATTTAAAAAAAAGAAGATTAAGAAGATGTTGATAGAGGTTATGACAAGTCATGAACTTTTAGCAAAAACTTTTTTTGAAGTTAATTTAAGAAAAAATAATTATGTTGTCTTCTAACATACATTTGAATCTAAGTTAGATTATGACGAATGATTCAAAACTCAAATGTTATGTAACTTATAGCTTATATATGAAACATTTTTTTTGAACATCCATATTTTTGAATAACACATTGGTTTCTGCCAATTATTATAACATTATTGTATTATTTTCAACCATGGTTGAAAAATGCTCATAAGCATTGGTCTTTTGCCTTTTGTTTTGTTTTGAACTTCATTTGGAGTGAAAGGTTTATCTAAGGGCTCTTTAATACCATCATCCTTAAAACTCCTATCAAATTTTGTTTGAAATTTTGAATTGCTCACAATTTCATTTTTAAAAACACTCACATGTTTCGTCACATTTATGTTTTGATGCCACCAACTATCCAATGCATCATAAAAAGGGCATTCATGGCGATCATTACCTAAAATCTCATTTGTAATTTTGTCATCCTTGTATAGCTTGTAAATTGCATTGAATATTCGTTTATAAACAATTGGAATCCTCAAAAAACAAAAGAAACCAACATTAGGGTGTGCAATTTGAATCATGTATTCATTCATAAAAAAAAAGAATTAGGATCAAAAACTATGATTTATGAGCTAAAAGCAATCCTAGAAACAAAAATAACAAAATTGATTACATTAATAAAGTTAATGCAATTCTTATCAAAACATTTGAAATAAGTTGGTTTTGTGATTAACTCCTCCCCTTTCCCCCAAAGAGATGTTAGTTCAAACCTTGTTGCACCTAAAATGGTGACCTATAATGGGGGAAAGGGGGCCAAGGGCAAGAAACAAAGGCCCAATTTGAAATTTTTTTTTTGTTTATTTTGCTTTCAAAAATTCTATCAATTGATTCAAGTTTTAGATTCGAAAGAAAAATCTCTTCAAAAATTATATCAAAACAAACATAATTAGGGTTTCAACCAAATTAAAATTTTCCTTATTTTTTCACATTTTTAGCAAATTCAAGCTCCATTTCTCATTATAGTGCAATCAAATGGAATACTTCATTATTTGCTCAATTTTTTTTAACCCTTCACTTTCTTCATCTTCCTCTTTCATCACAATTACAACCACCTTCTTCCTTTCTTTTTGTAAGTAAAGATTTCTTGAAAATCCAAATATCCCTCAATTTGTGAAAATGGACACTCCAACCCTCCATGGCCAAAAACTTTTGTCCTCATTTTGTGCATTTGCAAGATTGAAAATGCATTCCTTTGAGCAACAATTTTGTGTGAATCTACGAATCTAGCTATGTCAACATTAGATGTGTTAAAAAATGGAATGATTGGTCTGTTCTCAACAATGTCCCCAATCCACAAAATGTCTTCTATTCTTGCATAATTTCAACTTAAAAAAAGAGTAAAAGAAACAATGAAAAACAATGAAAATACAACCTTGGACCCTAATTTACATCCAAACCATGAACTCCTTTTTGAGCTTCATTTTTGGGTTGAAACCAATTGAATTTCCTTTCAAAATGATGCCATGTAAATGCCACCTCAAATTGGTTTGTGTTGATTTTGAATTCTCATGTAACGGTGTTGGGTCTAATTTATGGCTCTTGACCAATAAGATTGTTCCATTTTGTGCCTTCATCTAAAGTGCCCATTAAACCAATGGCATGAAACAATTTGGACTTATTTTCATCAAAACTCATTGATTTTTCATTTGCATGAAGTGTTCATTAAAGTTTCATTAAACTCCTTAAATCTTTTTATTCAACAACAATGATATTTATATTTTTTACTTTTATTTTATTTTATAAAATATACCTTTTTTTGAAATCAACAATTATATGTTTTGATATATCATTATTAACAATTCGATGAGAATGTATATATATATAAACAAACCCCTTATTGGAATAATGTACTTGTATTTCAATACACAATAACATGCCACATGATATTAAAACTTAAATTGAACACTACAAAAGACCTTTGAAAGATCTTATGATATTTGGCTTAGTGTATGGAGGATAACTTATAATGCATAATTATTATTATTTTTGCATTATGTGGGATTATTACTTTAAAATGTGTTGATGTTGAATGTTAAATAATTTTCAAAAGGTTTGGTCAAAAGAAGGAAAAACAGTTAATGCCATTTGTTAAAATCATTGAAAATTGAATTTGTAACATATGGGACAAAATCCATTGTTCCAACCACTAAATTATTGTTATAAATTTAAAATATAAGGTGCATTGAACATAATAATTCATCATTTTTAAAAATTGGAAATACTCAATTTGAAACTATTGGACCACTAACATTTTTTAAAACATTTATGATGTTGCATCATGGGTAGTAGCCCAAGAAGGATTTAACATGTTGCCTAAATAGTAAAAAAAAATATTAAAAAAAGGTTACCATATTAAATTCAAAGTCCAAATGTGGTGGAAAAAAAATGTTTAATTTTGACAATTATGTTGTTTAAAAGAATGAGAATATTGTGAAAAAATATATACATTTCACATTTTGGTAAAAATTTCCACACTAAAAACCATCTTACTTTACCTCTTTTTTGAAATAAATAAATATTTTTAGATAAAATTTCTAATTGTTAGTCACAAGAACAATACATTTTTCACAAGGTCACTAGAAAATTATCAAAAAAATATGATAGGATTTTAAGTAGGAAAAGGGTATGCAACACATTAGTAGTGTTAGGGGCTTTATCATCTTTCCAAAAAAAAAAAACACTTACTAAACCCTATAAGTTATCAAAATTTTAACTTATTTATGTAAAGTTAATGTTTTTTTGTAAATTGACATTTTTGAATGGCAAATGTCTTGTGATGTAACATTTACGTGGTTTTATAAGATGTGTTACACAATCATTTACATGCACAACATTTATCTTTATAGCATAGTACCTGGGTGGGTTTGACACTTAAGTGTCAAATAATTAATTTATTTAAAAATTTAAGATTCAGCATGTGAGTTTTTTACTTTGGTCTTTTTTACATAAATTTTTTTTACATATTAAATTCTAACTCAACTTCAAAGTACTCTTATTATCCTTGTGGTTAATGTGTTCACAACTAATGTGCTTATCTATATTAGGCCATAGTTTGATTCCAAATTCCTGCAATTTAAATATTTTGAATTTTTGACACCATGGTTAATTTGTTTTCAAAAAAATTGAAAACATATTAAATTTATTAAATTTATGCCAAAGTATACAATAGGCATTGAGAGTTTAAAAGTCATTGAAAATTAATTAAAAATTAAAAATTAAAACTTCACAATTGGTTATGGTGATATTCACATTGAGGCCAATGGCAAAAACCACATTAGTATTAAGTATATTATGTTCAATTTTGATGTATGTTTAAATATCCTACATTAAGACTTTCTCATTATGGAATACAAGGAATTCTTTTCGTCTTAACAATACTTGCATGATGAATACCTTTAATTAGTTCCCACAATGCTTGCCTTAGGGATCTTAAAGCAAATGGCATGTTGCATGAAACAATTTGTAATGCCTTAATTTGAACTAATTAGTCCCTCATTTATTCAAAATGTAAATAATATTCAAAATTCTCTTTATTCAACAACATTAAGCCAAGTAATCAAGTGAAATGAAATTTCATGTTGATTGTTGGATTTTCTTTAATTTGATATGGGTGAATGTTTTGTTGGGATATTATTTCTTTTCCATTTATTTATTTTCCATAACCTTAAACCATTGAGGGTTTAACTATTGACCTTCTCGGGATAAATTGTTATTATTGATATATTCAATATTAAAATTTAATAATTTGGTAAATGTGAAAACTTCAGAATAACGTTTATTTCTTTTCATAACCATATTTATTTAAAACTAAATTATATATTTTTATTCTTGTGGATAATTTAAACTAAACATTAATGGTTTGAAAATCTCAAAGTTTGTGATGTCAAAAAGTACAAATAAAGCATATGTTATCAAAATATAAAAGAAAAAACACCATCAACACACCTAATTGGATTTAATGAAGTGGATGAAATTATTACACATCTATCAATTTTGTTCATATGGAAATGGAACCTAGTGGATGATTGTATTGTTATGGTCCACTATGAGCAGGGTGTTTTCTTTTCCAATAATAACTTCTGCCACTTCATTGCACTTCAAACAAAAAATAAATAAATCAAAGGGCAAAGGAAGAAAGCAAAAAGGAAAAAAAAGGAATGTAGCAGAAAGCCTTCATAAGGGGAAGAAGCAGAAGAAGAGGAATACAGAAGAAGAACACAGAATGAAGAAGAATCCCCAGGTTAAGAACAGCTTCACAGTACTTGATACGTGGCCATGCAAGAGAAAATTGGATGAAAAAAAGTCAAAACATGCCAGTTTGGCTCTGCACAATGGTTTTGGCCCAGCATTTTTCCACAAGACGTAGAGGCTGGTAAAAAGGCAAAACAAAACCTGACACTTGCTGTTGATTGGCTAGATAGTTTGATTGGTCCAAGTGGGTTGCTCTTAGTAGTCTCACTTTTAATTTTATAGGTGGGATCGGGAAAAAAAGAAGAAGTAAATAACTAAACTTGGATGTGACGAACATTTTGGGAGGGTCCCATACTGAGCACCATTCTTAGGTGTGAGGATGGGAGCATAACTGTAAGCATAACTGTAATAAGGGACCCTGCACTGGGTGTCCCAAATTCTGGTTATGCTCTGTACCCAGCCCCATTCTGGTAATGCTCCCATGTGAGGGCCTCATGGAGTGGAAAGATATAGACACAGGAATTTGTTCAGAATAAGTGATGGATTTCTTTATGTAGTAAACATATGATTCTCTAACTAAAGCGCTAATTAAAAAAATACAAAAAATAATATCACAATTTCAATACACAGCAATTCAATTCATTGAGAGCAGAGCCAAGAAAATTTATACCTGTAAACATAATGCCCTAGGATGAGGGCATTCCGAGAAGAAGGGGCTGGGTGAGGTGGTAGCTGAGTGCTGTCCCCCTTCTGATAATGCATCCCACTTCCAAGGGCTTTAGAACATCTCCACCCCACGCTGGCAAACACCCCTTTTCGTTAAATCTTGCAGCAGAATAGCTCAAATCCTGCTGTTCTAAGGTATTGATTCTTGATGTTCCATTTTGCAGTGGTCATTTCAACCTCTTTAAAAGCTTTTTTTCTACTGTCGATTTGAACAGTGACTATTACTCATCCAGATGTAAAGACATAAGTGATCTTTTGAGTGTTTAAAAAGACTTTTATGACATTTTGTGGGTGAGGACACTGATCCTGCAACCGGAATTCTATTCCTAAATAAAGTAGTTGTTTACCGGTCTGGTGTGTGGTGTGGACACACTCTTATCCAAGACAAAGATCCTGGCACAGATTTTAGACAGACTGAACGATCCAGTAAAGATTGAAGATTGCTCAGAAAATAGAAAGAACAATTTGCCGACACAAGATTTCCTTTTTAAATTAGTCATCCCATAACACTAGAAATATATTGGCAGATCTTTGCAAACAAAAACACAGATGGAAATCGAATTCCAAAACACTTTAACCCCAAAGATCAAAGCAAATAGCAGAGGGATGACAACTGCAGTACAATAATGGAAATCCCCCCAGATGAAAACACTATATCAACTAGTGTGGCCCGTGCCATTGGCCCGAGTGTTACTGTGTCCTCAACTGATTTTTCCTTCCAAAACCTCATTTTTTGGAATTTATTTGGAATTTTCAGCGCCGGAAATCACTTTAAAAATCAATATCTCCCACGTTTCTGAATCCAAATCTTACCAAATAAATTCCATTAAATCCTACTCATCAAGATCTTTCCATCAACACCAAAGACACATTCCAATTCCTCCA
>Ga0116231_10013328_pt1 | contig 11607 bp, 10 predicted proteins | sample S1TSphgellanicum_2_FD_89695 | JGI IMG/M metagenome (GOLD analysis project Ga0116231, IMG submission 89695) | Host-associated microbial communities from peat moss isolated from Minnesota, USA - S1T2_Fd - Sphagnum magellanicum MG | ecosystem: Host-associated > Plants > Peat moss > Unclassified...
ACACTTCAAAGTACTCTTAAGTAGCTTTATTTTGGTGATGGACTGATGGGTATGAGTTGGGTGGGTAATGGGTATGGACAAGGTGCCATGGGTGGGTAATGGGTGGGTACAGTTGACCCACGCACAGTTGTGGGTGGGGTATGGGTACAGTTGTCACGCCCAATGCAGGACTCTGCTTCATGGATAACCTTTTGGGGGTGTACTTTATGCACTTATGTAGAGAATATGGAACCACATTATATACTTGTTCCCAATGGCCCTAGGTTGATTAGGGCCTGAGACAAAGTGGTTTGGTGCCCAAGAGACTTTGAGAAGGTATGTGACATGCCCTTCTAGGTGGACCCTCAAATGTGGGGGTTCACCTAGTCAGAGCCCAAGTCCAGATCACTGTGGGGTGGCCCCCATGGTGGCTTGGGTCATGAGTCTAAATGTTGTGTTGGCTTGGGTTCAACTCTTGGTTTGCCAGACTCACAAGCTGCATAGGTGCCAATGAGTGAGGGTTTGAGGAAGGGAAGTAAGGAGTCTCCTATTGCTCCTATCGACACTTGGTGAGGCACTTCTTGTACTTCATTTTCAAGTGTAGATAGTTTTGTGTCAATTATGGTGGGGGCACTATGTACTCCACTTCTAGTTGTAGATAGCATGGGGCCAATTGTTTTGGGGTCATTCCCCACAATTGGATTATCTTGAATGTCAATTGCTAGTACTTCAGTTATAGCTTGTGATTCCTCTAGAATGATAGAGCCATTGTCATGAAGGTCAACTTGGAGTTGCTCCCCTACACCCATTGAATCCATCGTGTTTGGGACATCCATATGGACAATGTCATCAAAGCCATGGCATCATCAAGCTCTACTATTGTTGTTGTTGTAGCAAAAAAGAACAAGGAATAACATTAGAGCCTAGATTAGCTAATTGTCATGCCATATAAAATTTGTTTAATCAATCCAAGTAGCTTTCAAAGCTATAATTCTTAGTACCCAAACATGGACTATCCTAATTTGATCTACTTGCACATGTCCTAGGATGCATTTTTTCCACAATAGCTATGTTAATTTATATTCTATCTAACAAATATGCACAAGAACAAGGTATGGAGCTACAAGTAAAAATTCATTTGAGTTGCAAGAAAACAAGTATGATCCAGTACACATGATTTACTTTCTGATCTATTACATAATATGTTTCACAAGTAGCAAGGCAATTCACGTAGGTTAACCACTTGGACATTTTGAACAAGTACCTAACATGCAAAGGGCAAGTCAACAAGTAATGTGAAGCTCTTAAGAAATATGCAAAAGTACTAAGTATTTTGCAACAAGTGAAAAATTTTAGTGTTTCAAAATAAATAGTTGTGCTCAAGTAATCTAATCTACTTTGACCTACTGCACAAATTCAATCACAAGTAGCAAGGAAATTTAAGTAGGTTAGCCATTTGGACAATTTAAACAAGTACTTGCCATCCAAGGGGGTAGGGCAACAAGTAATGTAAAACATTTAACAAGTACACACAAACACTGAGTATATGACAACAAATGACAAATTCTAAGACTTGAAAATAAACAATTATGTTCAAGTAATCTAATCTGCTTTGACCTATTGCATAAATTCATTCATAAACAATAACCACTCAAAAGTACAAAAAATGTCTTGAACGTGGATAATCTTTCAAGGACATTTTAAACATATACTTGAAATGTAAGTAGCACGTAACAAATAAGGAGAAGGTCTATTTACCTATATTTCATGATAAGATCATCTACTGCACTCACAAGTGTACAAATACGAACATTATATCAAGTACCAAAATGCCCATACATTGTATAAAACACTACTAGAATCCAATTGTAGATACTGGATTAGTAATCTACAAGTGTAAGTCCTAGGGACCAAGGCACTAATACTCTAAGGTCTTGAATAGTATTTAGGTTTCACCACTATCATATACATTCAACTATTGGAATGTTATTAACTTATGGCATCACCCTACTTGTGAACCATGTGAAAAACTTCAACTATACTAAAATTTAAAGTGTAGATACATGGATTGACAAAGTTGTGATTCCAAAGGACTTGGACATCCTACTTGTAATTTTGAAATTACAAGTTCAAGGTTTCAAGCAAAAGGTTTAAGGAAACATATTTTTTTAAACCTACAATTTGACATCGTAGGTAAAGTTTCAATAAAGCTTGCCATTACACTTATAAGAGATTAATTAACCCATTGAATCTTCAAGTTATTTAGCAACACACTGATTAAAAAAAAACCCCAATTGGTGAGCCACTTTTGTGTGAAGGTTTGCCTGCACCCTGGTCTTGCACACTTTGTCGCTTTACTTGCCAAATATACACATATATAAAATAGGTGAAAAGTACACCCACATGAGGTTAACGTACAATATTGTTGCAAAAAAATAACAAGCCACATATTGGGCAAGGACTAGTAAAAAACAATCTAGTTGTATTAATAGCCAAGGTTGCCGGATTTTTTGTTAGTAGTGTCATAGCATAGGTTCTTGAACCTTTACACATAAGTTGGACTTAATGCCCTAGGTGTTGAATGTCGCAACCTTAACTTTGGGCTTGCGACCAAAGCCAAAAGGTTACAAGGTTGCGGGCCAAGAAGAAGCCCGAAAGTCACATCACATACTCCCAGGAATGTAAGGGAGTGTAAGAAAGTGTGAAGGAGTGAACCCTCACACTCCCAAGGCAACTCCCACTTTGGGAACTGGAGTCCCGATGGACTCTTGAAACTTCAGAAAGCGATTTCAGGGGTCAAAACTCAATGGCTTGTGGCATTTTTTATATCATTGGAAAGTTCTTGGAACGCATATGTCTAAAATGGGCTCGCATTGCTCATTTGGACATTTGAAACACAAGTTATGGCCAAAAGAAAGGTCGGGAGTCAAACTGTCAGTTTGACTCCCGACCAAAAAAAGTCGGGAATTGACCCAATTTACTTGGCTGTAGAGGGCATGCGACATACCATTGGAAAGATCTCGACAAGAGCTACAACTTTGTTTTAGACCACATCTCGATCTGAAGTCTATTCGCAAAATTATGGGGCTCCAAAGTCGCGGGAGTCCCAACTGGCGCGAGAAAAACCATTTGGATGTAGGCTCCGTGGCCATCCATAAAGTATACTATAAGGGGGAAGGTGGTGGCTTCCCCCAAGTCCGGGCCATGGTGAGTATAGTGTGTCCGTGTTGCCCGTGGTTCATCCTAGCACCAAAAGTGCTCCAATTATGCACTAACCATTTTGTGTGGATTATGTGCAGGCCCGTGTGAGTGAATGAAGCTTGTCAACTCTTCCTAGTCCCATCCCGGAGCTCCAACACGCCCCTCTACCCCTCCAAGTGTTGTGAGCTAGGGAGCGTGCCCCAACTCCTCCCTCTTCCGTTGTCTTCTACTTATACTCACCTTTGAGTCCTTTAAGGGGTTGGGAGTGCGTCATTGAGCCCATTACTTGGTGCAACCACATTTCAAATCCAAAACATCAAGATCCCTGGAAACAGAATGCAACCTCTCATGAACATCTTTAAACTCAACTTCCCCATCCTTAATCATGTTTAGTTCCCTTTTCACTAGTAATTCATGAAACTACAAATCCAATCAACATCCTTTAAACTTGTAGTTAATGTGGTAACTATGGCTTTTATTTTGACCAACTCTTCAGGATTTGGACAACCCTAACATTTACTTTCATAAGTAAACAATTCCTCTCATAGTTCTTTTGCTTTCTTTACTAGCAATTCAAAAAATATATTATGCCCCTTGCAAGGACTTCTTCCTATTTAGCATTCCTCCTTCTAAAGATAAGGTAAAAACATGTAAATCTGATTTCACCTTTTCCAAGTTTGCTTTTTGAAGAAAGGTGTCTTCTATTATCCTTATTAGCACCCTCAAGAAGCTTCCTAACTAATGCTAACACCTTTGGTTAAAAAACCTTCCCCTTTGGTGAAACTTCAAAAATAACACGATCTTCATCACCTTGATATGAAGAAAATGTTCCCTAACTAGTGCCTTTTGAAAACATAGATGGTGGCCTCTTGGCCCTCTTCACTTGCTCTTGATTACTATCAAAAGCATACATATATGTTATGATATGCCCTTTCTTCTCTGCCAACCAACCCTTCAAAAATATGCTAGAGTAGTCACCATTAAAAGGTGGATGAACATAAACTATTTCATACAATGTTAGCATAGCCAAACAATCTTCTACACTCAACAAATCACATGCTTTTACCTTTCACCCAATAGGGGATGATCTCTTCCCAAAATAAGTCACAAGATCATCTTTTAAGACAATTTCAAATGTTATGTCACAATGAGTGTTTAATCCAAAAGACTTTAAAGAAAGCTTTTCTCCATAGTCTTACACATTACATTATGTTCAACCCAAAGCATGGTTAATCCTTTGCATTTTTATTTATTTATTTCTTGGACACATGGTCCTTTGATTTGACTATCAATAATCTAGGAACAACTTGGTGAGGTTTGGGTGCCATCTAAAGCTACTAGCTTGGAATGAAAAACTTTTTACAAAACACTTACAAGCAATGTCAAGTTTTGTTTTTCAAAAATAAAAAATCATGCTTAAACTCTCATTCATTGCAACAAAACTTTGTAAGCCTCTATATCGCTAGAAAAAAACTTACCAACTTAATTCATAGAACTATTGCTTACTAGGATTTCCACCATCGTTGATGACAACGCATTAAACATATAACATTAGGTTCTGGTCATTGTCCCAAAACAAAATTTAAACTTCAACAAGGTAGTTTATTCGCTATTATAATGTAAAGAAAAAATAAACTTGGGCACAACTTTTGCATTCTTTTGTTCAACTTAAGGTCGAATAGGGTTCTAGCTACCTATTAGTGATAGGGAAATTTAATATATGGGAATTAAAAATTTCCATGTCTAAATATAAAGCTAAAAAATACTTTTGTCTATTGTTAAAAAATAGGCATAGTAACAAGTATGTACAAAATAATATGCTTTCACCCATTTAGAATCAACTTTTTGGGGGATTAGGTTAATTGCATATTCCACCATTTTTGACTTCTTTCTTGGAGGTATTTAAGGTTTTGTCCTTTTGTGGATTATACAGGAAAAATAATTCTTAAAGTAAAATTATTTTTTCTTGCCATACCTTTGTATGTAGAATTTTGTGTAGTTGTTTTCCTTCGTATGTTTGGAGTATTCTAACTTTTTGTATGTGAATATTCTTTTTTATCTGTTTTTTTTAGGTTTGTTTTTGTAGAAGGTTCACAAGGTTGCCCTACCAAATTTGGACAATCCCCTTTGTGTTAAAGTTTTTTGCTTACCTAAGGAGAATAAGGAGAATTTTTCTTCTTCTCCTTTATATTATTTCTTTCAAAACTTGGTAGTTCATTAGGTGGCCTTAACATTTGGTGACCATATTGCGAATATTGAATCTAGAATTTTTGGCTCATTATCATTCCTATTTGGACAAATATTGGTTAGAATTATTTGACTATAATAAAACAAACCATGAATTAATTGTTGTTGTTTTCTGACAAATAAAAATTTTAAACAAAAATAACCCATAGATTACAACCTTTTTTATAGTCATTTACATCATGCCAATAGTGTTGACAAGAAGTATGAAGAAAAACATGAAGCAAGTTTTGCAAAAAAATGCTAAAATAGGCCATGTGAGTAAGTTAGAGTGACTGCAGCCCAAAAATGACCTAGAAGAGGTTGTGACCTTTCAAAGTGGGGAGCAAAACAAATTGGAAAACGTTACCAAAAATATTGAATTGGAAATTGTGCGACCTACCAAAAATCATCCACCAAAATTATAGTGCATCAAAACTGAATTAAAAATTCCATGGGAACCAACGTGGGACCTTACTGACAAATTTTTTTTTGGTACCATGAGACCATTGCAACAACTCCACACGCTAGAAAAAGTGAATTTGATCAATTCTAAAGGTGAATTAATGAACTACGCCAATTTCCAAGGAAAGAGCTTTTTAATGAAGTATGAAACATGTAGTCCTCGAAGATGAGTATTTCGGATGAAGAAGAATTCCATTAGGAAATTTCGATAACCCTTGTTTTTAACATTTGTGCTTTTCCTCAAACGTTTCTAACCTATACTTTTTGTCAAAGTTTGGGTCACCAAATAAACAGTCGTCCTTATTAGTCTAATAGTGTCTTACCTGCACACATAGAAAAAAAGGACTCACATATATGATCTATATTATCATAGAAATAACATATCAAAAAAGAAAAACCATATGTTCATTTTTTGGTTTAGGGGGGACTTTAAAACTTATGTCTTAAATTTAATCACAATCATTATTTAGTCCCTAAATAATTGCAAATGGACTCATAGATCTTGGGTTATTAAATTACTTGTTTGATAATACTTTGCCACAAGTTGTATGATCAAAATGGACACTAAAATTCTTATTAAAGATGTCATTATTAATGAACGTGGCCATTTGAGTATTTTTTTGGAAGGTTAGAATTCACAATTCAATATGTATTTTTTGAGTTTGATTCAAGTGTTTTCAATTGAATGTGTTTTATATATGTATTTTTTTATAAAAATAACACATAGTTCTTGCAAAAACATAATTTGTAATTGGAAAACAATTTAAAAGTGATGACAACACCAAAAATAATGCAGGAATGAACTTTGTCAATGCAATTTTTGGTCCATCGTAATGTGCATTTATGCCTTTATAGTTCAAATCCCTTTACCCAAACGAGACATGATTTGTGAATTGATGTGTAATAAGTTTGACTTTTCCACTCAAGGATGTGCCACTTGACTCGCATGCACCACCACCCCAATCCCACCTGATCAAACCTTGAAGTTTTTCGATTCAAGTTCAACTCCAAGTCCATTTTCATTGGTTGCCACTCCCTTGCCTAATTTCGCCACTACCTTCCCCATGAACCTTAACCTTTTTGCAATCAACCACGTTCATGAAAGCCTTTAACCCTCGTCTAATGAATAGTTAATTTTGTGGGCACTCTCCCCCACTTTAAAGGTCAATGTTCTTGTCAACACTTAGGCCATTTGTAGGTGGGTCTTTTTTTTTTCTAAGTCCTCTTCACTCCAAATTTGTGACCCTTTTCTTGCTTAAACTTGCTTACCATTTCTAAAAGTAGTCTAGGTGAACTTGTTTCATCCACATTACCTCCTTATGATAACAACCCTTATATTTTACTAGGTATTCCTTGCCTCTAAGGCATGTTTGTTTTGCATGGAGTATGTTTTTGCTTTTGACAAGTAGCCTATGTTCAATGGCATCAACTTCCAATTGCACCTTTTGTTTCCGGTTTAGTGTTTGGTCATCATGTAAAAACAACTTAAGTTTCGAAACGTGAAAGGTTGGATGTGCCACAAAATTAACTAGCAACTTTAGGGTGTACATGTTGAGATGCAGCTTATGCAAAGTCTCATAAGGCCCTTCGTACTTGGCAATGAAACATGGGGCAAATAGATTGAACATATTAAAATCATGAATGTTCAACCACATGTGTTGCCTAATCTCAAACTCAACATGCCTTCACATTTTATTGGCATGCTTTTCATACCACTTTTGAGCATGCTCCAAAAGCTTCTTGGCTCAGGTGTATTTTTCTTCACATCCTTTGACCATCTCCATAGCTTCCTTGCAGTGGTCTCTTCGTCCCATGGTAATGGTTAAATCCATTGGCTTCTTAGCTTATTTTCCCACTGTTAATTCAAACGGGGACATCTTTGTCATCGAATGCATTGTGGAATTGTAACAAAATTCTACTAAGCCTAGGTGTCCACCCCAATTTTTTTGATTGGTGCTAACATAGTTTTTGAAATATTGGTTTAACACCCAATTGACCCTTTGTGTTTGGCCATTAGTTTGTGGGTGAAATGTTGAACTAAATGACGATTTTGTACCTACCTTCTAGAACACATGCTTCCAAACGCCCATTGTGAATTTGACATTTCTATCAATTATAATAAATTGTGGCATATCATGATGCCTGACCCACATATCAAAGAACAATTTTGCCGAGTCAACAGTTGTTGTGACCATCTTAGTTGGAGCCATTTTTGCCATCTTGGAGAATTGGTCGACTACCACAAATGTGACATCCATTCTATTCCATTTAGGTAGTTGGGTCATGAAATCCATAGAAACACTTTCCCATGGTTCGTTCGAGATTAGTAGAGGTCTATATAACCCATATTTGTTCTTATATATGTACTTTGTGCTTTGGCACTTAACACAAGTGTGCACGAAATGCTCTACATCTTGTTTCATTTCGAACTAATATAATTTCTTTCCTATGGCCACTTTTGTGGTCCTTTCCCCACAGTGTTTCACCATGGGCACATCATGCTCCTCCTGCATGATTTTTGTGTATAATTTTCCTATTGGCACATTGATTCAAGATTGCTTCTATTTGAGCAACCTTTCTTTTAAAGTGATTTTTTCACCTTTTGTCATTTGCGCAACTTTTTAAAATTACATTGAGTAAGAAAATCTTACACATAAGCTTCCCTTATCTTCCATTTTGGGCTACTTTAACCTTGGAAAATGACCCATAATGCTTGGGTCTTGGTTAAGGGTTTTTCCATTTAGAATTCCTTCTTCCTATTTAGTGCATTAAGAACCACATTGTCTTATCTTGGTTTATGGATTAACTCCACATCCAACAATGCCAAGGTATCATGCCATTTCAATTGCTTCATTGAGGCCCAAATGGTTGCATTTCAAAATACCACAAGGAGATGTTATCCATGTAGACCTTGATCTTGTGCATCCCTAAATAGTGTTGCCATGTTTCAGGCAACACATAATGACATACAACTTCTTTTCATGAGTTGGCCATCATAGTTAAACCCCACAAAACTTATTGCTTTCAAATGCAATTGGGTGTCCATCTTGCATGAGCACCCCACCAATAGGGAAATCACTTACATTGGTATGGACTTCAAATGGCTTTATGAAGTTTAGAAATCTTAGCATAGGGGTAGATGAAAGTTTCTCTTTCAAATCTTCAAATGTTTTCTATTCCTCTTCCTTGCATTCAAAGGATAACTCCACTTTATGGAGATCCGAAAGTGGTTTCACCAATTGTAAAAAATCTTTTATAATTTTTGGTAGACGTTAACTAGGCCTAGGAATGATCATATTCCTTTGATTATGATTGGCCTTTTTTAATCCCTTATGGCTTCCAACTTTTAGGGTCAAGGTTCACCCTTTCCTATGACAAAATATGCCCCAAAAAGTCCATTTCTTTTTAGGCAAATTCATTTTTCACCATGTTGGCAAAAAGTTTGTTTTCATGGAGCTTATTCAAAACATATTCCAAGTGCTTCACATGTTCCTTTACTATCTTGGAGTACCAAGATATCATCAATATAAATGATCACGAATTCAACCAACTTTTCATGGAAAACAGAGTTCATGAAGGTCATGAACATCAATGGAACGTCACACAACCTGAATGGCATCTCTTGGAACTTGTACGAACCATACTTGGTCCTCATGGCCATCTTTTTCACATCCTTATTTATAATGTGGATTTGATAATACCTCGACTTGAAATCAATTTAGCTAAAGTATTTTGCCCCATTGAGTTGATCCAACAGATTACTAATGCAAAGGAGAAAATAATTGTTATTTATTGTTAATTTGTTCAAAGTGTGGTAATCAGCACACATTCTTAACTTGCCGTCCTTTTTATCCACAAACAAAACAAGCGCCCCATAGGGCGACTTGCTTTACTGAATATGCCTTCAACTAAGGAGGTTGTTAAATTAATTTTAAAGTTTCTCCAATTCTTTTTGGTTTAACCTATAGGGTGCCTTGGATGATAGGACTATTCTGGGCACCACTTTTATCTTATGGTCAACCTTTCTACAAGGTGGAAGGGCATCAAGGAGTTTGTTTGTTAGAACCTTTGAAAATTTATTAAATGAATCTAAAATACAAATAAGGGGTTGCCTTGCCTCTTGTGGTTTAAGCTCCCTTTGAGAGACTCTGAAAGATATCAAAATCAGAAAATTAGGTGTCTTTAATTCACTAATTAAAATAACCAAATTCACTCCCATTCTTTTGAATGCATAATTATAATCCACATAAAGTTCATTAACTTAGAGCCACTTTTAGCGTGTGGACTTTCAATTTACCTCCACTTTAGAAGATGTCTACTTCATAGACATCCAAAAATGTGGTTTTTACAATTACATAAAAATTATCTAAGTCACATTGGTGAAGTTTTCAAAAAATCGAACTCCTCCACAAAATAGCTTGACTCCTAACAAGGGTCTAACTATGCCTTGTGCCAATTGCATCGTGATGGGGTTTGCCACTAATTTGGTCTTGATTCTAAGTCATGAAAGAATTTGTTATTCTTGAATCTAAAAAACAACCCATAATTTCGTCATTTATCTTATAATTCAATTTTAACAAGTTGGAGGCTTTGCTTTTGTGTGCCCCTATTTCAGCCATGAAACTCCCTTGGAGAATCAACTTTTTTTGGGCAATGCACTCACTTATCCGAGGTGGTTTGGGGCAATCATTTGCCAATGTCTTTTGCTAATTGAAACATTTGACCTTGGACAGGTCCTGCTTTGCCTTTTTGATCGAAGGTTTTTTGTTCACCAAATTTTCCTTGTCATTTGGAGGCCTCAACTTTCCTTGGCCCCACTTACGCTTATTGTGACCCTTGCATCCATTACTTGGGCCAACTTCATTTTTTGGGTGACCTTGCTTCCGATTTCACCCTTGGGTTGCGTAGGAGTTTCATTTTCCATACATTCCACCATCTTCATCAACCCTTGGCATGTGTCAAGAATGTCAGTCCTCTAGTATACTATTTTTTGCACCTAGGGCTTGAGTCCGTGTAGGAAGATCAACTTCTGAGCATATTCATCTTTTAAGGGGACCATAGTTAAAATGCGACTGAAATCCTAGATGTAGGTGACCAATGGGCCCTATCGTCCGCTTGGGTGAACTCCAAAAGCTCCATCCCATCCCGAAGTACCAAGTGGTGTGGCATGAACCTTCCGTCTAGCTGCAATTTAAAACCTTGCCTAAGATTTCACCAGCTGTTGTTGCTTCTGCTGCTGTGGCCAACAAGGTGAAGAACAAGGTATGTTCTACCAAAGTGTTGAAGAGGGATTTAGTCTTCTCCAGGGAGTCGGAGCTGGAGGATGCAGAGTCATGGGATCATGGGAAGCTGCAAATCTGTCCCAAGAGAGTGCGAGTGATTTGCACTGATCCTAATGGTACAGACTCTTCTAGTGATGAAGAGGGTAGCTTTTGTCGCAGTGAAATCTTGATCCATAACAACTCCCATCACAAAAGACGACAATATGTGTAGCAGATTGACATTTGACTAGCACATCAGCAGCAGCAGGGTGCAGCATTCTTCTCCTCTTGCTCCGCCTTTGATCCAAATAGCCCAAAGAAGCAACAGCAGTAGTAGTTGAGGAGGACATTCCTAGCTACCACAACATTTTCACAGCTCAGGTGATGATGATGAAATGTTCTCACAATTATGCAAGTCCCATTGAGGGGACTGCAAGAAGCTCTGTTGTCCTTCTACTGCAGCAGCAACAGCAGCAGA
>Ga0116231_10013329_pt1 | contig 11607 bp, 7 predicted proteins | sample S1TSphgellanicum_2_FD_89695 | JGI IMG/M metagenome (GOLD analysis project Ga0116231, IMG submission 89695) | Host-associated microbial communities from peat moss isolated from Minnesota, USA - S1T2_Fd - Sphagnum magellanicum MG | ecosystem: Host-associated > Plants > Peat moss > Unclassified...
TGACTTGGACGGTCTAGATTAATTAAAATAATTCTTAAAACTAAATATTTAATTACAAAATAAAAGTACACGTGTTCGCATACAATTGGGTTAGTTAATTAACATGTAATACAATGGGAACGCAACCCTTGTAATTGCATGCAGTCGCACTTACAATTGTTAGTATAGAATATGGGTGGATGAAACCATATAACCCAACCGTATATACTTGTCATATACGGACTATCGGATGCAACTACAATTTTGATGCAACTTGTCTTACGCAACTGGGCGAATTTGTAGTTGCAAGTGTCGCATGCAACTGAAAACCAGTTACATAAGACAGTTGCAAAATGGCAAATTTCTAGTAGTGTTTCCAATGATATAAGGAACGTCTTAATCCAATGAGTTTTGACCCTTGCAATCTCCTTCTGAAAATTCAAGAGTCCATTGGGACTCCAACTCCCAAAATGGAGTGTGAAGGTTCATTCCCTCACTCTTTTACACTCCCATGAGTATGAATTGTGACTCACGGGCTTAGTCTTAGCCCACACCTTTGCAAACCCTTACCTTGATCGCAAGCCCAAGGCTAGGGTTGTGACACTACTTTTGATGTGATGTTCAAAAGCTAATAAGCACATATTAATTTTCATGTGATGTCGTTTTAAAAAACTTATGGAAGGGACCAAGAGAAAAGAATAGTTATATATTTGTTCAACAATTGGTTTTGTAGGGTTAGATTCTTTACCACTTAATAATAAGATTAAATTGTTACACAAATGAATGAACACCCATACATGAAGGCACAAAATGTAGATAAAGTTGTTAGCAAGGGTCTTGAAAGCTTTGCTTTTCAAGCCAAATTTATTCCTACAACTACCAAATTGCCAAGCATGCTCTGTAAGTGCCAATCAATTCCACTACATTTGTCCAATAATAGAACAAAGTTATTTTATGTATAGAGAAGTAATCAAAGGTTGGTCAAATTGGGTGTTTCTGCACTAGGCCAAATGATAAATAAATAAAGGTGGGCACATTAGTTACACCATAACAAACCCTAGCTACTTAGAAATTTACATATATTATAGTTTCCTTTTTTGACACACCATAAACACACCTCCTCTTTTCTAGCATCAAGTTGGCAATTATGTTAAACCTAGTTGATAAACACAATAATATATCTTGTAAGGTGTAGATATTGAAAACAATGCATCAAACCTTTAGGTGTATGGTCAAAGCATGAAAGTCAATAAACAATTAATGTCATATAGTTCTTGAATTGCAATAAATAGAAGACTGCCAATAAACCATTAGTAAAAGACAAACTATAATGTCAAGATCAGTAGTGTTCCTATGTAACTAAAAAGGCATTTGAACCAATAAGACAAGCACCCAATCAATGGACTAGGATTCAATATTGCATGCAACATGTTGTGAACTTCCCACTCATTCATTCATTCACTCATTCATAAGTTCTTCTTCATGCAAATGCAAATTCGGTTTTTAGGAACCAAGCACACAACAAACTTGTGGATGGGCAAAATGGGTTTTGTAATGAATTTTAGGAATAGAATGTTGCTAAAAGTTTAGAATTAAGGTTCAATAGCTTTACAATCAAAACAAAAAACCCAATGGTTTGAACAAGAATACTTAATGATTTTGTAAAGTCATCTCTCGTTAGCTTGATAACAATGAGTCCTCTAGACACCACACATCATGTACTTCACCTAGCTTCATTGCCTCAACTATTGACCAATGTGTGTGTAATGAGCTAGAGCCAGTCATAAGCCATGAAAACTATACATCAAGCACATCATGGAACAAAGTTCAAGGCTCTTAAGACAAGTTCAAAATAACAACAATCCAAACTAGATAACCTTTCTAGAAATTAACGAAAATGACCTTGTAGTTCATTATCAATATGTATTTACTATGGCTACTCAAAAATAACAACCACCTATGAGAAATAAGGATTGGTTTCTCAAACTTTTTGAAAAATGATGTAGACTCATAGTTGATATTTACACATTTTAGTGCCATGGTTTTATGACCATTTGCCCATAGACACCCAGGTCATTTACAATTGATAAACTAAATGTTTATCAAACTATTCTTCAATTCAAAACCAATCTTTTGAGCACCTTGACTCCTTTAGCTAAATTATTGTGGCCTATTCTAACTTATGACCCAAGTTGTTAAAATGCCATCTACATTGGCATTTATGTTTCATAGTTGGCTCAAGTCAAGTATGAGAAGAAACAACTAGAATAATCAAAATATTTTGTCCCAAAAGCTAGCCCACGTCTTTCAAATCATATTGGGTGGTTGGACTCAAGACACTAGTTGTTCAATTGTCTAAAATTAACAAGCAATTGAAAAAAACATACACCCAACAAACAAGGGCTTAGGGAAAAAGATGTAAATAAAAAACTATTGTAACCTTGTTAAACTTCCATCTAAGAGTGAACCAATTATGGATCGATGTTCAATTGAACATAATAATGGGACCCCCATATACATGGTAAGTTTTTAGGGGGCCTCGAGTTTAACCTAGGCTTCTAAACATCTTCATCACTAAAGGTGCACTGAATTCACCACTGACATCATAGATAACATGTAGGTAACCTCCCTTCATTGGGGTATGGTTACCACCCCATGATGTCATTTGTCGGGTTTTTGCAATTTGCCCAAAACAATGAGATAGTGGACACCTTAGGATTTGTGATTTATTGTACTTGTAAGGGTTTGCAATTTAGTTTGCCAACTTTTATATGCAAATGAACCATCCTATTTTATCCTTAGATATTGACACAAATATCAACTTCCATTTCTAATTTCATTGCAATAATAGAAATTAGCCCTTTCCAACATGTAACAACACTAGGTGTGTTCCACAATAGTTATAGATGAATATGGTCACATAATTCCCAATAGGATGCATCCAAGGAAAAAGATTTTCAACATTATTGATTGCATAGAAAACTTGACAACTACTATTATAACCATGATTAGCAAATGTAGCATAGGCAATAATCAATAGCCCAAGAGCATAGGTGACCCATAATTGCAGTTTGATTAACTCTTTGATTTTGACAAGACAATTACATGATATAAGAGCAATGTGTGTACTTTCCATTAATATCCATAAAACTAAAGGCAACCAATATTAACAAAATAAAACAAACACATTACCACACCAACAAAGCTCCCAACCTTACGGCTGAGAGGCTTTTGAATTTAAGGGGGTATGAACAAGGAAATACATGAATATGCTACCAACCATGAGTTAAAAGGGAGATCTATAATAAAACAGATAAACAAATTATGGTAGAATGCTAACAAACATTATTGCAATTCAATACAGACTAGCAAGGTTCATAGGACCAATCACAAATCTCACAAATATTGTGCCTTTAATAATGTTGTTACTTTTAGTACCTTGACATCAAAATGGACCTCACGAACAATATTTGAAATTTGGGGGGGGGGCGATGGGGTACATTACATTTGGTGTGGGGGTTTGTTTGTTAGGTGCTTTAATTTGTTCCTTCACAACTAAAGATCCAATTGGTAGCTCAAAACCTTTTGATTCCTCTCCTTTTGAATTGTAATCATTGCTGCTAAAAGTGTTGCATTCATCGGATGTTGTTGATGCCAACAACCCCTCCTCTTCCACCGCATGGCAATGTGGTTTTCCAGCATTCTTAGTGTTCCTCCTATTGCTTTGGTGTTCGAGTGTTCTCCCATCCACCACATTTTGGGTGGACTTCTTATTTATCTTCTTCCTCCCTTGCATGGTTGTTAAGTTCATGAAGTAATGACTACCAAGTGACCTAGTGTCTTTAAAGCACAGCAAAGGTGTAATTAGTTTGGACTAAAACTATCTCAATAAGCACATGACCACTAGCTAGCATACAAACTTAATTCTAAGCTATGCATGTAGTAAAAGCTCACTAGAAACCCTATTTCATGGCAGCGCCAAAGACATCGATTTCCAACCTTAAACCCTAACCCCATGAGGAATTAAAATAGATTAGAATTTGGAGAGTAGCTACAACCTAACACTAGAACAACAATTATTGAAGAGTGTTTAAACTATCTGGTAGGTGTATACACAAAATTCATGCACATAGCTGGACTTCTAATTCTTTCATGTAGTGCAGGTAATGGAAATTGCATGATCCATTGCAGAATTGTGTATGGGCCTCTCCATTTATGCATGTGAAGACAAGTCTAAGAGGAACTCACAATTCATGGGCGATTCCTTCAACTTCTGCGAATCTTTGTTTGAATTGAGCAACACGCATGTTATGTGCTAAAACGTAGGGGTTGGGTGTTATTTCTTTGGGATCAACATCCACTACTATTTCATCGTCACTCATTGCACCATCATTGTCATTAATGACTACATTTTTGTCATGCTCCATCTGTATCTTACTCAAGTAACTAGCCTTTTGTTGGTTTTGCCTTAGAAATGTTAATTGTTATGGGATGCCACAAGCCTCCCCAACGCTTCAACTCTCCATGTGCAATATCACGTTCCAAGTCCAAAAAAGTTGGTTTTTTTGGGAAGGCCTAACAACCTTTGCATTTTGAACTTGAATGTGTTGAGCCCACACAAGCATTTAGTAGCCGCAAATTCCCTAGTATAGTACAAACTCTCATTTACTTTGGGGTACCTTTTAGATGATTGCAAACAATTTTTTTCTTTACAAGGGTGTGAACAAAAGCCTAACAAGGAACATATTTTGCATATTGGGCTAATACTTTTGATTTTTCAATCTACACATCTACTTGGTCCAGGTAAAGTTCATGCAATTTGTAGCAAAATTTAGCACATGTATTAGTATATGAAATGTGTGAATCTAAGGCTAGCAATGATTTCATGATGTTTAAACATAGTGCTAACATTTGTTGTGCATGGGGTAGTGTCCAAGGTAGATGTTATGCATTGGAGGTATGATCTCCAATGTGTAAATTTGTCTAGTTTGAAAAACATAGCTCATAAATCACTTCAATGTTCAAAATCAATACTTAGCAAGTAAATTGGAGGTGGCATATGCATTGGCTATTCGTCAAAAGAAAAAAGGGTGTATGAACATGGTTGGACAATAAATAATGGTTAGGCTATAAAATCACAATTTTTTTTATTACCATTAATTAGTCAAAACATGCCAAAATAATACAATGCACATGTTGTAATTTGTAAGATTTTTTGTCCACCTCATACCTAAATGACTAAATTGCATTCTAACATCACTTGGGCTCATTTGCATAATTGAACTACAGGCTTCATACCACTTTTAGGATCTAAACATGCAATTGACATTAGATCTTTGCCTTCACATACCTTTTGTGCATTGCCAAGTGATTGGATAAAGGTATTTGACACTTACATATGCTAATTGGAAGCCCATTTGAAGACACCCTATGCTTCTAAAGTCATAACTCAATTCCATTTTTTTCTACCCAATCACTCATATCATATAACATTGTCTTGCTCATAAACTTAATGTGGTCAAAAGTGATAAAAGCTTAATGATTTGCTAGAGAAAATCTAGCAAAAAGGATACATGTTCTAGTTGGGTGTTATCTTCTATTTACTTCCTCTAGTATTTAGTTTACTACTTAGAAACATTCTTGTCAATGCTAATGCAAAAAAACACCACAAAGGAACCCATTAATTTGAATGCAAAGCAAATTTTTGGAAATCTAAACTAGCTTTCAAAATAATTGCGCCATCCACATCCATGCAAAACTAGAACACCAAAAACATGCCATCCATGAATGTAACTTTGTTCATATCACAATTGTAGAATCTAAGGTATTTCAAATAAGAGGGAACTACTAACCTACCAATTATGATTATTCATGGTTTTCAATAATGATGCCACCAAGCCCCTACTAACATGTTCATGCTCAAGGTAATTCATCAACATCACCAGATGGCACAAAATTGTCTCCATTTCAAATAGGTTTCTTTGATGGTCAATGTTGTAGGTCCTTTATAAAAAACCAAGTTCCTAGTTTTAACCACCCTTATGATTGCCGATTTTCAAGTCTACTAAAGACCAATGGAAGGTGATTGTGCCAAAACACCAAGCTCAATTTAATTGCATGAAAAATCTTTGGCATGAGATTCTTCACAATCTTAACATCAATTCCCCCAGATGAGTTTGATTCATATCAAGTCTAAATAAATAATCCATATTTGCAAAAATTCCCATGATTAGTAGACCATGTCAAGAGTAGGTCACTAAGTTGAAATAATTTGAGCTAGTCAATGAAAACAACCATGGGCCAAGGTATATGTAGATAACCCCTATCAAGGTCACATTCAAGCATTCCTAGCTACAGGGGTGATTACCTATAATCCATTATCCTTGTAAAAGTTGATGAAACCTTGAAACAAATCAAGTTGATGAAACCTTGAAACAAATCAAGTTGTTTCAAGCTCAAATAACTTTCAATTTGAAGTTATAAACCCATAAATGTTTTGGCATTTTTTCAATTTATATTTTAAATACAATTATCCTTCATATAAATTTAAACAATTTTAAACCTATGATTCCTAGAGCCAACTCAACAGATTGGTATTTCTAACTTTATAAGCTTATTTTCACAATGCCCATTTTTGCTCTAAAAACAACATGTGAAATAAGATGACCTTTTTGATTGGGTGTAAGGCCAAGTTTGATTGGACTATACAATCGCATTTATTGCATCTAGAAAATCCCATTAAGCATAATGCATAGATTACCACAAAGGAACCTTCCAAAAGAAAATAAATGGTCAGACAAACTACAATAGCTTTCACAATTTGTCTATATCCAAGGCCTACATACATAAGGGATACATATAAAAGATACCAACTTGCAACTTCATGCAATTAAAGATCATTTGCAAAATCTTGTGTGATTCAATGATGAGTGATACTACCCTTCTAGTCTAGACTATTCTTGTTGTTCCATGAAGATGCCCTCAACTTGTAAAATATTTGTTGTAGAAATTCAATGCCAATAAATATTGACCAAATTCAATTGCAACACATAGCATGGTCCAATATGTTATTGCTAGTTGGGGTACCTATTTGTTCAACAAGGGAACCACTTCAACCTACACTTGTTATGTACATTCAAACATACCCATCATAATGTCAAATAATAACATATGATAGTGGATATGGTAGCTATTCCTATGTTATGCATCATAAATGAAGGATGTAAACACATATAGATGTACATCCAGCACTTAACTAGAAAAGTGTCGTTCAAAGGTTTAACTGAATTAGTCCCATACATGTGAATTGATGATATGTTAACCTTCTTGTTACTTGGCAATTCATGTTTTTCAATGATGATGCCACCAAGCCTCTATTAACAACTTCATTGGCATCACCATATGGCATAAAGTTGTTTACATTTTGAATAGTTATTTTTGATGTTCCATGCAATAGGTCCTTGGTAAAAACCTGATTCCCAATTTCATAATGTTTGACATTATTATTCTTCAATTCAACTAGAAAGCAATGGAAGGTGATCCTACCAAAACACCAAACCAATTCAATTGTATGAGAAATCTCTTGCACAAGATTATTCTCAATCTAAACATCAATTGCCACTAAAGTCCAATATGGTTCATATCATTTATAAGTAAGTCATTTATGTTTACAAAAATCAACAAGATCAGCATACCATGTCAAAGGTTAGTCATTTAGTTGGAATAATTCAAGTTAGTCCAAGAGAACATTCTTTCCAAACATGGGTTGAAATATTAATGGACTAACCCTAGCCAAGTTCACATTTATGCATTCCCAATTGCATGAAGGATTGACTACAATCCATTATTTGGTCAAAAGTTGATAAGATCTTGAAACAATTCAAGTTGTTTCAAACTCTAATCACTTTCAAGTTGAAGTTAAATACCATACCTAATCTTTGCATACCTTTAGCCTATATCTTGTATAGCTATCTATAATACAAACTAACATTATTAGATTGAAATGACATATTTATTGAGTGAGACTTTCTATTATATTACAAGGATTTGTTGGCCCCACATCTCCACATAGTGTTTTGAGGCATTTTGACTTGCATTGATATTTGAAGGCTTGCCACCTTTTTATCCAACATTCTTGCAAACTAGTCATTTCAACTGTCATTAATACTGCATCTAGTAATATGCCTTCACATACAAGTAGTTTTGAAGGCCCAAAAGAATTCAAATTGTTGTGAACAATCAATTTCTTCATTCAAATTCAAATTATTAAAGACACTTCAATCATAAAACTATTCAACTTTAAGATAAAAAAACTAGACCACACAACATCTATAAATGTTTGTAGTAGTATGTGCAACATGGATAACCACTTCAATCACCTTCTAATGTACCTGTAATATTAGCCATGTCTAACTTAAATCCACATATAGTTTTAATAGTCCTCATAAACACTTAATTAAAATTTCTCTAAAGGAGCAATGTACATTAAGAAACACAAATTGTGAAAGTGACATGAAAACTATTCCAAGTGCTCCCCACCGTCAAGGCACTCCTTTTAGACAATATTTGAAGATTCTTGAAAACATCTGGTTCAAGAACTTCACCTCTAGAGCCATTATCTTTCACACTCAAAATTATTTGTTGAGATCTAATATATGTTCAACCACTTAAAAAATAACCAACTTTTTAGTTGAGATGAATCCAACAACGCATGCAACCCCGACAAATGAACATCTGTATGCAAACATCAAATAAATGGACATTGAATCTAAATGATGGGTAATTGATTCCAAAAAAGAGTAAAGGTCACTATTGTATGTGCAATTTTTTGATTCTAGCTAGCAACTTTGGAGTAGATGAACAAACTTTTTGCACAATTGAGTTATGCATTTTTTGTCAGATAACAAGCTTGGCGTAAACCTTTTCACATGACCAAGTCCATACACCTGAATAACATGGCAACTTCAATAAAGTACAAACCTACCCTTTTCACAAATGAACCAAAAGGTTAAATATAGCCAAATATGTTTTGAGTGCATTTAAACATATCCAAATCAAAGCCATATTTAAAAGCCTACTTATATATTATTGAATGGAAAAAAAAATAACCACAATCCAATGATGGATTTTGTCAATATATGATCAAAAGTTTTATATGTGCCTAAATAATTTTGCCACCAAAAACTAGATGACATGACTATACAGTGCAAGCCCATTTTATAAAATTGTGATTATTAATTATCAACCATCTATCTATATGTCAACCAGTTGCATGATAAATTGGGTGTCAAAAACCTCAGTGTTAATGATTTGTGTCTCAAGCTTCAATAATTGCATTTCAGCTACCTGACTTTCATGGTGTTCATTGTTGGCCATATGGGTGTTAATTGTATCGCACATGTCAATAGGTTGAATGAAAACCTTTGCACACTCGTCAGGCAGCCCTATATTAAGAATTGAAGTGTTAAAAAAATCATGATTGTTAACTTTAGTCCCAAGTTTGTCAACCATATATTATGTGTAAGACAAATCCAAACTATTAGGCAGTTATGTGTCCATGATTTACATGTCTAGCACCTAACTGTTGGATAGGGGACCATGACCCCTTTGATTGCCTTGGTCATTAGGTTTGCACATATGTACAAATCTCACTGGTTGTTTTATAATGCCACCAACCAAAGCTACCACTAACTTTTGGCGTGGCTTCTAGCAAGGTGTAGTCACACCCATCATGTTTGATGTCATTTCCTATAACGGTAATCTATTTGTCCTAATCACCCATAATGGTAGAGGAGGGTCCTTGCATGCATGTGATTCACATTTGGTTTCTAAGTCTCCACATGTGGGACCAACCATTGCCCTTTCAAAAGTAGGTTCAAGTTGTTCCCATGATGGAAGAAACCACCTTGCAACCTCTATAACTATCTTTGGATTTGCACCAAGGCGGCTAGGTTGTGTAGGCAAGGGAATTGATGAATTGGGTAGTATAGTTTGGCATACCTCTTTTAGTTCCAAGGTCATTGCATTCATCTTCTCTTCAAGCTCACATATTCGGGCCTCTAATGTGTTGTAATTTTCTGCCCAAATTTTGCTACCTCTATTTAAGATTGTAGTGTTTTGTATAGGTGGTGGGTGTTTTACCTATCAAGACTAGCCCAAGTTAGATCTTAGGTCTATTGTTAACTACAAAATGTACATATTGTTTGGCACATATGGCATTTTTGTCACAAAGTATCAAGACCAAGAAACACCCACTTCTTCTTTAATAATTGCCTCTAACTTGTCCCAATCAGTTTTGTGTCGTGCCACCAAACATAACCATAAAGATAAGAAAAAATAAAAAGCCTTCATACGAGCTCTCGACGGTTCATTCATCTGACTAAAATTTTATCCTAAGGAAGTCAAGATAGTTCCTACAAGAGATTATTCTATCTACTAATAGTGGCCAAATTAGTGTATTACCCAACCATGTTCCACTTCTTACGGCCTTGGATATAGGAATTTGCAAGAACATTTTGTAATACTAGTATTTTCTATTGCACCCCAGTTGCATCCAATGAATGTTCATAGCCTTGACAAGTTTGATTTCCAACTTGATTTTTAAGCAGGCATATTAACACTCTGCAAGGATCACCTTCACAATCAAGGTGTGGGAGCTAACCTAGTGAGCAGCCTAGGCACATTAGCAATGTGCTTATCCTTCTATTGTAACATAAATGGCATAATCATAATTAGTCACCTTGCCAAACAAAGGGAGTTGTAGCATGCATGGCAATGGCTCCATGAGATTAATGACCATATCTAGTTGGTAACACATATTCAGAGGACCCCAATCAATGTGTGAGGAATTTTTGCACACCTTCAACATTAAAATATGCACTCACAAAAACCTGGTTGGAAGTGGAACTACTATGTAGTTGTTGTCTAACACGTAAGGCGGTTCAAGGTAAGTAATGAAATTCACTAAGTATCTAATGCGTTATGTTCAACATCTACACATAACATCCTAATCTAACATGCATTGGATTTTGAAAAGCTAATTTAAAAAAAATCCATGGTATAAAATCTCATAAGTTTTTAGTTTTATTTTTATTTTTATTTTTTTAATCAAGAGTTAAACTTTGAACTAGAACCACCTTGCTTAGATTGAAGGAAAAAACAAACAATTCGACCCCCTTTACTTCCAACAAGTGTAACTCCCTTACTGCAACTCCGATGATGCTGAAATTTTGGGAGAACTGTTTACACCTTCCAAACTAAAATTGATTTAATTTTGACATAAATCCAACGGTGGATTTGGGAGGAACAATTAATTGAAGTAAAAATCCAGAGGCTTTGTCATGGAATTCCTTCCATGGACTCCACCACAACACCCTCTACTTCCAACCAATGTAGCTCCCTAGCAGTAACTCCGATGATGTTGAAAGTCTAGGAGAACCTTCTACACCTTAAAAACTAAAACTGATTCAATTTTGACATAAATCCAACGGTGGATTTGGGAGGAACAACTAATTGAACCAAAATTCCAGAGGCTTTGCTACAAGTACTTGTTACACACAACTTCCTTCCATGTTTGATTCTTGCACACTCCTTTTCCATGAACACCTCTCCACACATAAGGACTAAACA
>Ga0116231_10013330_pt1 | contig 11606 bp, 13 predicted proteins | sample S1TSphgellanicum_2_FD_89695 | JGI IMG/M metagenome (GOLD analysis project Ga0116231, IMG submission 89695) | Host-associated microbial communities from peat moss isolated from Minnesota, USA - S1T2_Fd - Sphagnum magellanicum MG | ecosystem: Host-associated > Plants > Peat moss > Unclassified...
GATCGCGGCCAGGAGAAACAACAACCTTGACATAAGCCGCCCCCAAAGAAGCAGCCCAATGCACTGCGTCGGCAAACCCGTCCGCTGCCAACATGGCATCATTTATCGTTATGCACACCGGGCATCGCCCATCAATCTCAGCCAGGGTCTCCCGCACCCTATCTTCGACCGCGATGATATCGGCGCCAAACCTGAGCGCGACGGAAGCCTCTTCCGGCCCCGTCACAGTTACGAGCATGCATGTCATTGGCCGAGTATGTGGGAGCGCACGGCCCGAAAACGAGGCCTGGCGACTGCGAGCGACCGGGCGAAACGCGGGCGTCAGCACGGTGCCGACGCCCTTTGAGGTCCCAAGCCGTTTTTGGCATCACTCAGCCGTTTTGGTGTTCAACCGGTTACGCCGGCAGCAAACCACCCGCAGCGGACACCTTGCGCCGCCTGACGAAGCCCAGCCCCACCAAGCCAGCCCCGAGCAGGCCCAATGATGCCGGCTCCGGTACTTCTGATGTTGTGAGAACGAGCGGTGTCCCCGAGCTCGCGACGATGAAAGGATTGGAATCGCCGACAGTGGTCGAGAAGGTCGCGCCGGTCAGAGTTTGGGCGGTCACGTTGTTCAAAAGATAAGCATTGTTAAGGTTGGTCTCACTATAAAACAACGGGGTCGAGTCTTTGTCAGGCAAGACAGCCGTCAGTTGATAAACGTTTCCTCCAATATTGAAGGAAATCGTATCCGTATAACCGCTTGTTGCGTTGCCACTGACCGCGAACCGGACATAGTCGTTCGAACTATCAGGCTCGTTTTCACTGAATGTCTGGGTAATCGAGTTGACCGTTATGCTTTCCGAGACGTTGCTTCCGGCGAGAAACTGGAAAGAACAGTCCGTCGTGCAGTAGGGATTCGTAACGTTGATAAGCTGGTTGGGATTATACGAGACCGACACGCTAAACGCATCGCCCACCAAAGAGGAATTCGCACTCCCACCGAAGAGCGCCGTCCGCTGATAGCTGGTCGCTCCCGCAACACCACTGAAGGTGATGCTCTGAATCGGATCGGCGAAGGCCGCATTTGCGCACACTCCGAACCCCAGTCCGATTGCCAAACCGTAAATAGCCAATCTCATAACTTATACTCCACATCGATTATTGGATTTTTCAGTGCGGAAGACGCTTTTTCCATACGCCTCCCTCTTAACAAACGATCATCACACTCGAAATATGTCAATCTTAAAAACCAGTTAAAATCGAAAAATAATGTCTACTCTCACTTTTAAGACAGACCGGTAGGGTGCAGTGCGCTTTGGCATTGCACCTCTGAGAAACTCAAAAACAAAGTTGCAGGGCACTCTTCTTAAATTTGCCGCGGTGCCGTCTTCGGGTTGCGGCCGGCGGCGGCGCCAAGCACCTGCCCCGAAACGGCTATCTAACGCGCGTTTCCGGTGCTCACCGCCACAAGAGGCCGCTCAGCACCGCCGCTCAAAACACAAAAATCTTCAACCCCGCCGTCAAACTCTCACGAAACAGCGCACCAAACTCGCTCCCATGCGCGCCCAAATTGGCAACACCAAGCGCAAACAATGAAACCCGCGGCGCCAGGTTGTATTCCACGTAGAAACTCAACTGCGTGCTCAAATCTTCCAAATTCTCCGCCGCCATCACCCGCCACAACGTTCCACCGTCTGACTGGCTGTTTTGAAATTGCACGTAAACGTAATGCCGGCCAAGCAAGTCATCCGCCCGCGTCGCAGCATAGCCCAAATTCTCCAGCCCCAGCCCACCCAAACCACCGCCAAGCATCGCTTGCGTGTTGGCAACCCCGGCTTGCCGAAAATACTTCCGCTCCCCCTTCGCACTATATCCAAAGCCATTATACAAATATTCCAGATAAACACTCTGACCATTCTCAAATGTATAAGACCCACCGAGCAAAGCCATCGCCTGCCGCCCAGTATCCACACCGGCCGTATAGTCCCCAACGCTGTCAGTTGGTGAAATATCCAGACCTGACTTATTGCTAGAAGACCCAAACTCCCCATAAAGCAAAATCGCATCATTCGGGGTTCCTTGCGCATAACCGCCAATAAACACCTGTTGGTGCCGCAGGCTGGCGATAATCAAACTGCCCAGATAATTCACACCCCGATAATCCACCTTCAGCATCATCGATTGCCGATAAGCGTCATTGGCAATCAAATCATGCCCGGAATCAAAAACATACCCGCCAGACAGCGTCCAGTTTGACGACGGCGAATAAACCAAGCGCGTGACATCAATCCCAGACAATTCGCGAATAGGGTCCAGCCGTGCATTATCAAAATAATACGGGTTGCTCGGCGAACGAAAAAACGCCGGCCCCCAAGTCAGCAACTGCCGACCCGCCACAACGCTGATTTCATCCGTCGGCTTGCCGCGAACATACCCCTCATTCAAATATCCGCGCAGCGTTTCCTCATCCAACCCCCCGCCGCCCTCATAGACAGAGGTGAGTCTCGGCTTCAGCACCAAATCAGCAAACTCAGACGTCACCTGCGCATTCGGCCGAAGCTCCCCAGTGACGGTAACGTTCGGCAGACTGACGATCGAATTCCCTGGGTTCAGAACGCTCTTCGGCGTGCGCGCCAGACCCTCCCCATAACTGTAAGCCTGCCCGTCAAAGCTCCAACCAAAGACGTTCTTGAGACTATCAAACCAGCTTGAGGAAGTTTGCGCTGTCGAGTCCGAAGGATCAGCCGCCGCAGACAAACAAATAAAAGAGACAACCGCCAGCGCCGCAAACCTCCCAAAGAGTGTCTGCGGAATCTGGCCCCGGCTCACAGCAAATCCTCTCCTATTGCAAACTTCCCACGTCAAACGCACTCCGCGGAATATTTTGCGCCTGGACGTTGCTATAATCCATCACTGTCCGCGCCGGCGTTAAAGAATCAGTTATCGTCATCCGACTGATAAACGGAATGGCTTTCCCGTCAGCTTGAATCGTATTGCCGTATTCGAAGGTCGCCGATTTCAGCAACTTCCCGCTCACCGCAAGAAACTGCGCCTGCAACGCAACATGCCGCTGTTTTGAAACCCAATAGGTGATGCGGTCATAAGTCGCGCTATGCGACTTGGCGACGAGATCCAGCACGTAGCACGCCTCGCCCCCCACCGCCTCCTCCCGCAACAGCGTCGCATTATAATCATTGGCATAATTGGTTGCGGCAATATCGCCATTGGCCGCCAGCCCGCTAAGCCGCTGGCGCGGCGAAATCGGGATCGGCTTCGAAAGACCAGGCCGGGTTAGCCACATGTTTTTGTCAGCCTGCAGTAGCTTCGTGCCACGAAAGCGCACCGGGCTCAGCGTCTCCGCAACACTCTCTGTCGTATTCGCCTTGACCATCAAGTCCCGATCGCCATCCGTCGCGTCATCACTGCCCGAAGACACCAGGCGAATATTCCACGCAATACCCGCAAGCCCACCGCCGCGGGCCGGATCCGCCTGCTTAACAATCGCGTCCGCCGCGTCATCAGCCTGCGCCACCGACGTCACAAACACCGGTAATGCCACCAGCCCACCGAGCACAACCCGACGACCAAACTGGGTAAGCGTCTTCATCGTCAAATCTCCTGAACCCACACGGCCCCGTGCCGACCCAAGTTAAACATGGCCCAGTGAATCAATAATGGGTTGCCGCGCCGCCCGCCGCGCCGGCAACAGCGCCGAAACGGCCCCCAACACACAAATCACCGCAAACGCCAGCAGCATCTTCCCGGCATCGACATCAACCAAAAGCCTGACCCGGTTGGAGGAATTCGGCGGAACATACTGAATCCCCGAATGATTCACCCCAAGCCGCACCAACAACGTCAAGCCAAGCCCAATCGCGCAGCCGAGCCCAACCAAAACCGCCGCCTCCGTCGTGAACAACCGCACAACACTGCCGCGACGCAACCCCATCGCCCGCAAAGCGCCAATCTCACGCGTCCGCTCCACCACCGTCATACTCATCGCGTTCACAATGCTCATCATCACCACGATAATGACGATGCCAAAGATGAACGCAAAGATCATGGTGAACAAACCTTTCACCGAACGGTAAAAAACCGAAATATCGTCCCAGGTGCGAATTTCCACATCAAACCCCGCCGCCGCCAATTTCGGCGCCAACACATCGCGCACCGCGTTGGTCTCTGATGTCTCATCCAGCAGCACAACCAACCGATCCGCCTGCCCATCGACGTCATAGAGCGACTGCGCCAGCGAGATCGGCATATACACGAACTTATCGCGCGTCTGCGGATTGCCCGTGTCAAAAATATCCGCAATCTCCACGTCCAGCGCGTTAGACTGCCCGGTCAAAGTGCTGACCAGCATCGCCGCCGTATCGCCTTTTTTCAGCCCCAGGATCTCAGCCAACCCATCACCAATCGCAATACCAATCGGATTTTTCGAATCAAGATCCCCGGCCATCCGGCGCTGAAAATCCCCCTTAATCGCCGTCACATCGGCCGGCACCACACCCTCGGCAACAAAAATCGTGCTCGCCCGACCGTTGGAAATAATGCCCGACAAAGCCAAACGCGGCGTAATCAACCTCACATGCGGATCGGTCTTAATAATCCCCTCAATCCGAGCAATGTCGTCTTTGCTGAAGAGATACTTCTCCGGCTTGATCCGCCCCATCGTCTCAAGCCCACGCTTATTGATCGTCAAATGCCCAAGCAACTCGCCTTGAATCGCCTGACGCATCAGCCCGTCGTAAACATTATGCACATATCCGGCAAAAATCGCGATGGAAGCAAACCCAAACGCCACCGCCAGCAAGGTGACGATACTCCGCCGCCGATTCCGCCACACATTGCGCAGGCCGAGCCCAAAATAGTTCATGCCACCGCTTCCACATCTGCCCCCGCCTCTGACACCCCCCCTTCTGACAACAGGCCCTCTGCCGCCGCCCCGCTTTCATCGCGAGCGATCACCCCGTCGCGCAGGTGAATACGGCGCCGAACACGGCTCAGCAGCCGCGGATCATGCGTGGTAAAAACAAACGTCACGCCTTTGCGCTGGTTCAGCGCCAACATCAGCTCAAGCACCAGCCGACCATTTTCACTATCAAGATTCGCCGTCGGCTCATCCGCCACCACCAAAGCCGGGTCCCCCACCAACGCCCGGGCAATGGCAACACGTTGGCGCTGCCCGCCGCTGAGCCGATCAGGCCGGAAACGCAGAAACTTACCGAGCCCAACCTCCTCCAAAAGCGCAATCGCCCGCTCCCGCGCCGCCCGCCCGCCTTCGCCGCGTATCTCCAGCGGCAGCAACACATTCTCCAGCGCCGAAAGCACCGGCACCAAATTGAAGCTCTGAAACACAAAACCCACATGCCGGGCCCGATAATCCGTCAGCGCATTGTCCGACAGGCCAATCACATCCTTCCCGTCAACCAAAACCTGCCCCTCATCGGGCCGATCAATCAGGCCAATCGTGTTCATCAAAGTCGACTTACCGCTGCCCGACGGCCCCCAAACCGCCACAAACTCCCCACGCCGTATCTGCAAATCAATGCCGCGAAGCGCCTCAACAACCGTCCGCCCCAGCAAAAACCGCCGCTTCAGTCCGCGCAAATCAAGCAAAAGCGGAGAAGATAATTCCATGATGTCCATTACCGTAACGCGATGGAGATGCTTGTGCCCGCGGCGCCAACGTCAAACGCCGCGGCGTCAAACCCCGGCGGCCCCAGTGTGCCACGCGCATTGTTCGAAAAACCATAAGGCACGGTTGGCACACCAAAAAAATTGATCTCCAATTTGCCGGTCCCCTTGGTGTCCTGAAACAGCGCCACAGCATAACGCCCCGGCGCCAAAGCAAGTGTCGTGCGCACCATGTTGGCGCCATGCGGGTCGAGCGCAAACCGCGCGCTGGGTTGCTCTCTCGCCTTGAAACTACGCGCATCAGAAAAGACTTCGCCAAAAACCTTGCCGGCAGGCTGCGCCCCAGAAACAACCACACCAGAGACAATCACTTCCAACGAAGCGGCATGGGCCAGAGTGCTCACGCAAAGCGAGACCAACAGCGCAGAAACCGCCGCCCCGAACATCATGCCATAAATTCCACGCTCTTCGCTCGTCCGCCCGGCCGCAGAGACGTCGACCAGATGCGCAAAAACCGTGCAAAAAACACCCCGCTCAGAGCGCCGAGGATCAAGCTCAAACTAACCGCAAACGGCGTCGTCGCCTGAATATCAGGCCGCATCGCCGTCATCGCACCGTCCACATATTTGGTAAAATAAATCACCATCATCAGCACCAACGGCGTCCAACTGCCCGGAATATAAAAGCGCTTCGTCTCCGCGATATAGCGAACCCCGCGCGGCGTGCCGATCAAATGGTTCACCCCCGCACCGACCAAAAACCCCACACCCCAAGCGCCAAGGCTCGCCAATTGCCCGTGAAACGATGAGAAGACACCACCAAGTGAGAGAAAAATCATAATCATGGGCAACATCAGCACCCGCACTCTCCCGGTGTTGCGCGTACGGCTCTGCATCCACCCATACCAGAGCAACACGAAAAACACCAAAAACACCCATTTCGGCGTGGAAGCAATGATCTGCGCCAGCATGTTCAAACCTTCTGAGCTTACACCCAACATATCTAACCCAGGCTTGGGAAATTCAGCATAATCTGCGTGCAAACCGCCTCGCTCGCCCCATGCGCTGAAGCGTTGAACCGGTGCATATCCCCACGCGACAAAACCAACCGTGTCGAAAGTCGCAGCACCCGGCCCGGATGTGCCAAAGCAAAAAACTTCGAATGGCTCTCCGCCAACACGCTGCGCGGAATGCTAAACCGCTCAAGCTGGCTGGAATCACCCGCCGAAAACGCCAGCAAATCGGCCCCTGCCTTCGCCAGCCAACGCAACCGCAACAACAATCCGCAGCATTGCGCCAGCCCTTCAATCAGCGCCCCCGGCGAAAGATGCGGCGGTGCATTCTCAAAGCGCGACAACATCGAATCACCCCCACCCAAAGCTTTCGAAGCCCAAAGCGCCTCCAATTGCGGCGAACACCGCTCCACCCGGTCAAGCTGCAAAACCGGCGGCCGATGCGGCAAAACCTGACGGATCTGCCACTCTTCAAGCGAGAAACCCAAAGCGGATGTGGTGTCCGTCATGACCTAAAGACCCAACTCCGTCTCAAACACCGTCCGCCCGCCATCCACCATAATCGTCTGCCCGTTAAACCCCCGCGCCGCGTCAGATGCCATAAACGTCACCGCCGCCGAGACCTCTTCCGGCCGCGCCCAGCGCCCCAACGGAATGCGGCTGAGCGCCTCTTGCGCCGTTTTGTCCGGCACAGCACGCGCCATATCAGTCACGGTATAGCCCGGCGCCACCATCACCACCCGCACCCCAAACGTCGCCAACTCGCGCCCAAGACTGCGCGTAAACCCAATCAACCCAGATTTTGCCGCCGCATAATTCGCCTGCCCCACACGTGCCGAAGCCGCCGCGGAGGAACCAATATTCACAATCACTCCGCTGCCTTGCCGGCACATCAGCCGCGCCGCTTCATAGGCGCAATGACGAATGCCGCCCAAATTCGTCGCCAACACAGACTGCCAATCCGCGAGCGACATCGTGGCCAAAGGCGCATCGCGCGTAACCCCGGCATTGTTAATCAGCGCATCAAGCCGCGGCAGATCTTGAAACAAACCAGCCACCTGCTCGGAGCAAGCAATGTCAGCCTGACGCAACGCAACCGTGCCACCCGCGGCGGTGATCATCTCCGCCGTAATCTGCGCCTCGCTCGCCTCCCGGCGAAAATTCGCAATCACGTGCCAGCCCTTCTGCGCAAACGCCACAGCAATCGCCCGCCCAATCCCCCGCGACGCACCAGTCACCAAAACAACCGGCCGTACGCTACTCACGGCTTCGCGGCGGCAAGAGTTTGCGCAATCTGATACTCCAACAAAGTCACATCAACAGCGCCCAACCACCGACGCACCCGCGTCGCCCCATAAAACAGCACCAAAGCCGGTAGAGCCTCCGCCCCAAACGCCGACGCACTGGTCTCAACCCCTTCCAGCGTGCAGCACAATAACCGCAACCGATCGCCCAAATGGCTCTGCACGTGCCTCCGAACCGGCGCAAGCAACCGGCTGAACAAACAGTCCGGTGCCCAGAATTCAACCAAAGTCCAGTGCTCATCTCTCAGCATGTCGCGCAACACGCCGATCGTGCAAACCGGCCAAGCATCTGGCGGACCGGCCAGCACCGACTGCTCGGGCGATACGTGCGCAAGTCGACTCGCCAAAGGCCGCTCTCCATGAGTAAAAAACAACGTAGGATGGGTGAGCGAAGCGTTACCCATCAATCACGACCGGCGCTGGATGATGGGTAACGCTTCGAGGCTACGGGCTAAACGATCTTATCCGCCACCATCGGCATCGCTTCCGCCAAAGTCCGCACCATGCTCAACTGCCCGCGGGCAACATCGCGCCCCTCCACCGTAGCGCCGACTTTGAAAGACATCATCCCGTCACGCTCAAGATTAATCCGCGCCTCTAATTCCACAGTATCCCCGGGATAAACCGGCTCAATGTGCTTCACCCGGCTCTCAGCAAGATAATACTTATTCGCCACATCCGGCACCGCACGATCCGGCCGCGAAAACAGCTCAATCAGCGCCTCATAAGAACCAAAATGCTGCAACAAATCCCGCGTCGTCGGAATCACACAAGCGTTCTGTATCATCGCCTCAATGATCAACACCCCTGGATAAATCGGGTAACCCGGAAAATGCCCCGACAACACCGGGTCAGTCATCGTAATGTTCTTGATGCTATAGCCAACACCTTCTTCCGGATAGCAAGCACGCACCCGGTCGAGCAGCACAAACGGATACGCCTGGGGCAGCAGCCGCATCGTGGTCGCGGCAGAAAGGCTAATGCCGCGCCTTTTCTCAGTCGTCTGGATCTTGTTCATAATCGCCCCTCCCTTAACCGAGCCCGAATTCACATTCCCAAGCCCCACGCCCACCATCAATCACCAGCGTATGGCCATTAAATCCAGCCGCCGGCGGCGTGCACAGGAAACTCACCAGCGAAACCAATTCCGCCGGCGTGCCCCAACGCCCAAGCGGGGTCAGTTGCAAGGTCTCAGCAACAAACTCTTTCGGCAGCGCCTCCGTCATGTCGGTCTTAAAAAACCCCGGAGCCACATTCACAACACGCACACCTTTCGGCCCAAGCTCACGTGCCGCCGATCGCGTCAGCCCCAACAAAGCCGCTTTCGCAGCGCTGTAATTCACCTGCCCAGGCATGGCAACAAGCCCAGCGCCGGAGCCAATATTCACCACAACCCCGCGCCGCTGCCCAGCCATGATGCGTATCGCCGCCTTGGTGCAATGAAACACCGCATTGAGATTTACCTCAATGACATCATCCCATTCCTTCGGCGACATCATCACAAAATAATTATCTCGCGTAATGCCAGCATTATTAATCAAAATATCGATGCGCTTATAGCGCTTCAGCACCGCCCCCATCATCGCCTGCACTTCGGTCGGGTTGGTCACATCCGCCTGCATCGGCACCGCGGTGCCGCCAGCCTCATTGATTTCCGCGCAGACAGCATCTGCCATATCGGGGTTGCGCTTGTGATTAACAATCACCGTCGCCCCCATTCCCGCCAGAGCCAGCGCGGTCGCCTGCCCCAGCCCACGCGACGCACCCGTCACGATCGCAACCTGATTGGCAAGAAGAGCGCTCATGCAGATTCCTGTTCTTCCGAGGTCAGCCCAAATGGTTTCGACCCGCTTCCCCAAACACCCCCAGGGCTTACGTTGGGCGGAGTCCCCCCGCGCCGTCGTTTGGCAGTCAGGCCACGTACACATTCAACATACCGACGGCTAAAGCCGTGCGGCTGCGGCAATTGGCCCAGCAAGCCCCATAGCGAACGCCCAGGGCTCACCTCTACAAAACTGTCAATCCCCGCCGCACACATCGCCACCACCGTCGCGTGCCATTCAACCGGCGCCGCAACCGAAGCCGACAATGCCCAACGCAAACTCTCCGCATCTTGCGTCGCCAATCCAGTCACCGTGCTCCAAACCGGCACAAACGCCATACGAAACGGCAGGCTCGCCAACCCAGCCGCAATCTCGCGCGCCTCGGTTTCCAACCAATGGCCATGCCACGGCCCGGCCACATCCAACGGCGCCGTCGCAGCACCGGCCGCGCTGGCACGAGCCGCGGCCCTGGAAAGCGCCAGCGCCGTGCCCGAATACACCACATGCATCGGCCCGCTACGCGCCGCCACGCAGGCAGGATGCGCGTCATCATCCTCCGCCAGCAAGCTCAGCAACTCCTCCGGCAGCCCATGCACCGCGATCATCCCGCCCGGCACCCGGCTCGCCGCACGCGCAAGGGCGGCGCCACGAATAACGGCAACCTGCAAGCACGTCTCACGGTCGATCACGCCTGCCGCATACAAAGCCGCCACATGCCCGGCGCTGTAAGCGCCAACCGCCGCCGGCAAGCCTTCTTCCGCTTGCAGCAAATCCGCATGCGCACCACTCACCGCGGCCAATAATGGCTCCAGCACGCGCGGCTCCGTCAACGCACGCGCCGGCCCTTGCATCGCCAGCCGCCCAAGCGGCAAACCCGAAGCTTTCTCAGCCGCACTCAGCCAAAGCCGACCCGCCGCCGTCTCATGCAAAATCGCCCGACCCATGCCGACATATTGCGCCCCATGACCGGCGAAGACCCAAGCCGTGCTCATGCTGCTTTGCCCCCAACTTGCCCCGGATTTTGCGCCCCCGGTCTCTGCACAGAGAGCCGCTGCACAAACCGCAGCGCCCGTGGCCCATCAAAATTCACGGCGTCACAGTCAGCCACTTCCGGAATATGCCGCAGCAAACCCCGCAGCACTTTCTTTGGCCCCAATTCCACAAACCGCGTCACCCCAGCTTCGTGCAGTGAAACCATGGCCTCCTGCCAACGCACTGGGCTGCAAAGTTGCCGACGCATCGCCGCACGAATATCTTCACCGGCGCGCGCCAAAGCCCCCGTGGTGTTCATCGCCACCGGCACGCTGGCATCCGCAAATACCGTCGCATCGAGCAGCGCCGCAAACCGGTCCGCCGCCGGCGCCAAAAGCGGGCTGTGCCATGGCCCGCTCACATTCAACGCCACAACCCGCCCCCCCGCCGCGCTCAGCGCCGCCCCCGCCGCCACAAGCGCCGCCCGCGTGCCGCACACGGCAACCTGCGTCGCCGCGTTGTGATTGGCCACCGTGACATCGGGAAACTCATGCAATACCGCTTCAACTTGCGCGACCAGCAGATCATTCACCGCCAGCATCCCGCCATCAAGCGTTTGGGCGATATCATGCATCATCTGCCCACGCGCCACCGACAGGCGCAGCGCATCATCCAGGCTAATCACCCCCGCCGCAAACAACGCGGCATATTCGCCCAGGCTGTGCCCAGCCACAAAATCCGGTTGCAGACCGCAATGTTGTAGAAATAAACAGCACCCAACCGTCACGGCGGTCAGCGCCGGCTGTAAATGATGGGTCTGCGTCAGCGCATCATCCGGCCCGCGCGCAACCAGATTCACAAGATCAACACCGC
>Ga0116231_10013332_pt1 | contig 11605 bp, 6 predicted proteins | sample S1TSphgellanicum_2_FD_89695 | JGI IMG/M metagenome (GOLD analysis project Ga0116231, IMG submission 89695) | Host-associated microbial communities from peat moss isolated from Minnesota, USA - S1T2_Fd - Sphagnum magellanicum MG | ecosystem: Host-associated > Plants > Peat moss > Unclassified...
AAAAAAAAAAAAAAAAAAAAACCCCCCCCCCCCCCAAACCTAAAAGAAACCTTAAAACAAAACCTAAAACAAAACTTTAAATTTTTTTTAAAGAAAGGTTAAAAGAAAAATAAAAATTTAATAGAAAAAATAATTTTAAAAAATCTAATATAAATGTAAGAACAAACAAGAAACACCAGAGAAAAACAACAAAAATAACTAAAAGTTAGAGAAGCCTTGGTTGAGTGAGAAACAAAAAGAGGAGCTCCCACAAGTGAAAGTGAAAAAGAATTGAGAAATGGAAAAGCCTAATTATATAGTTCCATGTGGGTAGCCCTAAAAGGCATCCTATGTAATTCATAACTACAAACCCTAAACAAATATTGTAAATGATAACCCAAAAAAGAAATGCACCAAAATGCAAACCCAAAAGAGTCCCTGGAGTGGAAGCCTCCAATAATAATTATTATTATTATAATCCACATAAAGTCAACAAAAAAAATATAAAAGTTTACCTTACCTTGTATTTTGAAATCTGAAAATTTGACATCTTGGGGACTTTATTGATAACCAATTACAATTACAGGGGATAAAACTGAAATAGGAGGTGAGATAGGGTATGAGATTGAAGAGGAGTTTACGGATATCAAGTTCAATAGTGTGGGTTTTTCATGGACGATTTTCAAAAGATTTATCACCTTATTATTGCATAATTATTATTTAATAATGTTTTAACTTTCAAAGCCAGATGTGAACAATGTTTTGACTACCTATTTCATGTTTAGGAATTATTCATAAGATTGCATGTTCATTCAAAGTTTCCAATTCATATTTCCAGTTCATTTATTTCAAATATTGCTCAATATCATGTTTACATTATTGTAACAAGTATATAATTTTAATCTCAATATATGGATAATTCAAAATATGAAATATTATACCATTGAAATAATGAAAAGTAAATATTAAATATGAGATTCTTTTGGTCTATCTTATGATAACTTAAATAGTCTAAACCAAGGAATATTTAAACTATATCTTCTTGTAAATATACGTTGTTTTAAAATCTGAAAGTTACCTAGCACAACAATGGTCGAAAGAAGTGTGTTTTAAGGTTGCCTGGGTTAATTACGCCCATTTTGCATTTAAAAGGTTCTAAGATTGAATCACGATATTTCAAAACACCTCAAATTTGAATGAACAAAAAGTGTTAAGGGGGTCAACTAGTTTCTACATTAGGTTGGGTCAATAGTATCAGTATTTTATAAGATAAATTTTGTCAAGAATATGAAAATTCAATAAATTGAGGTATAGCACTTGAAGAAAGTTTGTAGTGTATTTGAAAGGCACCTTACATCTGTAAATATTCCTACTGGGAGGGATATTTCACAATTTTTTTGTGGAAACTTTTTCCATTTGACAATGAATTTTTTTTCCAAAGTTCCCAGATTTCAAGGAAATGTTTTCAGAAATTGCCATTTTAGACAACAGATTAATCCAGCACATTGCCAAAACAAAGCATGATTTTTTTAAAAATCTACTTTCCTCTCTCACCTGCAGCCAAATTTGACTATTTCCTATTGTGAGTGGTGGCCGATGTGGCCACATCACAAAATTGAAAGAAAAAAACCTTGATCACCACTCTGGCTATATAAAAGATATTTAAAACAAGGCATTGTCACATATGCAAACGTTTGTAGATCACAAGGTGTAGGAGAGGGCTGGTGGGCTGGTTCTTATGCCTAGTCCTTAAGTAAGATATGGACAGATCTACACCTCCGCAGGTATCCCTCCAACTCTTAAGGAGCAGGAGAAACATCCTCTTCCTTTTCAGGAAGAATATTCATGACGAATATAAGGTGCCCAACAAATATACTAGGAAATATTTTCAAGTGCTATAGGATGAAGTACTTGTCATGAGTAGAATACTATAATCATATGACCTTAGTCACCAGGGTAATGTTGATGGGGGCTATTATGTCCTTCATGTCATCCTGGAGCTTTCATCCTCAAAATCTAGAGCGAATCAATCAGTATTAACTCTTCCTTTCTCCACTGAAGGTCCTTTTCTATGTCCTCAGTTGATGAGATTGCAAGGGTTTAAGATGAGTGTCAGCTTCTTATTGATTTGCATCATTAAGCATCAAGGCATGCCATACAGAGTGCTGGCACAAAATTTGAGAGTGTTGGGCGGTTATGTGATTCTTTAAAAAAAAAAGTTTGGAAATTGAAGAACCTCGGTTCTATTCTTCTTTTTCTTTTTTAATTTCAAAATCAAAGAACCTCTGGTTTTGGTTTTTTCAAAACGTTGCAAAGGTTGTATCTTGGAGAACCCATCTGTGAAACTTAGGTTATCTATTTCCATTTCTGATAACTACCCAACACTGGTCTCTTGGACAGGTAGATCATTTATCCAAGCAATTAGCTCTTTGTCTCAACATACTGATGACTGAAACTGCGACTTTATTGTGTTCTCTTTTGTGGAATGGATTACCTATAGTTGCAATGCAATGGTCCAAATGCAAATGTGCTGTATCAAGCTCATAATTGTCACCCACAAATAACAAGGATAGATTATAAGATCCTAACATCCTTGTGCCCTCCTTTTCCTTGATTTTTATTTACAGGGTTTTTCCTGTTTTTTTCCACAAAATCTGCATCAGCCTCTTTTTTTTGGCTTGTGAAATTTTGCACAAATGCCAAACATATAAAATAAAATAAAAAGGAACATTATGTCACATATTCTCTGTTTTGGGGGGGGGGGGTAGAAACCTGTTGCTATTTATGCTAAATCCCTCTTGGGATGCTTGAATAAGACGCAACGTTTCATTTCTGGTTTTGTTGTTCCCTAATTTATCTCCTAAATATTCTTTGGCCAACATTACCTCCATAAAGAGCTATATGGATGAGCTATTATCTAGTCATCTATTTCCATGCTTGGAAATCAATTGTTAATATGAAAATCACCCATGTGTTTATATTATACTCATAACAAACTTCAACATAGTTGATAACTAGAGTCTAAACTCTAAACCACCAAATATTATCACCTTAATCTAGTATATACCACCAAAATCTACCATGAGAATTAGAGTTGAACAACATCCTTACATAGGAAAGAGGTTGTCTTTATGGTGCGATTTTTTCCTTGCTATCGATGTTATGTAAACATTTATACTTCCGCTCAGTCCCCTAATTAAGGTATGTCAATGTAAAAGAAATTATTTAACAACCATGAACATGGTTGGGCATTTTAATGCACATTGAAAGTAAAACAACAATTTCAATTGCACATATGAAAAAGTACAATGATCACAACATCATATAATAAGTTTTGTACTTTCCACTAAGCTTTAACTTCATCTAATTTGGATGAGTTTTTTTTTTTTTGGGTGGGGGGGTTGTCTAGCAATTAGACTAAGCTCTTTGGCTTGGTTGTCCGGCGTGGCATGCGTGGTGCTCTAGCAGCTTGGTGCATTTTATTTTTCTTTTTGGGTGGGGTTGCTTAGGGTGGTGGGTTTTTAGGTCGTTTCTTTATTGGTGGGCTTGTGGGTTGGCTTGGGGTAGGTGGGTTTCTCAATGAAGGTCCTCTCCTCTTCGGCTCTTGAGCTTCTTTTCATTTTTAGTTCAAGCATAGTTTTTTGGACTCATGGTCCATGTGGCATTTTTTGTTTTTTGGGGGTAGGAGTGGGGGTTATTGCAATGTCCCTTGTTCTGGTTATGACATTTTTTTTTAACAGCATGGCATGGCCCACTATTAAATGCATTGTCAGGTTTTTCATGCTTTGCCATCCAAGAGTTCTTTTAATTCTTCGGTCACTTCTTTGGCCTATTTTTTCCTGACAATAGTTTGGGCTTGGATTTTTGCATTGGGTCTTTTTAGTGCCTACCATTCTTTTAGTGGTGTTTCATTTTTCCCTCTCGAGGTGAAGCATTAAGCATAGGGAAAATAGGGTGCACTTTTCATGGTTTTTGTCCAAGGACTGGGAGGAATTTCAAGCAAAGCATATTTTTTAAGCACATGTGTTTGTAACAACTTTGTCTTCAAATCAAGCTCCATTGATAGTCTTGCTCGTTCCAATTTTTTCTTGTGTTGCACCCCTTTTATGTTGATTAGAATAGAACCTAACCTTTGGTTGTGTTGGGGAATTTGCACATGTTATTAGGATTTTCACCTTGTTGCCCTAGTTTCAACATCATTACAAATTGCATGTTGCAAGCCCTGCATCTTCTAAATTCAGATTCCCCATGTTCAATTCCCTCATGAATTTTTAGCCAAACACATATGTGGAACTTTCCTTGGATTCTTGTAGGTCAGCTTTCTTGTGCATGTCCCATTTGTCAATACATGTTCATCAAGCATAACGTTTGAGCATTTCCAAGATTCTTTTGACCCCAAAGATTTAGCTAGTGGTTTCATTTAATTCCATGAATTGAATTCCCATGTGTTGCAACTACATCCACAATTTTTGGTTTGCATTTTTGGTGATGCTAAACTTTTGGCTTTGGCCGAGTTTTCAAGTGGCATTTGGCCAATTATAATGGCCGAGGTGTTCTATTGGTTGGTGAGTAGGATTTGATGTCTATAATTTGCGAAAGTTCTTTTTTCATTTGTCATCACATTAGTTCAACGTGGCAATTAAGGGTGGTTGCGAAACAATGGTCCATGGGATTTGAGCCACTTTGCATGTCCATCCCAATTGGATGTAATGAATGCTTTCAACATCATCTCACATAAGGCCATCTTTCAAGAGCTTCGAGTGGTAAGAGGCTAATTGTTTCAACTTTTCCTTTTTGTTCATTTATTTTATGCCCTTAAACTTTGTTCTTTAGTCATCATTCCCCTTTTGGGAACTTTGTTTATCATCCTTTTCTCTACGGGCATGTGTTGAGGTGATTTACTTGTCAAGCTTCTTTTCGTGTTCATTCATTTTCATATTTTGCGTTGTTCCTTGAACGTTGTTCCCTTGAGTTTTTTCCCTTCCTTGGTTGACAACAGCCACATCTTCAAACTTGCCCATGTTGTTCCCCTCGTCTTTGATCATTTTACCTCCCATTTGGCTTTTATGGGTTGGCCATTCAACCTCGCAAGTGTTTAGCTTGGTCCCCTTTTAATTTGCCTCTTGGTTCACCTTCCTAATTAATTTATATTGTCCCTTTTGGCTCTAGTTCCTATTCTTCATTCTTTTTGTAAAAAGCCTTGGGTGAGGAGGCCCCATGTTAATGCGCTTTTAAAGTTAAGGGATGTCCATGTAGCATTTGGGATCATCTCTTAGTGTTTCATTCAAATGTGTTTCTATTTGCTTTGTCGTTTTCCCCTTTTTTTTTGTTTTTAATGTTAGTTCATCGCTTCCAATTTGGCCCTATTATGTGGTGCGAAATCTTTAAGGTGTACCAAAATCTTGTCACAATGTCACCATTTTCTATCTTTTTTACCTAATCCATTTTTACCATGTAAAACCACATTTATGGATGATTATGATGGAATCTAAAATTATAATAGTCTAAAATATAGTCCTTCTAAAAATTTTGACAACTTTTGATTCATTATTTTTTATGGGGATCACAATATAGGGTAAAAAAGGACTATAGTAAGGACTAAGCCTTTTTTGTCCTATGTTGTATAGCTTAAAGGATTTTCACCCTATGAGTTTTTGAAAGGTTTCTAGGCTTAAGCTCTTTGGAATGCCTTTAGGTTCCTTTAGTTCATTACTAGGTTTGTCTTCCCATTTCTACTGGAAGGTTAGGCTTCAATTTTGTAAAAGGCATTGCTCCAACGGCCTATTTAGGGAATTGGGCTCTAGCCACCCCCACCATAATCTCCAAGTTCATCTTAGACTTTCACTTGTTCTTATTATAGGTAATAGGAGTGAATAGTTAAAGTTTTTAATCTTTCCAAGCCCACTTGAAGTTGGCATGAGAACTTCTTCCCCTAGTGGCAACGACATGCATACCCCCATTTAAGTAATTGGTAAACAAAAAAACAAATTGGTTTCATGAGAATATTTTTAAAAAATTGCATGACCATTTTTCTTTTAACATCTTCTCTTATTTGCCTTTTAATGCATGTTGGGCACACATGAAATCTTGTGTAGGATCAAAATATACCCCCATTTGAGCAATTAGTAAATAGAAGAGCAAATTAGTTCCAATTTTGAAAGTATTTAAAAAAGATTGCATGACCATTTTTTTTCTAACATCATCTTTGATTTGCCTTCTCATTCACATTGTGCGCACATGAGATCTTGTGTAGGGCTAAGTCTTGATGCATGGCTATCTGCTTGTTTAATGATCTTTTTTTTCTAATTGGTTTTAAATGTTTCTCCACTATGTTGTGTAATTGATTGGGCTTCCCCCATCCCTTAACCTTTGGTTTGTCACATTAAATTTGTGGCTATCCTTTAGACCTGATGGGGACCCATTTTTTTGTTGGGCCCATGGTGGGGAGAGGACATATCCCCATGATGTTGTGCGAGATGTCTTTATGTTAATCATGAGGGATGTGGGACTTCACATTTTACATTTAGTAGACCCACATTCTTCCATTGTCTGCTTTAAGTCTTCATGTCAATGGGTTGACATTGTGGTTTTGGTGAATGATGTCCAAACGTTGAGTAATGTCATCATCATTAACCCCACTTGAAGAGATTTGGTTTCACGTGCAATTTTATCTTGTGGGGTTGCCACAATATTCATGATTTATCCTAAAGATGGCCTTTATCATGATTGATACCAAGTGAACATGTTTAGCCCTTTAGCCATAGAGGTCTTTGGGTGTTTTCATTAATAGGCCAATGATTTTCTTCATTGATGTGCTAACATGGTGTGGAAAGCAAAAGGCACTTGAGGCCCTCTTCTTTTGGTTTATGTTCATTTTATAAGTAGGGTGTTGATGACATTGTAGCAAGTGTAAGCAACCTCTATTTCAAAACATCTTAAAATGTAGGTGAAAGTTATTATAGGTTAAACGTTATTTTAGGTATTCCTTTCCTTTCTTTATCTAATATGCTTATTGTGACCAAGGGGGGCTTGAGTATTTGATTTGTTCCCATTCCCTTAGAAGTCCACCATCTTTGGAAGATTCTTCGTTTGCCAAAACTTGGGTCCTTTCATCTTGTGCCTTTTTGTCCCCCTTTGTTGGGTGCTTTCTTTTAATGATGATTTGCAAGTTTAGACCAAAATTTAGGCATTTATTGAAAGAACGTGCCAAAAGTAATAAGTAATAATAACACTAATTCAAATTAAAATTGCCAAACTTATAACATTTAGACCTACAACCTAGTTATATTAAAGTAAATAAGCCCATTAACAAACAAAAACCTACCACCAAAGAGTCCCATGGCACAAAGCCTGGTTGGTAAATGGGTGCCCATGCCCCTTTGAATGTTCAAAATTACATTTATAATTGAATAGTTAGTTTGAAAAAAATGTCTGGTTTAGGGAAAACTTCCAAACACAATTTTACATTTGTGTTTGTTCATGAATGTGAAAGGGTACCATTCAAAAAAAAATCAAGGTTTCATGTGCAATGGTGTTTGGTAATGGGGTATCAAGTATACACTAACAAAAAATGGCCATCTTGTAATTAGTCCCTATAACTATTTTTTAATCATAGGTGACATTTGTGACTAAAACATTAATACTTGCATTGGACAAGTCACATGTGACATTAGTTGCAAATGACAAGGATTTTTGGATTTTTTAAAAATCAACAAAATACACCTTCATCTTTTGATTAACCATACATTTGCAACTAAAACATTAAAACTTGCATTGGACAAGTCACATGTGACATTAATTGCAATTGACAAGGAATTTTGGATGAAAAAAAAATCAACAAAATAAACCTTCATCCTTTAACTAACCATATACATATTATCATTTGTGAGTAGGATGCAATTTTTTTGGTGAACAATGAGAACAAATGATGTGTTGCCACGTGTTTCAATTTTTAATAATTTCAAATAATTTTACTATAATTTTGAAATAATTTAAGATGTCTAGTTTTCATGTTCAAATGGTTTTAGATTGTGACACATGATGCAATAAAAATTTACCATGTGGCATATTAGTTGAATTTTTTAAAAATAAATTTAAATCAATAAATATAGGTTTATAGGTTGAACTAAGTAAGTAAATAGGTAGGTAGGTAGGTTAGGGAGGTAGGTAAATTAGGCATAAGAACACAAATATTTATATTTCGTTTTGGGTTTAACTTTTTTGATTAGTTCATCCCATATGCCCATGTTTTTAAATATGAAAATGGAAGACGAAACACATTGCTTATATATTTTTCAAGATGACAATGAAACCAAGCATATGGAATAATTTTTTTAGTTGCAAGTATTTTGTGACTAAAATGTTTAGTCGCAAACTACTTGTAACTAAAAGATTTATCCCATATTTTTATCTTCATTTTATTTATTTTAAAGTACATAGTTAAGTAGATAATTGACTAACTAATTAATTAACTAGTTGATTAATAAATTAAATAATATAACTAATAATTAATTATATAATAAAATTGATAATTAATTAATTAAAAATCAATTAATAAACTAGCCAACTAATTAAGTACTTATAATAATAATGATCAATAATTTTTAATTTACTATTAAATGTTTCTATAATTATTAGTTAAATAAAAAGAAATAAATATTAAGTACTAAATTTTTAACTCTAATAATATAATAGTGGTGAGTCTTGTCTAACTATTTTATTATAATTATTCCCATTTCTTTTCATTTTTATAGTTAAAGGGCATGGAGGTGATCATTAATGGACAAAACACCTTAATAGGAATACAATGCAAAATGAACAACAATGGAATTAAACAACCCCAACACACTAGGATCTTTTGATCGTACAAATAAAAAACTTTATTACAAAGGCCAAAAAAGACCAAGATGGGCACTTTACATTCTTGCTAAAACATCTAGAACAATATGAAAGGTCATGAGCAAACTAATTATCAAAGGAACAATTAGTCTTAAATTGAACTATCAATTATGTTGTCCTTATCAATCTAGGTAGAAGAGGACTTTTAATCACTTTTAGAAATATTGTTTCCTACATATGAAGTAAAACCATACAAGCTAGAAGTTATATAGCCAAGTTCAAATGTCAAACAAATGGTAAAAATAGGGCAAGACTTAAAGTTGCAGTAGTATGTACAAGAACCATAATCAAATCATAAGCTAGATTTAATGTTTCAAGGAACAAGAGTAAATATGAAACATGTAGATGAGCCAAAATCAAGTTAGAAACTAAAATTAGGGTTGCAAAAATCAAATCTAAAATAAGGAGAGGAAGGGTCAAGTTTGAAATTAGACTTAAAAGTACAACAAGAGGGAAATGAAGTGGGGATTGAATCTACAAATAGTTTTTACAATTAAAAGTTCAAGTAGTTTGTGTATTATTGTTGGATCCAACATTCTTTAATGCCCAATTCTACACCTCCTTGGCCAAAGAAAGCAAGACATTAGATAATTCATATAAATCATTATTTCAATTTTATACCAACAACTTGCATGGACATAAGAGATTTCAATTTGATATGGGGAGATTTTGCAAACTTTTACACTTTAATTGACTCTAATTTAACATTGAAAGGTTATTCACAACAAACATATATTGGTAGGCTTGTTGATTTTTTGTATGCATGGGATTTGTACAAGAAATAAAAAGGCATCCCACTAGTTGGGTCATGACATACACCACCCACATGTTGGAGGCTTTAACCTAGGCCAAGGGTTAAACATTAATCATGAATGTAAATGTCATTCATATTGATGTTTAAACACGTTGGACTAATAACCATTGGAAAAAAACATCTCCCACTTCAACCTACATCAAGACCAAATCATAGAGGATATCCTAGTTTTCAATTCTTGCAATGCATCTTGGAGATGGTCCGAAGTGCATGCATAGTTTAGTGGCTCATTTTAAGCATATACAACATTCACAAGAATCCCCAACAAGCTTTTATAGATTATCCATATGGATATGGTTTTTAATTCTAAAATTTGATTAGTGTAATCTTTGACTACTAACGTTTCATTCACTTATGAAACCTTTTCAAACTAGGTCAAAACCCATATTGAAAAATGTTGTTGTTAGCTAATATGTTGAAATCACTTTGGAAATCCTAAATGAAAAACCCATAAAATTCATATGAATAAATTCCCATTTAAATATTCCAATCATGTACCCATTGGGCATAGGAATTTTGACAAATAAAAAAATAAAATTCAAAAGGATTTTTGAGAACAAGGTCTAATTCTAACCCTTCAAAAGTTCATAAATATCATTTGATTAAAGTTTCACAAAAAAAATTTGACATTTAACTTTACAATTTCATTCTTCAACCCATACTTAGTCATTGTAAACAAATTAGAATGGAATTCACTATGAATTCTTGAATTTCTTAACAATTTAGTTAATTGACCAATCCATATTTTGAACTTCAAAAATCCACTACTAATAATGAATGCATTATTTCAAAAACAAATTATGCAAATGTCTTCATAATCAAATTGTTAATATAAAATAAATCATCATTTAATGTATTTAAAATTAAATTATTCACCATAAGAATTGGTCACAAAGCACCTTACATAAATTACTACTATGATTATAAAAATGAACCACCATAGTTTACATTCACTTGAAATCCTTTAATGTGTCTTTTTGGATTGTGTCAAGGACATGAAGATCCATAAGAATAAAGGCTAAAGGAAAGGTCTAAATCTAACTTTCAAACAAGGAACAAGACAAGATTATGTGATTTAAAAACAAGAACACAAGAATCAAGAACAAGAACACAAAATGTGTAAGATAAACATGAAAACAAATTTTTATTATGTTAATATATGCAAACATGAACATGGAAAAAACATGACAAGGCTATGGTGTAAGATCGTGCCTAAGACTAGTGTTGAACAAACTTGAGGAAATGAAAGGTCTTACTTCTACTTATACCCCTTTGGAGAGAAGCTTCCAAGGAGGCTTCTATGTGTGCATCAAATAAAGAAGTTTCTTGAGAACCTTCCTAACTAAGAATCAACTATGAGTTAATTGAAATTTAACTTAAAGTTTATTGGGACTTAATTAGGAGTCAATTCAATTGGGAGTTAATTAAAATTAACTAGGATTTAACTAAAATTTAACTAGGAATTAATTATGAATTAACTAGGATTTAACTAAAAGATGACTACGAGTTAAACTTGAACTTAATTTGAACATAACTAAGATTTAACTAAAGTGAACTATGAATTAAGTGGAACTGAACTAAAACTTAAATGGAAGTTAATTAAAAGTGAACTAAAAGTTAAGTACATGGATGAACATTCAAATGAATGAAATCCCTGGCATTGGCATCCATGATAGATTGGGCTATCTATATATGCCTCCTTGTATTCACCATACATTGTTTTTTATACCAAGCTAGGTCAATTGGGTTATTTGCTTCTTATCATTTGAATACAAAAAAAGGTGGTGATTGTAACTTGTTGCCATGGTGCTTAAATAAAAATATTCCACAATCTTTTGTGGTTTTTTTTCCTTCTTGGCCCATCTTAGCCTTTGGTTGATTAGTTTAGACTCTATAATCTACATTTAGCTCAAT
>Ga0116231_10013333_pt1 | contig 11602 bp, 6 predicted proteins | sample S1TSphgellanicum_2_FD_89695 | JGI IMG/M metagenome (GOLD analysis project Ga0116231, IMG submission 89695) | Host-associated microbial communities from peat moss isolated from Minnesota, USA - S1T2_Fd - Sphagnum magellanicum MG | ecosystem: Host-associated > Plants > Peat moss > Unclassified...
CCGCTTCGGCCAGCAACGATTTGCCGCGGTTCAGATTGAGACCGACCCATTGCACTTGTTCGGAGGAAACATCGCGCCAGCGGTTAATAGTGACATCGGCGATCATCTGGGGCACCAGATCCGCCCAGATGAGCGCCTGTTCGCGCTTGGGAGACAAGAAGTTCTGTTCCGCTTCCGCCAGGGCATAGGGAAGATTAATCATCGAACCGGTGAGGCGGCCGCCGGCACTTTCGGGCCAGCCGCTGCCGGAGACCTCGGTGAGACGCCATTCGGCCGGGGTGCTTTCCTGGCCCACAAAATCATGGCTGCGCACCAGCAAAGGATTGGTGAGAAGAAGCTGCGCTCCGGGCGGCGCGTAATAGCAATAGATCAAGCCGACAAGAGAATCGCGCAGCAGCGGGGCAAGAAGCGCGCGCGGATCTTTTTTGTCCGGCCCTTTTAAGAGAGCATCGACGTTGAGTTTGCGCTCCACGTCCACATGCCGTTCGCTCCAGTAACCGACAGCCAGAGTAGAACGTTCTTCCGGGGAAAGAGATCCGCGCGTCGGTTCGGTTTCAGCCAGGCGCTTTAACTGGTCGCTGATGTTTTTCATGGCCTTGGCGTCGCTCTGGCCCTTTTCAATCTTGTCGGCGGCGGTAAAAAGGCTGTCCACGTTCACCAGGCGCTGGGCGTCGAAAATGCGCGCAAAATAATCGGCGCGGGAGAGCGGCGAACCGTCGTGCAGCTTGCCCACCATTAACTCCACCAGCCGTTCCTGGCGCGTGCCGGACGTTTTCGGAGTGGCCGCGTTCAGAAGCAGATCAAGGCCGGCATGCCCGGCATCGAAAACGTCAGGTTCCTGCTTCACAGCCGCAAAGGGAGCTATCAATTTGGCGAAGAGTGCGTCCTGTTCCAAGGGCGCAATAGAACCCTGGCGGCAGAGAATGCGCCACAACTCGACCAGCGATTGCAGAGAACCCAGCGTGTCGGTGCGCAGCAGGACATCATGGATGCGCGCCGCATTGTCGCCCAGCTCAACGTAATTCTGGATGGAGTTTTCACTCATGGCGGGAACTTCGGCGAACAAGAGATATTGCGAGCCGAAACTCCGGTAGTTATTCACCAGAAAAGCAGCGATCTGGGCTGAAAGCGGGTGCGCGCGAAAGCGATCAATGTCGTTGAGAGCTAAAAAAATTCGCAGCGGTTCGTTTTCCACTGACTTGCGGCTGAGGCCGAAGAGAGCTTCAATCAGGTCGTCCTCCGACCGCCAGGAGGTGGCGGACCGGGTGAGCTTGCCGTCGTATTTGCCATGCGGATGCTTGATGAAAAGCGTCTTCCAGACCTCGAGATTGCCGGGCACATGCGGTTTGCCATTCGCTTCGATGCGCAAAGATGTGGTGAGCAGCATCAGTTCGGTGCTGGAACGGAAGACCGGACGTGCCGGGCCGGGCGTTGTCACTTTGCCGCGCAGCGCGTCATAGAAACGCTTCATGCGGTCAGGCTGAGTGAGATAGGCGGCAGTGGGACCGTCGATGCGGGACAGCGCGTCAAAGTAACTGGCCAGCCAGCCATCGTCCGTCGAGATGAGCTTCTCGAAAAATGCGCCGGGGCTTGCGGGACTTACGCCGACCAGACTGGCCCACGCCTTGGGCGAACCGGGTACGACGGCCGCGCCATTGCGGATCTGAAACATGCCGCCGAAGAAGTCGAGCACATGCGAGAAAATCCGGAGTCTTTGCGCGGTTGCCTGTTTGCGAAGCGCCTCGGCGGTGGGAGTATCGAGGTGCGAGAGTCCAAGATAGAGACGGCAGAGCTGGCTGTCACTCAGAAATCCATCCAGGAAATCGGTGCCGGCCTGTTTGCCTTGGGCCGAGAGCCAGTAATCCGCAGTGTAAAGAACGGGAACGGTTGTCGGCGAATAAGGAAGTTCAAAGCGATGGTTGGCGCGCAGGTCCTGCTCCAGCGGCGTCAGCGGAAAACCGGAATCAACTGTCAGAAACGCGCGGGTGGGATTTACCGTCTCAAGAACAATATCTGAACCGCAACTTCCGCGCATCCGATAGCCGAGGATCTTCAGCAAAGCGCCGGTCTGCTCACTGTCGCAGGCAGGAATGACAATTTTTCTTTCGGCTCCCGCCATTGCCTGGAGTTCGCGCGCCTGACCGACATAACGGGTGAGCAGACGCAGATATTCCGTTTGCTGCAAAGATTCGTTGCCGATGGCTTCAAAACCGTTGGTGACTACGTTGCGAGCCAGCGCGGGCAGAAGATCCTCCGGCGCCAGATCAGGCGAAAGTGCGGCCATGCGTGCAAAAGCAGGAAGCGGGCCGGGAATGGTGACCGAGGAATATCCGGATTGGGGCCCGCGTTTGGGAGGCAGTGAAAGATCGGACCCGCCCGCACCCTTATAGCGCGCCAGATCAGCGGGCAAATTCGCTTCATCACCTGTTGTGAAATCGGCGAGAATCGCCTGGTGGAAAGCCAGCTTCTTTTGCGCGGGGTCAGTTTCCAGGTCCGCCCACTTCAAGTTGGCGGAGCGGCAGGAGGAATCTCCGTGGCGGCAAAGAAATTCAGCCAGGGCCTTGGCACTGGCGCTATCGGTGGCGGCGTTTCGCTGGAGAAGCGAACGGGCACCGGCCAGGTCCCCGGAAAATTCATGCTGCTGAACTTGGTCCCGCAGGTCGGCGGCGAGCGCGGCAGCGACCTGGAACGATGTTGCTGAAGCTAGAAGACAGGCTGACGCAAGGGACACAACGGTCCTCTTTGCGGAAGCGACTGCCCGCAGGTTTAATGTCACAGAGCACTTCCCCCAACTAGGATTTTCACTCTACCATTTGTGAATCGGCGCGACTAAAGTAAGCGCAAAATCTAATCATTAGATACGAAAGCCGGCGTGCTTTCGGTTGATGCCAAGATTGTTCTTCGCAAAACAGAATATTCTCGGATTGAGATTTGCCTTTATTGAGGTGGGTCAGATAGCCGGTCGAGTGCGTCCCAGATTCGGCCGACCGGAATAGAAGCCAGTTCGGCACACGGCGTCGTGGCGCCGTCCAGCCACTGAACTACCGACCGGTCTGACGGGTCCACCAGATAGAATTCGTATGCTCTATCGGCATGACCGTAGCGGGTCTTGAACTGTTCGAAAGTGAGCTTTGCCGCAGCCGTTGCCATGTTCCGCCTCGCTAGTCTGTAGTTTACCGACATGCGGACGTTTTGGAAACCCGTTATTCCGTACGTGATACTGGCTGCTGTCTGCGCCGTTTATCTGTACCCGTTCGTGCGCGGTTTCAACGATGCGCCGGATTCCGGCATTTATTTGAACGGGGCGGATTTAGTGAGCCAGGGCGCGGTTCCCAGCCGTGATTTTGTCGAGTTGCAGGGGCCTGGATCGTTCGTCTGGCTGGCCTTGTTTTTTCGTCTGTTTGGCACATCTTTTGAGACCGCGCGGGTGGTGCTGGATGGCACGGGCGTGGCTTTGGGCTTGCTGGCGTTCTGGCTGTCGCGGCGGCTGGGCGCGACCGGATTTTTCGCCGCACTTTTTGTGGTGATGACCGCGATTCCGATCCTGCCGATGAACAGTCCGCATTACGACAGCAATCTGTTCGCGCTGGCGGCTCTGGCCGTGTTTCTTACGTTCTGGGACCATGTGCAGGGTGAATCTTTTTGGCTGATTGCGTCGGCGTTGCTGTGCGGCGTCACCACGTTGACTCTGCAACAGAAGGGTGTTTACCTGGCCATCGCGCTGCTGTGCTGTTTGCTTTGCCGGCGATTGTTTAGAACGGCGTCCATCTTCGCGGCAGCCTATGCGGCGACTATGGCGCTGGCGTTCGCGGCTTTTGCGGCGCTGCATGCTCTGCCCGATGTCTGGTACGCCAATTTCGTCTGGCCGTTAAGCAGCTATTCGCAAACCAACGCCGCGCCTTACGGATTCCCGCTCTGGCAGAACTTGGCCACCATGCTGGCGCAACAGCAGAACAAGGCGCTGGCGTTTCTGGAAGACGCTGCGTTATCCATGCCCTTTCTGCTGGTAGCCGTTTTGCCCGTCCTGCTTCCGTTATCGGCACGCGTGACTCTGCGAAGGCTGCCCTACTGGCTGGCCGCTTATGCTTTCTGGCTGGCGGAGTTGCACCGCGCCGACATGGGGCACCTTCGTAACGGCGTCATCCTGATGGCTGTGCTGTTCTTTACTATCTGTGAGACATCGGCGAACGCGCTTCTTCGAAGAGCCGGGCTGGTGATTGGCATTTTCACGGCGCTTTCCGGCCTCAGCCATTTCCTGACCAGCTTCGACGGCCGGACACGGATGACCCGGCGCGGTGAGGTTTGGCTTTCCGGCGACGCGGCGCTGCTGGATTTTCTGGATTCCCACACACAGCCGGGCGAACAAGTTTTTGTCTATCCCTACCAGCCGATTTACTATTTCGCGGAGCACTTGCGCAATCCCACGCGCTACAGCAATCTGATGTATGGCCTGAACACGAAAGCGCAGTTTCGGGAGGCAACGGCGGATCTGGAGCGAAAGAAGGTTCGCTATGTGGTTTTCGATGGCTTTCTTTCCGGCCCACAATTATCGCGCGTGTTTCCGGCTTACCAGCCGCCCGCTGAGCGGGAATTGATCCTGGAGCCTTATTTGCGCGCGAATTACCGCATGGTGAAAGATCTGGGGCGATTTCAGATTTGGGAGCGGATTAGGTAAGCAATTGGATGGTTTGCGAATAATCGCCAGTGGCGATGTGCCAGCCGTGTTTTGATCCATAGACCGCCCAATCGAGCGGCGTGCCGTCGTGTTCTTTTTCATGAACGTCCAGCGGCGCGTCATGTTTCAGCAGTTCGCGTACCATTTCCGCATTGCCATGGAAAGCGGCCCAGTGCAGTGCGGTCTGCGCGTTATCATTCTGCACGTCCACGGCAAAGCCGGCGCTTAGCATCAGGCGCAGGGCTTTGATGTCGTTTCGCATAGCCGCGCTGATCAGGCGGCGTTCGGCTTCAGGCGATAAGCTGGGTTTCTTGGCCGCCAGTTCCATCGCCAGCGCTTCTTCGCCAACATCACACGCCTGAGTCAGTTGGAGTTCCAGCGAACTGTGCTGCATCAGGAAACGGAAAACCTCTTCGTGGCCAAACTCACGCGCCAGCATATGCGGCGTGCGGCCCCAACCGAAGCCAAAGATGTAGATGCAGCCGCCGGCACGCGGGTTTTGTTTGGGGAAATCTTTCTCGGAGACGCAGATGTGAATGGATTCCAGGTGCTTTTGCACCAAGCCCAGATCACCCAGCGCGGCGGCCATCAGGATATCGGTCCGCGCGCCGCGCGCGACCAGATAGCGGGCCGCTTCGAAACGCCGGGGGCGAATGGAGACCATATATTGCGCGGCGGTGGATTCGTGATCGATATCGCGCGTGTCGATTTCGGTGCCGTGGTCCAGCAGATAGGCGGCAATCTCAACGGTTGCGGCGAAATGCAGCGGAGTCTGGCCATCGCCTCCGCGTGCGTTTGCCAGAGCGGGATCGGTCTGGATGAGTTCCTTCACGCGGTCGGGGCGGCCCAAACGTGCGGCGGCATGAATGTCCACAGAAGCGCCGCGTGCGATGAGAAATTCAGCCAGTTCGGCATCGCAGACATCGAGCACACCAAAGCCGCCCGCCCACCATTGGGTTCGCGCGTTGATATTGGCACCGGCCTGAAGCAGCGCGTCGATCATTTCGCGGTTATTGTTGTTGACAGCGCCGATGAGAGCGGGTGAATCGAAGCCGAGATCGGGCAACGGTTCGTCAAGCTTCGACTTCAGATCTGGGTAGCGCTCCAGAACCTGGAGCAGCAGCGCGGTGTCGTTGGCTTTGATGGCCGCGGCTAGGTCTTCGACGGGCGATGCCACGCCAAATGTTATCAAGTCCGCGGTGTAGACTCGGAATTATGAAGCCAGCGCAACGCCTAACCGCCATTATTGAACGTGAGGACGATGGTTTTGTGGCGCTTTGCCCGGAGCTTGACATCGCCAGCGAAGGGTCTTCCATCGAGGAGGCGCGGAGGAATTTGGTCGAAGCGCTAACGCTGTTTTTTGAGACTGCATCGCCGTCGGAAGTGTTGCGGCGTACCCATCATGAGGTCTTCATAACTCAGGTTGAGGTGCCTGTTGGGTAAGCTCCGAGTTCTCTCGGGATTCGAAGTCTGCCAAATACTGGAGCAAAATGGTTTCACCGCGGCTCGAACGCGAGGAAGTCACCGGATCATGCAAAAGCGTCAGGATGAGACGACAATCACCGTCCCAGTTCCTCTTCATGACCCTTTGCGGAGAGGAACACTTGCGAGCATTGTGAGGCAGTCTGGGCTTGCGAGGCGATTGTTTGAGAACGAGTAAGGTTAAGGTCGAAGCGCTAGGCCACCTGGGATTTTGGAGTGCCTGGAACTGAAACAGACGGCGATTTCACTGTTGCCAGAATCACCGCTCCCAGCGCCAGCAAGCCCAGCGAGATCCACTGGGTCAGCGACAAATTCAAAATCAGCGCCTGTTCATGATTCCGGAAAAATTCGACGCAGAACCGAACTGTCGAATAAATCACCAGATACAGTCCAATAATCTTTCCCGGCCGGTGCGGACGCGCCGACAGCTTATACAGCAGCGCGAACAGCAAAAAATTGCAGAACGATTCATAAAGCTGCACCGGATGCAAAGCTTTGTCCAGCGGCACCGGCGCGGCGAAATCGGAACGGAAATGCACGCCCCAGGGAAGGTCGCACTCGCGGCCCCAGCAGCAGCCGGCGGCGAAGCAGCCCAGTCTTCCAATAGCCTGTCCAATGGCCACACCGGGGGCAAAAATATCCATCGTCGGCAGGACGGCCAGCTTGTGTTTGCGCATGTAGAAAAACGCGACCACCAGCGCGGCGATGAAACCTCCGTGAAAGACTCCGGCAGCTTGCAGCGTGCCCATGGTAAAGATTTCGCCGGGGTTTTGCCAGTAGTAGCTCCAGTCAAACAGGAACATGAACAGCTTGGCGCCCAGCACGCCGGCAATAGCGCAATAGACGGCCAGATTGGTCACTTTATCCGCTGAAAGCCCGGCGCGCGTGGCCAGGCGCATGGTGATCAGCAGTCCGGCCAGAAATCCCAGAGCAACGAGCACGCCGTAGGTGGGGATGAAGAAAGATCCGATGGAAAAAAGCTTTGGATACATGGCGGTTTACTTGCGGTGAAGAATGAGCATATCGAAAAGAAGGAAAACCGCGCCCACCGTAATGGCGCTGTCGGCCACATTGAAAACCGGAAAGGACCAGTCGCCGTGATAGACCTCAATGAAATCGGTCACGGTTCCCCGCAAAACCCGGTCGAAAAGATTGCCGGCCGCGCCGCCCAGCACCAGGGCCAGTCCGACGCGCACTAGCGGTGCGGAAAAACCGGGCTTATTCTTCCAAAGAGCGGTGGCGACAAATATCAGCACCGCGGAAGACACACCTACTAAGACGAAGCTGCGGACAATAGGGTTGCCTTCGCTCAGAAAACTGAACGCGGCCCCCGGATTTTCGGTGTGAACCAGGCGCAGAAAGCCTGGAATGACGGGCACGCCGATATAGCTGCTTAACGAATCGCGCGCGGCGATTTTGGTGATTCGGTCCAGCACTACGACTAAGAAAGCCAGACCGAACGGTGCCAGTCTAGAAGTATTCACGCAGTATCTTCGCGCAGGAGGCGCACGCGGTTGGATAAGCCTGGTCGCTGCCCACGTCGAGCGTGTATTTCCAGCAGCGTTCGCATTTTTCGCCGCGCGCGCGCTCCACATGAATGACGTCACCTGAGTCGGATAATTCGACCACGGAAACAATAAACAGGCCCGGAAGTTCGGCTTGATACTGGCTGAGCAGCGCGCTGGTCTTCAGCGTGACGGCTGCTTCCAGAGATGAACCAATGGTTTTCGCCTCGCGCGCCACGTCCAGAGCTTTCAGCACCTCATCGCGAATTTCAACCAGCGTGTCCCAGTCGGCGGAAGCAGTTCGCTGGTCTTCAGCGACGCCTTCGGTCAGGTCTTCGGGCGCGGGAAAAAGATCGATATGCACATTCGGCTGCGCGTTCGGCGGCAGCGAGGAATGCTCCCAGACTTCTTCACAGGTGAACGAAAGAATGGGCGCCAGCAGACGGGTCAGCGCCAGATTCAACCGGTGCAAGGCCGTCTGCGCACTGCGGCGAGCCGGCGAAGAAGGCCCGCTGGTATAGAGGCGATCCTTTAAAACATCGAAATAGATGGCGCTTAAATCCGTGATGGCGAATTCATAAATAGCGCGGTAGACCTTGTGGTACGCGTATTCCGAATAGAAGGCGAGGCAGCGCTTTACCAGGTCTTCGGCGCGCGTCAGAATCCAGGCGTCGATGCCGGAAAGCGGGGCTTCATCCCGAGCCGGATCAAAATCATGCAGGTTGCCCAGCATGTATCGGAACGTATTGCGAAGCTTTCGATACGCTTCCGACAGACGCGTGAGTATGGTTTCCGACAGCCGGACATCTTCGCTGAAATCGACGGAAGCCACCCACAAACGCAGCAAATCGGCACCGTATTTCTTGACGATTTTTTCCGGCTCAATGGTGTTGCCCAGCGACTTGTGCATCGCGTGGCCTTTTTCATCGAGCGTCCAGCCGTGCGTGGCGCATTCCTTATAGGGCGCGGCACCGCGCAGACCCACGCCGATCAGCAGCGAACTGTGAAACCAGCCGCGATACTGGTCGCCGCCTTCCAGATACATGTCGGCGGGCCAGGGCAATTCGTTGGCTTCGGTCAGCACCGCCAGGCTGCTGGAGCCGGAATCAAACCAGACGTCCAGAATGTCGGTCTCCTTGCGGAATTTAGTGCCGCCGCATTTTGCGCACTGGCAGCCTTCGCCCATCAGTTCTTCGACAGACTGCGAATACCAGACATCCGACGTATGCTGGCGGAATTTTTCCACCACTGCATCTTGCACCGCGCGATTGGTGTACGGTTCGGTGCAGGCTTCGCAATAGAAAACAACGATGGGCACGCCCCAGACGCGCTGGCGCGAGATGCACCAGTCCGGACGCATGGCAATCATGTTAGTCATGCGGTCTTCACCCCACGCCGGGTGCCATTGCACATTCTTGATGGCGGCCAAGGTTTTCGTTCGCAGTTCTTCGCGGTCCAGACCGATGAACCATTGCTCCGTGGCCCGGAAAATGACGGGATTGTGGCAGCGCCAGCAATGCGGATAACTATGATCAACCTTGGCCTGGCCGGCCAGCGCGCCGCACTTCTGCAAAAGATCGATGACAAGGGGATTAATTTCCCAAACCGTTTTGCCAATCAGTTCATCTGGCAGAACACCGGATGCGCCTTCCGCGCGAAAAATGCGGCCGGCCGCGTCCACCGGACAATAGACAGGCAAACCATAACGCTGGCAGATGACAAAATCGTCCTGGCCGTGGCCGGGGGCCGTGTGAACCGCTCCGGTGCCCTGGTCGAGCGTGACATGATCGCCGATCAGGCCGAGCGAATCCCGATCTAAAAACGGATGGCGGAAAACTAAACGGTCCAGCTTGACGCCGGGAAAGCGCGCCAGGATCGTTTTATCCCAGCCCAGCGCTTCGGAAACCTGATTTAACAGGCCTTCCGCGACAATGGCCACGCCTTCCGCCGTATCCACCGCGACATATTCGAATTTAGGATTGAAGCTGATGGCGAGGTTCGCCGGAATGGTCCAGGGCGTGGTGGTCCAGATCAGCGCATAAACATTTTTTCCGGCCAGCACGGGGTCCAGCACGGTCGCGTCAGACGCCAGCTTAAACCGGACATAAATCGACGGGCTGAGATGGTTCTCATATTCCACCTCGGCTTCGGCTAGCGCGGTACGGTCTTTGATGCACCAATGAACGGGCTTCAGACCCTTATAAACATAGCCGCTATGCAGAAAATCAACGAAGGCCCTGGCGATGACCGATTCATATTCGGCGCTCATTGTCAGATAAGGATCTTCCCAGCGGCCTAAAATACCCAGGCGCTTGAATTCGGTGCGATGGATATCAACGTACTTCGCCGCGTAGGCACGGCATTCGCCGCGAATCTCGGCCGTGGACATGGCGGACTTGCGCTTGCCCAGTTCGTTATCCACTTTTATTTCGATGGGCAAGCCATGGCAATCCCAGCCGGGAACATACGGCGCATCGAAACCGGCCATGCTTTTCGACTTCACAAAGAAGTCTTTCAGAATTTTGTTGAATGCCGTTCCCAGATGAATGTTGCCATTGGCATAGGGCGGCCCGTCATGCAATACATATTGCGGAAGGCCGGCGCGGACTTCACGAATGCGGTGGTAAAGCTTCTCGCTTTCCCATTTTTCGAGCATCCGGGGCTCGGCGGTCGGCAGGTTGGCCTTCATGGAGAAGGCGGTTTTCGGAAGGTTCACCGTCTTTTTCAGGTCAACAGTAGTCTCGCTCATTGATTACTTCAAGCTTAACCAATGGGCGAGACGCCCGCTAACCGTGGGCTGCGTTCGCCTTATCTTCGTTGACCGCGGGGGCGGTGGCGGGCACCATCCAGCGCAGCCTGAAGAATCGGCCATCGCACATTTGGCAGCGGCAGGGAACGACAGCGAAACTGATCAAACGTTCTAAATTATTCCGCCGATGTGACCTTCTCACATCGGAAGATTTGCAAGTCGGGCAAGGAAACAATCTTGCTCCTGTCATGAAAGGTAGTTCCAGCTTTCTCAAAATGGGCTCCGTTTACGCGGTGAGCTACAAGTTTAAACCGATTCGCACAGTTTTGTGGAGATATATTTCTACTACTTTTCGCACATCGCCATGCGATCGCTGCCAGCAGAGGCCTGACCAGCCGTAACATGAATTCCGTGTCGTCGCAAAACATAAAGATTCAGGAAAGCGCGCGAAATAGAATAACCATGTGAAACTCCGGCCATTCCTTCTGTTCGTCTTCGCTGCTTCTCTGTGCGGACAGAACCCCGCTGCCTTCCCCACCGGCCGCATGAGCGAACCCTGGTGGGCGGATCGTCACAAAGCTGTCGTCGCGCTGGCGCAAAGCCAGAAGGACACACAGCTCCTGCTGATAGGCGACTCCATCACCAACAACTACGACAAAGCCAATCCGCCAGACGAAAATTTTGAGCCCACATGGAAGCAGTTTTATGAACCGCGCAAAGCAATCAACCTGGGCTTCAGCGGCGACACCACGGCCAACGTCTTATGGCGGCTGGATCATGGGGAAGTGGACGGTCTTCATCCGAAAGTCGCGCTGCTGCTGATTGGCACCAACAACACCGGACACGCAAAGCAAACGGCCGGGCAGACGGAAGTGGGAATTGACGCGGTCGTCGCCAAACTGGAGCAACTCCTTCCTGAGACACATATCCTGCTGCTCGGCATCTTGCCCAGCGCTTTATCCGAGAGCAAGACTGAGGCTGATCGCGAGATCAACAGTTATCTCGCCAACGGCTACGGTGAAAATCCGCGCGTGACGTATCTGGACATAGGTTCTATTTTCTACAAAGACGGCACACTGAACAGCGCGGTATTTTATGACCCGCGTCTGCCGCAGCCCGGCAAAGCGCTGCATCCCGATACCAATGGCCAGCGCATGATGGCGGAAGCGATTGAACCCACGCTGGCGAAAC
>Ga0116231_10013335_pt1 | contig 11601 bp, 8 predicted proteins | sample S1TSphgellanicum_2_FD_89695 | JGI IMG/M metagenome (GOLD analysis project Ga0116231, IMG submission 89695) | Host-associated microbial communities from peat moss isolated from Minnesota, USA - S1T2_Fd - Sphagnum magellanicum MG | ecosystem: Host-associated > Plants > Peat moss > Unclassified...
ATGAAGCGTTTGCCTTTGATTCCAAATGCCACAAATTCGGCTAAGTAATCACCATAAATGAAGTCCTTGTATGGCTCACCTTCTTCTAGGTTAACTAGTTCCAGCGGAGGTCCAACTTTGGTTCTTTTTGAAGGATATATGAAAGTTGCAAATGAAATCTGGGCAGTATTGGAGTTCACTGTAACTCTGTGTTCCACACTCTTGTACTTGCCATTGCTAATAATCTGCAATAGGTATAAATCTTGTTCTACTTGCATGCTAGCAAGCAAGCAAACATCATAAGTGTAGCTGATGGGGTTGGTGGAGGATCCTGATGATGTGATGTCCAATCTTATTCAAGGGAATACTACATTTTGTTTTGTGAGCTACTTTGAACCTCTATAAAACCTCTAGTCCATGTTGAATGTCAGTAGGAACCACCCTCAAGCTTTCAGTAGCTTGGGCGTAAGTTGTCTTTTCTTCATCTCCTTCTATCCATTTGTGGCTAGCTTGTTGGATGTAGGAAATGGTGTGTGCTTCTTTGAGCAATAATGGTGAGCCATAGGACTATGGTTCCCATGTAAATCAAGGGGTATGTATCCCAGGTGATGGCCATCAGTTTCCCAATTCATTCGGTAGTACGCATGTTCGAACCAATTGTCAATTGTGAAACCTAATGGAAACAGGGCCTCTTACCTAATGAGCACATTGTAACTCATGGCATTGGTGACTAAACATCTAACTTGTAGGCAAAGCTCTTGATCTGTATTTTCATTGAAGTTAAGTGCAATCAAATCTGAGCTTTCCCCAAGTACCCCTTTTACGCTCCCACTAACAGTGCAAATTTATAACATAGATTTTTGTAATTTAGAGTTGAGCATGCCCATTTTCTTGGCAAATTGAACTCCAAGAATCACTAGTTGGGCACCTGTATCAAGAAATACCACTTTGGGTGTATGTCCTCCCACCTAGATTGTTGACTCAATATTGTCGACAATGGCAATTCCTTTGGTGATGGAAGTTTTTTCACTAGGCATCACCTTCGGAAATGAGTGAGAGACTTTGTGGAGAGAATGGTTATCCACAATGCCTTTGTTGAGTAACAAATGCACAAGTGAGGTGTTTTTAACTCCCTTCTAATATGTGAATGTAGAATTAGAGGTAGGAAAGCCCACTAGTTTAGCCATGCTAGAATCAATGACCAAATTATGAATGCCATTTGCAACACGTGAACCTATCGAGTGTCTCTCCAAGGTGTTGGATGGGACCCATGTAGCATGTGGATCAAGGATTGGTAGAAGACCTGATGTAGTGTTCAGGGTATCCTTTAATACTGCAACTACATCTTTGGTGTTTAACTTCAAATCTTGAAAACTAAACAACGGTGTACTCATAAGCTTTTACGCCATTTCACACATTTGAAGTTAGCACTCCATAAGCTGATCAGTGGAAAATTATGTGTTTTCCTAATGTACATGTACTCTTGGGACACGATAATTTGATGCCTTAGCAGCTTGTGGTGTAGTAGTCTTTTTCCCCCTCGCCAATAAAGTGCATTCTTCTTCCATGTTGAGAGGACAAAAAAATTGTGGCATGATTGCTTGAGCTCCTTTAGCCCTTGTAATATGACTTGAACCAGATGCAAGTCCATCAAGCTAAATTACCTTCCTAGTGGCAAAAACTTTGGGTGCCACATTAGCCTCTTGTGCCGCAAAGTAGGAAGGGCTAAAAGAAGTGGCAAATTCCGATGTAAGATTAGAATTGTGTACACTGGAAAGAACATACTCCCCAACCATGGCATTGTGTGGGAGGCCATAGAACGACCTAGGAGGTCCCCCCCATGATCTTGAGCCCTGTACAGGTTAAGCATGACTAGGTAGTTAGGAAGACTTACTTTTTATATTAGCAAATTAGGCCTTCAATAATTTGAGTTCATTTTGCTTAGTTTGAACTTGAACAGCATGGGCTTGAAGCACCTCCTTCTTTTCAACATTATGCTCCTTCTTCTTAGCATTCCTACTGGAATTACCCTTGGTGGGGAAAACCTAAGTGGAAGGTTGAAGTGCCTTGGCTTTTGGTTGAGGGACAACGGAAGATGTTAGTAGATTTTGCCATGGTAATTGGAGTTGCTTACATTCCGAGAACTTGGCAAAATAAACAACTTCCTCATGTCCCTCTTTCCCACAATAATCACAAAAGAAATCCTTGGAAGGAATATTACATTCACTAGCTTTGTGGGTAGGATTGTTGTAGTAGTTATAAGAAGGTAGGATGGGTGTAACCAAATGCACTGCTTTAACCCTTAAAAAAAAATGTGATGATTTGGTTGGCGCAATTGGTGGAGGCTGAACGTGATGGAAGCCTCATATTATTGGCCTCATAGTGTGCATGAGCCAGTTCTAGTTTTTTTGAAATGTTGTACATGTTTAGCAAAATGTATGAGTCTCCAAATTCTACAAAAACCTGTTACAAAACCTACGCATGGAGTGTCAAAATACCTTCCAACGAACGAAGATACCGATTGGTAGTTTCCAGTTCTATGATGCTCTGAGTATCCTCTTTAAGCTTGAGAAGCCTCATGTAGAGCATCTTAAGGGTTTCATCTTTCTACCGAAAGAAGGTGGCGAGCTGCAAATTTTTTTCAAAACTCTTAATCGGAAATTCCAACTCAAGAATTTGAAAGAATTCCCCCACTGGATCAGCAAAAGCTGGTGCATCGATGGTTGGAGGAATGTTTGCGATAACATCAATGAATTGTTGAAGAGAAAGGTACTAAAGTCGATATCGAATCTAGATTATTGGGCACAGTCCCATGATGTGCAATGGCAGCTTGCAGTGTAGTTTGAGAGGCGATGGCTATGGCTATGGCATAAGCTAGATTGGGGATCTAGGTGACGCCCAAAATCTTTAGAAAATGTTGCTTGTAGACATCCAATGCTTCATAGTGCACATGATGGGCCAGTTGTTTGAATGCAAACACCTCATTGTAATTAATGCCATATTTGAACTTTAAGTCACAAACCACAATTGAGAAAGTTACCTCGAATTCCCTCAAAGAAATGGTACTTGGCCTTCTGCTAAATTTCTCAATTCTCCCAAAAGAACTCTTGACCTCCATGGCGAATATGGGTGTAAAGGTCATGGCTTGTAATAGAATATAGGTGATGGTGTGAAAGTTGGTGCTGCAACAGGCGTACCCCACTGATTAACCCCTCCAAATGGACTTTGATGTATTGTTGATGTAGTGTAACCTGAACTTGAATTCTTGGTAGGAGTTATGACAGTGGTGCTATAGACGTTTGATGGTACTGTCGTGAAGATTATGAGCTCAAAGAAATCGGTTCAAATGATTGTGTGTTACTTTGGTTCTAGCTAAACGATAATGTTCTCATCATCCAAAAACATGGTGTTGTCCCATGCCCCAAAATTTTGTAGCAATACAGAACACTAGCTACAAAGTTCTAACACTATGGTTTGAAAAATACGGTGCATCGAGGGGATGAATAGCGACGAACAAACGTCGATGGATGGACTTTTGTGGATGGACGTCGATGGACAAAAGGGGCCAGATGGACAGAACCAGACAAAAGTCAAATGAAAATTAGACGGATGTCGAATGGATGTTGAACGAATGTTAAATAGACGTCAAACGAATATCGAACGGACATCAAACAAACATTAAACGAACGTTGGACAAACATCAAATGAATGTCAAACAAATGTTGGACAAACGTTAAACGGACGTCAAACGAATGTCGAACAAACGTTGAATGAACGTTAAACAAAAATCAGACGAACGTCAAATGAACGGATGTCAAACAAATGGTCGTTAATCGAACAAACGTCATACATCAACACAATGTTGCAAATCTACAACAACACAACATACACCACACTACAAGTCATGGCACTACAATTTGTAATAAATGCCATGATGCAAAATGCCCGAGAACTTTACAACAATGGCGTGTAAAAGCAAAAAAAATTTCTTCTTCTTCTTACTTGGCACTACACTTAGTTCCAACAACTTCAAGAATCTTCAAAGCTCCTCTTGTGTCTCTACATGAGAGAGAGAAAGAGAAAGAACTTTGAAACCTCATCTGCTCCAAGATACGTAATTCCCCCATTTGGTTTCGTTCTTCCCAACTCCTCTAATCCCAGTTCTATTGGTTAGCAGAGGTGTAACAACATGAGCTCCCTCTAACAATAAAAGAAACCCAAGAACTCAAAGCCAAGAAAAATCTGTCGCTTTCAACATTAAACAACAGAGAGCAATTTTTCTAGAATTAAATTACAAAGAAGGAAAAAAAACGTGGTGTATGTAAACAATGGCCATGTAATAGCTGCCGTGAGCATTTAGAAATCCAATCTGACTATGGAGGAAACTCTCCCTGGCAAAGGAATTTTAGAAAAACTAATAAGAAAAGGGAAGAACTTGGCCTTTTATATAGCCGCTAACAAGCTAAAAACCCTAAACAAGACATAACCCTAAAACACCTAATAACATACAATAACCTATGAACGTACATTAACCCTAAGAGCAAACATTAACCTTAAAAGGCATGATTGGCATGCCCGTAACTGGCCGTCATGTATGAAGCCATGCATACGGGCATGACAAATGGAGTTTAACATTAAGGCGTCGAAACCCAAAAGTCAATCAAAGGTCTATTAAGTGGTTTAGGTTTTTGCCTACAACTTCCCCCTATGAATTAAATTGTCTATGTTCTCATGTGTGCTATGATGACACCTAAATTTACATATGTCTTGATGCTGAACTTATGCACTCTTCAAATGTGCCAATGATTTGGTGAAAATGAAATTAATTATTGTGAAGGTCGTCATGGACTCAAACCATGTGACCTACCTAATTGGACAAAGGAAAGGTATGTTCATTTTGATAAATATAATATAAATGTATAGGTTGCATTGTTTAATTTCTAGCAAGCAATGTTTGCCACAATTGGGAGTTATCAAAAGAATTGCACCTTAAACATTATAAGTTTTATGCATGTGCATATGTTTTTTGGGTGTAAGACTTGTTCACCATTTTCTGTGAACTACTTGTTATGTTTCTAAAAGATTATTTGTGTGCCATTTCCAAAGTTGATATATATAAGACCTAATTTCCTAATAGATATGGTGTGGTTTACAATGCTACCATTTGCACACTCCATCCTACCTACATTTCAAAAGCATTTTCACAAGTTTAGAATCCTAGCAAAATTACAAACAAGAGGAATAGGAGAGTGTCAAAAGCCTAAAGACTCCAAGATGCAAAGATATGACAAACTACACAGATTGGATAGGCTACTACAATAATCCAATGGGCTACTACAACAGAAGAATGATATTTTTCAAGTTTTTTCATTCTTAGCTAAGATTTGTGAATTTTGCACATCAACAGTTGTTTTGCTAAAGTTCCTTGTTTTGTGCCAAGGTGGTTTAAAATATCTATTGTAAATTTTTTATAAAATGTTTATAGATATACATATTAAATGTTTCATTGTTTCACATGGTTACATTTCTTATGTAAATGTTATTTGATCCCATGTAGTTGTGCACATGATTGTGAAAGGAAAAGGGTTGAATGTGCAAATAAACATGCATTAAAGGTGGGGACATCAACCTCCCAAAACCACCTAGACACAACATTGATGTCTACTAAAAATGGTAGGGAATCAAGGTGGAGAAAATGTACAGTTGTTGCTAACAACCTTTATAATGAATTGTGTAGCACTGCCCATTATTTAACTGATGAAGACAAACAAAATTTCCTCAAGAGGTTTTTGGACAAAGATGAGGTCAAATGCTTGCTTCTAGAGCATGCTAAAAATGCTAGAGATGTTGAATACAAGTTGGGCCTACTTGAAAGTCTACAAGGTACATATGCATAGCTTGTAACACACAAATCAATGGAGAATATATCCTACAAGAATGCGATGTTGACTATTGTTGTATCAAATCAAGGTGGCCCCTTTTAACACTATATATCTAAGACATTTGGAAGTACTAGATTATGACAAACTATAACACAAAGAATCCATGTGGATATGCATGGGGACACTATTTGGGGAAGGCTATCACGCAAGTGGCATTTTGATGCCCTAAATGAAATCGATCATCAACTGGTCCTAAATTTTTGAGATATAGCCACAACCATCTCGCCAATATGAAAAGACGTGAAATAGCAACGCACTAGAATGAATACATGGGAAGTACATCCAACTCATTATTTGCAAAAGACACAAGTATGAAACTTTAAATTTCTTCTTTTGAAAGCCATTTCTCCAAATTGAGTTTATCCACATTTGAAATTATGTACAATAATTATTTTTGTCCAACTTTTTGGTTGCTAGAAGAAATATGGGGTCAAGATTTGCCAGGTTTGTTATATTTTTTTCATGTAGTATTTTAGTTAGAAATGGTGATGGACAATCAACATGGTCTTGAAATTTAACAACTATTTGATCACCATAGTTTTATTTCTAGCATGCAAACTAGCCTCCCACCAAGAGTGGCTCATTAATTGTCCTAATGCCATGAATACTTATGCTTAATCCTTAGTTATTTGACAATTTATTTTGATTAGTTTTCAAGTAGCCAAATTACTTGTCAAACATTAATTGTTAATGAGTATTTGTTGGTCATTACTTATGGTTGTTGAGAATTCAAGTTCAATTAATTAGGTTTCATTAGTTATTAGAGTAGGAAAGTAACTAGGTTACTTTCACAAGGTTGAATTATTTTCTTTATTTATATTAGTTTAGTTATTTGTGGTTTGGTCTTTTAGTTAAATACCTTGGTGTTGATGGTTTGGCTTTCTTTTTTTCATTGCGCAAGTTTGTGTATTTCATGTGACAAAAACCTTGAGGAGTTCTTGATGTTATGTTCCATGTTGTGAGCATCATGTTTTAGTTTGCTTTCAATAAAAATTTATGTTTGCACTTAATTAGATCTCCTATTTGTTAATAATGGTCACTACTTGTTAGTCATTGCTTGTTAGGTTACTTTTGGTACTTGTTCAATCCCTAGTCACTTGTTCTAAGAGTGTGATTACTTGTGGGCATAATCTCCTTACTTGTCAAGGATGTTGATTATTGACAAATGCTGGTCAATATTTGACATTTGCATTAGGTACTAAGTTTAATCCTTAGTAACTTGTTATTTTTTTTTTTTACTATAACAAACCTTTGGTTATTTGTCCTTGGTGGTCACTCCTAGTTGTTGTGGCCATAGTACTTGCATTTATGTTGTGGTTACTTGTTTAAGAAATTTTAATAATTGTGGTGAATATTTTTTACTTGTCATGCAAGTAAACTCTTGACACTTAATGTTGATTACTTGGCAATATGCCACTAATACTTGTGATGTGGTCTAGATACTTGTTATGCATATTTTATTACTATTTGGGGTTATTTCCCTTTCATGTAGGTAGGCAGATACTTGAAATTGGTACTTACAACTTGTTACTCGTGGTGTAAGGTTGTGTAAATAATTGTCAAACATGCTTTAATTTCCTTGTTGAATTTCATAAATTTGTCTTAATGTGTTATTTGTGATGAATTATTATAATAGTGCAAGCAAAATATATTTATCTAACCTAAGTTATCTAGGGTTTGGGGTTTTTTGTTGGATTTTTACAGTTGGTTTGTTAAAGCACACGGTACTAAAATAAGGTTGAAAGCTTTTGAAAAGTTAAAACCCTATTGTGTCCGCAAATTGAAAGAAGGAACGCCTGTGCATGTAAGTACCACGTAGAAATGTAAGAAATTTGAGATAGATTCAACAATATGAAAGAAATCAAAGGGGTACATGGTGAACATTGTAGTTACACCTGTGATGTTTATGTTGGCTTTACTGCAAGTACATGCATGGCTGGTTGCACCAAGTTTTATGGTTTAACTAACATGTGGATGTCAATTTTGTGCCCAACTTTAGAAGAATCCACATTCCATTCTCTAAAATGCTTGGAGGGAAAATGTGATAACTGTGGGATTGACATGTTCATCACCTGCCCTATAAGTCCAGTAACAAACTGATGACATGGAAGTGTTATGAAAAAGTTATAAATGGGAGAACAAAAGCAAGGGTTGATAATAAGGTATTGAGGTTATAATATGAAGAAACCATTGTGATAGAATTTCTTTCCTACACCAAGCCAAAATTGCATAAATTTATATTGCATAATTTTGTAGCACGTTTCTAGGAAGAACAATATAAAATATGCTTGGAAACTTTCCCTCATGATAATATCATGTTTGTCATAAACTTTGTAGAAAACTATATTTTCATGGACTTCAATGAGGTCCAAGAAATGCACTGGCATTCATTCCAGTTGACCATTTTGGTCCACATTTGTTATCGATGGAATGATGCCTACATTGAAAATCCAAATTCAAGGGCAAAAAAGTTCATTATAGAATATCATTACTATCTTTCTAATGACACTGAACATGACATTTTGTTTGTCCAACATTGTTTTGAGTTGCATTGGGCATAATTAACTAATCATGGCCTATACTACGACGAGCACCTAGTGTGGTCAAATGGGTGTGCGGCTCAATTCAAGTCTAGACATACCTAATACCATGTTGCGCGATATGTTTTTTACTTGTATGCCTTGACTTCCATAGTTATTTATTATTCTAACAAAACTCAGCCAGGTACTTTATTAATTAATGAATCCCTACCTAGTTTTTGTTGTTTCATGTTGTCATAGGTATTAATCCAAGACCAAGGATTCTATACACTTGCCCCATGGGTGTAGGATGGTGTGTTGTTACTTTCGTAATGGTCATGGCAAAGGCATCCACGATGGGGTTGGAGTTGTTTTGAAGCAGGAGATTCGGAAAAAAAAAATGATTATGAGTAGCGAATGGCTCCAGTGTGCTGTAGATGTTGTTGCTCTTTGTCAAAGAAAATAGGTTGAACAACATGTAGCTTACGTAAATGTCAAGAGGGATGGCATCTACTATTTCCACTTAATCAAACTTGAAGATGTTGACTAGTCAGCAAGTTGGGACTATAAGCAAATTCTTGGTTGTCGATCCATGCATTTTATGGCATCTATTTATCATCAAAATTGCACTATGTTGAATGTGAGGCAACTTGCATGTTTTTGCTCTGAATGTATGGATGATAATTCAAAATTTTGCGAGACTAAGACCCATGTCATGCCTTGGGGATTCTTGACTTTGGAACCTCTAAATGTTTTGCAAGTACATATAAGTTATAATATTCTAACCTCCATTCGTTGTGTCATTTCATGGTCAATGTCACATTTTTTTTCTTGTGTACATGTCTTTTATCTTTTGCACTACCTTGTTCCAGTTTAATTAGTTGACATTTATCTACATATCCCAAGTTTTGTTAGAAGCATTTTTCATTTCATTTTAATAAGTTTGGCTCTTGATTGTAACTTGAAAGAACGTACCATGATGAACAATGTTGAAGGCTCTAATTTAGAATTAGAGGCTAGAGATGATGATGATATGGAATTTGAGGCTACAAATGTTAAAATTGGTGATAATGTTATAATCATTGCCAATGAATTGGAAAATGGTGATCTGTTTTATATTCTTCTATGCAATAGGCCCTTGCATAGGTGCCAACATACATTTGAAGACGAATGGGAAATTATTTGGTATGAGGGGGATATGATCATTAGAGGTGTATGGTACCAAAGAGTGGTGAACCATTGAAGTACCAACATTCCTTATAGGTTGTTGACAGATTCTAGTCTAGCATTTGTATACTCCCACTTGGTCATAGCTTCAAAATTTCCAATGTTCCCATGTGTAACAAGAAAGGGTGGTTCAAGGTTCTTTATGGTTCCTAAAGTGAAGGAGAATCTCATAGCAACAATAGAAAATAGACAATCTACGAAAATTGATTTGTAAGACATTCCAAATTCCCCACATTTTGCATTATTACCCATGCATATATATATATAAACATAGGGTGTTAACAATAATTGAATGAAAATGAACATGTTTTGTACAAAGTATAGTGACCCTAGACCCATACTTGTGTCTTATTATTGTTGTTTTTGTTTTGCTCATAGGGTTTAACATTTTGAATGTTTGAGATCCTAAAGCAAATGTCATCTATGTGGCTAGGGTTGTTTTAAAGTTGAAAATATCAATCCTTTTAGATTTATGGGGTCATGGGCACATGCAAATGAGGACTCCCAAAATGTAATTTTACATTTAATTTGTTCAATCAAAGTAGCACATGCGACTTGTACTTGAATATCTAATGATAAATTTGTAGAGGAATGTTAGTTCAAACTTTTGTATGACTTTAGAAGTTGTGATGTGCCATGATCGATCGTTTGTTTGTTTAGTAGTACAAAAATTTAAATATTGATTTGATTGGCATTTTTAAAAATTATGTACTTCAGTGCATTCTGACAAGAATGATGTTTGACTTTTGATGAGACAAAATTTGTAACTTTGTTGTGCTCATGCAAGGACAGTGAGGAAAATTAGCCATTATATTGAAACTTGTTCATTGATAGATGTTGCCACCTTAAGATGATGTTTTTCTTGACTTTAGGGGTACCTTTGTGATATTATTGGAACTTGCTATCTAGAAGGTATTATCAAGATTTACATCCAATGCATCATTTCACCCCAGGGTTCTTTTAGTCTAATGGCTAACATATTGTTCATTTTCAGTGGTTTTAGTAAATAGTGTTTGATATAGTTAAACTTTCACATAAAATAAAACTAAGTTCAAAATGTTGTTTTATCAAGTACTCTTTCCATAAATCTTGGTTTCTACCCTCGCTTTATGTTGGAATGTGTAGGTTACAATAGTACATTACATATTGAAGATGAGTTTGTTTAATGTTTCTGCCTAAAACTTGGTATGTTTATGAGTTTGATTTCTGTGGCAATTCAATGTGACATTTGGTTTATTTCCATTTTGATGTTTTGCCACTGTAAATGATTTCAAAATTGGGTCACTTTCAATAATGAATTTTCTCCTTTTGCATTTCACCGTTTTTGTGAGTTGGATTATGTTTACGTAATTACAACAACATTTACATACTAAGGAAGGTTACATCAACATATTACACGAAAATTGACACGTGTACTTTGACATTGTAAATGAGTTCCAAATTCCCATGACCATTCCATATATAAATGCTTTAATTTAAATTTGCAAAATCTTGATTTCTTTAACATTGAAAAATTATAATAGGTGAAAGTCTAGTGGCTTGTATTTGGATTGTGTTGAATGTTTTTCATCTAATTTGACATTGCAAATGAGTTCAAAATTAGGTCATGTCAAGTACTAAATTTAGTCCTTTTTCATCTTGCCCTCTCTATATAAACTGTAATATGTTTAGGTTAATACAACAACAAATTACATAGAAAACAACGTTATAACAATAGATTACATGAAAATTGAAACATACATTTTGAGTTCAGAATTAGGTCATTTTCATAGTAATGATTTTGTTATTTTTTCATTTCATCCTCTCTATGTGTTCAATGTTGTAATATGTTTAGGTTATAACAATCAATTACACTAGTGTGAACTTGGTGCATAATGCACCCGTCGAGCTTCCCCCCGCCCGTGCCCCCCACCCCGCCCGGTCCTTCCCCGCCC
>Ga0116231_10013336_pt1 | contig 11600 bp, 9 predicted proteins | sample S1TSphgellanicum_2_FD_89695 | JGI IMG/M metagenome (GOLD analysis project Ga0116231, IMG submission 89695) | Host-associated microbial communities from peat moss isolated from Minnesota, USA - S1T2_Fd - Sphagnum magellanicum MG | ecosystem: Host-associated > Plants > Peat moss > Unclassified...
AAACATTTTTTTCCCCAAAAATCCCTTCTTTTTGTCCAAAAAAGCAACCAAAACACTGATCAGGATGTAAATCATCCAGAGATCATGCCCATGGACCATACGTACTGATTGCCTCTCATCATTTACTAGTGTGACGAAATACATCCAGTTCGGATAAAGATTTCAAGCTCTGGGTTGGGATATATACATAGTAATTTCTCAAACTTGCTCTATTTCACTAACTTTTGGGGTGGATGTTGAGAAAAATAGTACTGTGAAGGACAGAGACCTCCACTATGATCAAGACATGGAGAAATTTTGAGGGTATCCATAAAATACCCCAAACTGGGCGTGCTGGTTACTACTTTTTCCCAAATTGGGTACGAGATTAAAAAAAACTAGGATGAAAATAGTACAAAAGAACAAAAGAGGAGACCAAACTAGATTTCCCACCTAAATTGATCCTTACAGGAGGAGTTTCACCCCTAGTTCTGGATTTACCTTACCTGCACCTTCACCCTGTACATATTCTTCATTAATCAAGTTCTCTCAGAATAATAAACCACAAAATGTTATGAACTGATTATTCCCAGTGTCATTAAACAGTACCCAGTTGCAATCACTTTAGGGCTACACTCAAACTGGGGATGCAACAGGGATTACAGGGTCAAACTAGGGCTCAAAGACAGGGTAACTTTGAAGATAACTCTGACATTGAAACCAAATTTTGGGAAATTGAGTTGTTTTGTGCTTCACCTCTACACCTATTTATCCAGGAAGGAAAGAAGTTTGTTTTGTAGTTATGAGATCTACCAAACTGGGATGCTTCAGATTGTGTGTTCTTGTCTTTGGAAATCTCTCAACGAGGAGGGGTGCATGGGCTTGGTTCCTTGACGTATCTACTTGTGGTCCAAGGGTGAACATATATAATTTTGGTGATTGTTCATTAATGTTAAAACTATGTGTGCCCCATCTTTGGTGCATAATAATAACAACTTCCACTTAACACCACAAAACACATTGTAGATTGTTAAAAAAAATTAAAATACCAATGAAACCTTGTACTTACCAAAACAAATGCATTGGAGTAATAATCATGAACATGAAAACAAAGTACCTAAAACTAATCATCACCTAGATCAATGGAGAAAGTTATTGAGAAAAACTTAAAGGTCGAGTTCCATTTAACACACACATTCAATGTAAAATGCAAAACAAGATGGTGGAATATGCAAAGTGCAAGTAGAATTAATAATTGTGAGCCTGGGAACAAATCAAGAACTAATCATGTAATAATGTGACCTATGATGTTAGCACAAGTGCCAACTTGTTACTCAATTAATTTTTCTTTCTATAATAATTTTAATTTAATTGAATTTCCAATGACAAAAGCAACTCAAAATTCCATATCTTCTATATCTTAGGTTTAAGAATTTCCAATAACCTTCATTAAATCCTATTCACCAAAGGTTTTCCAAAAGATACCAAAAGTGTACCCAAATTCTACTATAATTTTTTGTTTTAATTTAAATGATTTTTTTCAATATTTAATAATTTCTCCACCACAAGTCAAATTATGAAACCAACTTGGTGCGCCTCAACGACCCAACCCCCATGACTACATAAATTGGGATTTCCTCATTTTGGGATGAAACCTAATTTGGACAATCATTAGGGTGTTTGGGTTTATTTCTAGTCAACAAACGAAACAACAAAAAATAATTCAATGGCCCATTTCCTTTTGACCTAGTTACACCCCTCCCTACCATTCCCACATTTTCTCTTTTGTTTTTTCTCTTGAAACTCCCTCAATGTTCCAAGTTTCTCTCCAAACTTCTTTTTGGTTTTTTTAATCTTCTCCAATCTACAAACAAACAAGCTTCTTTCTTTATTTTTCCTTCTTTCTTCTTCTTTTTTATTTTACAAGTTGTTGTTACCATCAAAGAAGAAAAGAAAAAAAAACTTCTTTTCTTCTCCTTCTTGATGTTGTAGAAGAATTTTTTTGCTAGGTGTATTATGTTAGCTACTTAGTTAAATCATAGTTAGTTTAACATTAAATTGAGTTAACTTAATTAATTTAGTTCATTTGTTGATTAGTGGGAAATTAGTTTTAGTGTGAATAGCTCTAGTTACTTGTGGATGCAACTCAAAACCCTTTTAGTGTGGATACCAAATCACTTTTGGTGATATGAGATTCCAACATCTTGCTTTAATGTGCATTTATATAGTTTTTTCATATTTATTCATTTTTGCAATTTTGTGAACATTAATGTGTTTGGGCTTAGATTCTTGTTTGTTTGTAGATTAATCATAGTTTGAATCAACAAAAGTCTGATCTAATTTTATATTGTGTTACAACTAGATTTAGTTTTGTTTTAAGCAATGGGTTTATTCATGTTTTGCATGGGAGTTAGGTGCAACAATTTGTTGTGGTTTATTGTGGTTAATTTTGCAAAGTTTATATTTGCTTTGTTCTTGTAATAATTGGGTAGAAATTACAACTAGGGGGCATTTCAAGTGGTCTTGACAAAGCTTGCCCAATGAAATTAGCCTCCTAGCTAATTAGGTACCTAGGTTGTGACATAGGTATGTTAAGTAGGTAGGTTAATTACCAAGTTTGATCAACCTAAGTACCTAGGCTAGGATGTATGTATGGTAATTAGGTTTGTAGCCTAGGCCAAGTAAGTAGGCTAGGTAATTACTTAGGTAGGTAGATTGAGTTAAATATGTAAATAGGTAGGTAACTAATTAGATAGGCTAGGTAGGTAGAATAAGGTAGTTAACCTAAGGTAGTTAATTTGAGCTTCCTAGGTAGGTTAGAAAAAAATGTTCATAACAATAACATGACACAATTTATTGTTTATTGAAAATATGGTGCAATAGTTGAGGACTTGGTGTCTCAACATGAAAGTGAAAGGTTCAAATCCTCACATTTTCACCCTATTTCATTAGGCTTCTTAATTAAGGTGGCTAGCAATTAGGCTAGGTGGTTAAACTAGGTCATTCAACTTAAGCTAAATGTCATTAATTCAAATAACCTAGCTAGGTATTTAGCCTTTAGGCTTAGTCCTTAAGTAGGTTTTTATGAGCATTTTGTCTAGGTAACCTAGGCAAGTTCCTAGCCTAGGCTAATTTTATAGCATAGGTGCCTAATCCAAGCTTTTAACCTAGGTTAGGTTTATAGATTAGGTGCATCACCTAGGTTAATTTTTTAGCCTAGATGCTTAATCTATGCTAACTTTACTTACCTATTTAAGCCTTACCTACATATTAAATCAAACTTTTGTTCCTTTTTAGTACCACTAGTATTATGACTAATAGATAATGGACCAAGTTAACTAGTTGATATAAATAGTAAGAAAAAAATTAAACAATAAAACAGACCATTAATTAGAATGACCATCAATTAAAACCATTAGTTAAAAAACCATTATGTTAAGCACCTAATTGTAATCCCCCAAATCCTTAATCAATTGTGAATCATCATGGAAAAAAACTTAGGATATTCCTTATTATCTAATTACAAAAGTATCTTCGTTTATTTTGTGCACTAAAGGCAAAACCATTTTCTAACTAATATTGTTTCCCATGGTAGTATAAGACATCCCATATGCCATCCTTTGGAGTATCGATCATAAATTAACATAGCACGGCTATTGCTGAAAATTACCCACACAACATGTACATTACAGGTTAGTAGGAACAATAACCAAGGATAGATTAATCTAGCCATCCACATTAGGAAGATGACATTGGTGTGCAATTATGCACATGGTTTTTCCATGTTTGACCATCTTGTTCCTTCAATGATAACACTTTGAAAGGTAACTCACTTATTGTACCCACAAAATAATGTTTTACAATCACATCCAAGGTAGTTAATGTTGTTTTTTACATGGGAACATAATCTCTGAGCTCAAACATATAAGTTCAAGGTGACAAGGTTCACCTCCACAAATAGTGGCATAATGTAACATACATTGTTAAAAATTTACCAAGATTTACATATCCATTGGCATTACATGTCAATTTAAAGTTGTTTGCTACTCACATGTTTGAAACCACACATAAATTGAATCATCTAAATTCATTACTACCATAATATTTCGTCAAATTGAAAATGTCTTGGGTTCATGATTAAACAATAGAAAATATGGTGAAAAGGATGCATGAAAGGATTGATAATTAAACCTATAGCCCATAGTTAACCATGATAGTTGTAAATCCCAATCTTTAGTATGACCCTTTTGAAGCCCATCTTAAATAAACTTCACTGGGTGAAAACATGATCAAATATACATTTCATGATCCTTGTTAAGAAAAGTGTAAAGTACCCATAAATCATGCCTTAACATATCAAATTTTAATATATTATATAATTTAATGATCAATATGAACATATTCTTTGAATTTATATCAATGATATTGGAGAACACATGTTTAAAATAGATTTAATAATTTTTTAAAAATTGCAAGTATAATTTTTTTTACTACTTGGTTCTCAAAGAAACAAAGTAGGCTTCAAGTAGAAGAAATCGTGATTTTTTTAACTTTCTTGGTTAATGGCCATCTAAAATTTACTTATGCACTTTCAACTTCCAAGATAAAAACAATAATATATCAATGTAAAAATATTTCTGAACACAATTCCACTAGTCAATTTCAAAAATACTTTTGACCTATTTTTAATACACAGAAGTTTGTATACAACATATTATAAATTCAATATTGTGCACCATGATGGTTTGACATTGATTGAAAATGTTTCAACTCTACTTTCTTGCATTTATGTGTAAAAACATGATAGCAACTACTCATAACTACTTTTGTTATATACTTGATCATGCTTTCACCCCACTTCATTGTATATAATGTCCACTTAGTTAGGTTGATTGCCTCAAGATGGTTTTCATGAAGTCATGTGATGATCAATTAATGTTTTTTCATGCAACTTTTGGAACTCTTCATGGAATTTTGTACCTTGGTTAATGAATATTTTAATTGGAACACCAAACCGATTACACACCATATTTATAAATGGATAAACAACTCTTTCATTATTACGTTTGGGCAATGGCACCAACTCTTACCACTTCAAGAAATGTTCAATCATCACTAAAATGCATTGATTACATTGTACTATTAAGTTTAATGAACTAATAAAATCTAAAATCCACTAATAATCAAGCTTTATGATGGGCAATGGCTATGAATGAAGTGTAGGTGCATTTAATGACATTTTTATTCAGTCACACACCACACATTAAAAAACAAATTACTAAACTTGCATCTACATCCGCTAGACCACTATTATTATGCCTAGAGTAAATTGTAAGTGCATTGGACCAAAAAAGTCCCAATTCTTCATAAACATGTTGTGTAAACCTTGATGTTGTTATAGATGAAACACCATTCACATTTGTCCATCATTCCACATCCACAAAAAGGAATTATTGTTAAAAGTGTAAAAATTGTTAGGATAAGAACTATTAGTATCAATTTTTATTATTGAAAACCATTATTGAAATTTAGTATTGAAAACCAATACCAAAAACCACTATAAAAAACCACTACCTAAAATTGTTACTAAAAACCATTACTAAAAATTATTCCTAAAAAATTGTTATTGAAAACTCTAGGTTATTTTCAAAACCAAAAAATTAGTTAGTTAGGCTGATTTTAATTTAGACTTGTAAATAAGGCTTATCTATTATATTAGGAGATTTTTTGAGGATTTTTCTAACTTTTTGGGATTTCCACCATTTTTTATTGATTTAAAGGTTTTATATGGGAAACTTGAATAGTCGAGATGTATCATCAATTGTTGTAGTTTTATGATGTTAATGTTGGAGAATTGAGAGAATACTTTTCAGGTCATTTTTTCCACTTGTTTTTTTGCAGTGCATTTTAAATTTGAAGTTGTGTGTCTTTTTACAAGTTAAATTTTTTTGCATGGTAGAGACCTCTAGTTCATTTGTACTATTGGTTTCATAATCTCTTTGTGCTTATTTGTCATTTAATGTTGTAGTAGTTAAATGCTCATTCATTGCTCCTATTTCATTTAAGTACCAAAAACTTAGGAATTCACTAAGTGGATGTAACAATTACCTTCCCATTTGAACTATTTGGCCTTACACATGACCTAATCACATTCCTTGGGTTTTAATTTAAATGGAACTTCACCTACTTGCAAATATGCAATAACATGTGTACTTTTATATATGTCAAATGCATCATTGCCTTTCGGGCATAAGTACACTAAGCCCCCCAAAAATTATAACTTGCTAGGAGTGAAAACATATATGTATCAAACAACATTTTTTTGTTGAAACATTTGTTATTCCCAATGTTCAATTAGTAGTAGTGTTCCATTTGATTACCACATTGTGAGAGGATGAGAAAACACCAATGATGGTGGTTATATCATATAAATGATAAATAATATCCCACACATAATGAAAATTGTTAAATATTAGTTTGGTAAAACTAGCTAGGTGTGAATATACTTCAACAATAATGATGTTAATCAAAAAGCATATTTTTGGCAATTGAATTGAACATCATATGTGTGGGGATTATTGCATTATGAACAAACAAATGCACTTAGACAAGTATGTCATGCCCTTATTGAAAAACATTTTCGATGCTCTTGGGCAAGTCAAGGTGTTTAGTAGTTTGAACTTACATTCTAGCTATCATCAATTGCCATTGATACAATATTAGTCAATGCCCCCATAGGATTGGAAACTATATCCATTGACACAAATGATTGTGGTAGGCAAACTTAGAACTTCCCCATGTTAAGGGTTTAACCTTTTATTAACACCCTATGGACGTTTCAACATTTCAACATTTTGTTCTTATCACTAACATGTCCATCTAAAACATTTCAATTGGACTTGAAACACTAACATGATTTTCATTTATTGCTCATAACATGTGATTTTTCAAAATGTTCAACTTAATTTCATTTGGGGCCAATGAACTTGAAAATCTAGCTTCATAAAAATAATTTGGGTTGACATATGGGCTAAAAGATGGGATGTCTTTCACTCTTTATCTTTCCTTGAAATATGTTTATTAGATTTCACTTGTGTTTCCATGTTCATCATCATGTTTGTCATCATAGCCTCTAGACAATATATTCAAATCTCATTTCCATGGTGTTGGGTTGGTTTAAAATTAGCAAGTAGAATTAATTTTGAGGTGGACCCTTATTAGTCACACCTTTCCTTTTTTGGCCTTTTCCAAAACCTTGATTTTTCCCAACATTGATAGTCCATGATTGACTTTGCCATAATTATGAATGTAAAGTTCAACAATGATGGGGAGTAATCAATCCATGGGTTGCACACCTTGTTGGATTGTCAAGCAAGAAATATACTTCCCCACATTTCCCTGCCCTGTGATGCCTTATGAAATGTATCCTTATATCAAGAATGAACCATATGCACAATCTTAAACAACACAAGTGGGGAATGAACTCTTTCATATAACATGAATTCCCACTTTTGTAATTCCCATTCATAAATTATAATAAAACACTTACTTCAAAAAATCAAAAGTTGATAACGTAACATTCCACATGTGTTGATGGTGCAACATTCCACCATTTATGGGGTACATGCCTTCAAACCACCAACATTGCCATCTTGTTGTGAAAAATATGGTGAAATTTGATCTTATCCATGCCACTTCTCACACATTATGAAAACCTTCTTAAATTTTTTGTTTCAAAATGGGTTATAATTTCTCATGTGTAGAGGCTTCCTATTTAAAAACCCAACCATGCAAAAATCATTATAATTGAACTCCATAGGTTGAAGATACATTATTACAAAAACTTGATGTTTGTGTTAGTAGAATCACATTAAGACAATTAAAAAGCCAAGTTCATTTGTTTAAAATGATTAATTGTGCTTAATTTGACTAAAATAAAAATAGGTATATTTGTTTTATTGAAAAAAATTAGCTATTTAGTCAAAATGAACATTATTTTGGACACATGGTGCATGTGACACCAACATGCATGTAATTGTTTGATTGACCTTATGTGACTAAAATTGATCATTTAAATATGACTGATTATGATTATTATGATTTTTTAATGATATGATAATACAAAATAAAAAATATAATCACTTTTCAAATTTGATTGCCAAAAAGTGAAAGTAAATTATGAATTTCATGTTTTCATTTTTAAAAACTTACTTAATTTAAAATAAAAATAAGGGAGAACATTTGAAATATAACAAAATGACATTTGAAAAAATGAAAAGTCAAATTAATTTTTTAAATATTTATTTATTTAAAAAATTTAATGTAATGTTTTATCATTTGGAATATTTAAAAGTTACATCATTAAATTAAATGAAATTTTAAATAATTAAACATACATTTTGAAATTAAATGGCATTATACATTTCAATGTAATTATCAAATTAAAAATGAATGAAATTGATATATTACAAATTTGCATATGTATTTAATTTTATCATGAAATCATTTAATTGGGTACAAACACAGTCAAAGGAATCACTCAAGTGAGTAGACATTCCTTAAAACTACATTTTTGTATGTTTGAAAGATCACAATGGAAGCATAATAAGTTGAATTGGCATAAAAGTTTTTGGAATATTTTTCATTAATTGCAAAGTTTATATGTTCAAAGCTTGACACGAATCAAAAATGTTTTTGCATGTTCAAAGTACAAAAAATTCAAAAGTGGACAATCTTTATTTTTTTCGATGTCATTTTTTTCTACTAAATGTGCATCATTCCTTCTAAAAATTGAAGAGGATTTTAACATTTATAATTAGATGGGAAAAAATATTTGAATTAATGGAAATTGTTTTATAGCTGATTTGAGCACATTTGGTTAAAACATGTTTTGATTTTGAAATTTATGGATTTTGAAAATGTGGCGTTAACAAAGATTGTTTGTACTTATGTGATAGAAGGCATGAATGCATAATATATATGATATAGAGTAAAATTTTAGTCAAAATGTATTTATATCTAACATGCAATGTTAAACTAAATATTTAAAATACAAAATTTTAAGATATAAACCAACACAAAAATGACACATCTCATGTGTAGTCCTTGGAAAAGGAATTTTGCCTTGGCATCTTTGGTTCTTTTGACCATGTTTTCACCCAATTATATAATAATGTTATAATGCATGATTTTCAAAAAAAAAATGTTTATATATTTTGCAATAAAAATTTATATTACCATGTGAGGCAATGGTCAAATGGTAAAAAAATTAGGATGCTGTGGCCAAAGAGATGAAAATTCAAACCCCACTTTGGACATTTGTTCATGACATCATCATGGTGACTTATCATATGGTTTGTTGAATTAAAAAAAAATTCAATAATGGAGTCACAAGTCTTGTGCAATTTAGGATTCATCCATAGTTTAATTTGGAAAAACATCCTAAAAAATTAAATGATTAAATATATATATATATATATATAATTAAAATTTTAAACTAATTTAATATTGCTACTATTGAATGGTAATTACCATCACAAAATTACTTTCAATGAAAAATTAATTATAGAACAAAATTTTAATGAAAATAAATGTTAATAGTGGTAGTTTAGCTAACCTAGTGGGCATCCTAACAATTTTTGATTATTAGTGGTAAGTATTCACTTATCATTTCCTATTTATTAGGGCATAAAGCTACTCGGGTAGTTATTATTTGAAGATAAGGTGATTAACATGAGTTGACCAATTAATTAAGGATTTGTGAAAGAGTTATCATAAGAAGGGATGAGGAAATGACATGGGGTTTTTGTCATTTTTTCATTTCAAAGTTTATAAGAGGTTTTATACATACTTAAATTATTATACTTAATATATCTACATAGGCTATGTATAATAATATTATGTGCCTTTACTACTAAGGTTAACCCCATGCTAACTTAGCTTAACCTAAACTACCCTAAGCTAAAATAACCATGGCTAAATGAACTTAAGTTAAATAAACAAAAAAGTTAACCTAACCATGGCTAAATTTATTAGACTAAACTAATTATGGCTAAATTAAATTATATTAAATTAACTATGGTTAAATTAAGTTGGGTAATTATGGCTAAATTAAGTTAGGTTAAATTATTTATGGTTATAATAAATTAAACTATATTAATTATCACTAAAATAAATTAATCTAAAATAAATTAGCATGAGATAAATATGGAGGACCAAGAAAGTCCCCTTAGTTACAACTCTTATTATATGCAAATTTAAAAACAAACCAAAACATATTTCACCAAAAACATTATCATGCAAAACACAAACCCCATTGCTAAAACAATAACATATTTAGTTGTAACACTATCCAATTAGATCCAAGTTTTTGGATTCAAAATACAACTTATATATACACACATAAATCTAGCATAACCAAAACCCTTATGGGCATATAAACCTGCATTTAAAAACTTGGAAAACAAGCACGACAAAAGAAAAAGGTGTGATATCAAATTCAAAAAACTAGATTGAATCACCTGACTCAAAAACTTATATCCCATTCAAAAGTCCAAATAATTTGAACCATGTTCACATTAAAATTGATTCAAACTAATTTACCCTAGTTTACGTATTGTAAGTAGGATGTAACCACCTAACACACAATAAAACTTTTGAGAAGATTTCTTCCAATTATGTGATATAAAAAAAATTGACAAATTTTATCAAATTAACAAGATTAATTGAATAATTTTCTCTAGAAAAATTTCACAAATGCATGGCGAAAAAAAAACAAAATGTTTGTAGAAAAAAACACACACACATCATATTATAGATGATAGGCCAATTCACTTTGGCCTTTAGTGGGATCATTTGAGAGGGAAGTTTTCATTTGTAAAAAACCGTTGTGATTTTCACTACCGGTGTAGATGAGGGCACCATTATTTGATGGAATGTGCAAGCAAACATTTAGAAAAATGAAATACATGCAGATGTGGGTGTTTTGTGTTTCAAATTGTGCATACATATTGAAAATGCCCACATTAATTCTTTTCCTTTTTGATCGAGATACTTTGAGATTAGTTAGTTGCACCTACCAGGTATCATGGTAATGTTTTTAATTTAAAAAACCGTTGATTTTTATATTGGGCAATGTCCTCAGGCCTTGCAAGGCATTCCCAAAATAATAGACCCTCGGCCTCCAACCCTGGGGGGACTGTAATTTCCGGGAATGCCCCAGCCCTAGACGATGATGGGTTTAGGGTTAGGGTTTAATCCCTAGACCCTAAAAACCCTAAACACATACGGTGATTTCTTCGGGGGCATGCAAATTTGTTGCGTGCATGCATCCGTGGGCGTGGTGATTTGGACCCAAAATTTACGTGTTTTTTTGCAGTGAATCTGGTTGTCTGTTGTCGTAGTTCCTGACTCAGAAGAGGGAGGAGGAGCACGCGACGCGTGTAGCTAGCTACCATCATCTCCCGCCTTCTTCTTCTGCGAAGAAGCTGGCTCGCTGGCTCTTTCTTTCTTTCTTTCTTTTAATTTAACGTCAATACTCGGACCAGAGAGATCCATTTGACGACAATTACAAAGTTGACTTGATCAAAACACTCCTGTTGTCTAGGCAAGAAACTAAGTAC
>Ga0116231_10013337_pt1 | contig 11599 bp, 8 predicted proteins | sample S1TSphgellanicum_2_FD_89695 | JGI IMG/M metagenome (GOLD analysis project Ga0116231, IMG submission 89695) | Host-associated microbial communities from peat moss isolated from Minnesota, USA - S1T2_Fd - Sphagnum magellanicum MG | ecosystem: Host-associated > Plants > Peat moss > Unclassified...
ATTAATTTAGAATTCAAAATCAATTTTTAGATCAAATCAGTCTTTTTGAATTGAAAATATCATATTCAAATCAAAATTTTCAAATTCAAATAATGTTTTAAACAATTGAAATAACAATTTTCAAATTTGAATAAAAAAATTCAAAGTTCGAATATTAATTTTGCGATTCATTATATGAACAATATACATATGTATGCATATTATATATATATATATATATATATAATTTTAGTACATACATTAAAATATACCCCTATGTCATTATAGAATACCTTTAGGATGCAACTAATTTGATGACTATTACAACTAATGTGACATATCAACCTATTAATGGATGAAAATAAATGTAAAATTGATGTAACCAATAGGATGAAATTTCTAATAGTTGCATCAGAGTTGTGAAAATGACCAAAATAGTTGAAAGTTGGTCTTGTAGTTGAAAATATTCTCAAATCTAGTCGCAAACAACTACAAGTCGCATGTAGTCGTAAATTGAATGATTACATTTTGCCTGATTTCTACTAGTGCAAGGAGCCTTGAAGGACCTTGACAAGGCTGATGTTCTTGAACCAAATAATGCATACACTTTGAGGATTTGTGGAAATATCAAATACATGTTAAATGACTATCAAGGAACCTTGAAGGACCTTGACAAGGTTGATGTTCTTGAACCAAACAATGCATTCATTTTGAGGATTTATGGAGATGTCAAATACATGTTGAAAGAGTATCAAGGAGCCTTGGAGGACCTTGACAAGGCTGATGTTCTTCAACCAAACAATGCATTCACTTTGGTGAATCATGGAAAAGTCAAATACATGTTAAATGAGTATTAAGGAGCCCTAGAGGACCTTGACAAGGCCGATGGTCTTCAACCAAACAATGCATTCACTTTGAGGATTTGTGGAGATGTCAAATACATGTTGAAAGAGTATCAAGGAGCCTTGGAGGACCTTGACAAGGTTGATGTTCTTGAATCAAATAATGCATTCACTTTAGCGAATCGTGAAAAGTCAAATACATGTTGAAAGAGTATCAAGGAGCCTTGGAGGACCTTGACAAGGCTAATGTTCTTCAACCAAACAATGCATTCACCTTGACGAATCGTGGATATGTCAAATACATGTTGAAAAGAATATCAAGGAGCCTTGGAGGACCTTGACAAGGCTGATGTTCTTCAACCAAACAATGCATTCACTTTGAGGATTCGTGGAGATGTCAAATACATGTTGAAAGAGTATCAAAGAGCCTTGAAGGAACTTGACAAGGCTAATGTTGTTCAACCAAACAATGCATTCACCTTGACGAATCATGGAGATGTCAAATACATGTTAGATGACTATCAAGGAATCTTGGAGGACCTTGATAAAGCTAATGTTCTTAAACCAAACAATGCATTCACCTTGAGGAATCGTGGAGATGTCGAAAGGATGCTGAAAGAATATCAAAGAACCTTAGAGGACCTTGACAAGGCTTTTGTTTTTGAACCAAACAATGCATCCACCTTGAAGATTCATGCACTAGTAAAAATCAACAAGAATTTAAGCATTCCATTTACGACTACATGGGATTTATAATCATTTGAAATTAAATTTGGGAATATTTACAACTACAAGACTAAATTTCAAATATTTTGGTCATTCTCACAACTATGATGCAACTATTAAAATTTTCACCTTAATGGTTGGATTGATTTTACTTTTTTTTTCATCCATTAATAGGTTGATATGTCCCATTAGTCGGAATAGTCACTAAATTAATTACATCCTAAAGGTATTCTACAATGACATAAAGGTGTTTTTAAATTTATGTACTAAAATTATATATATATAATATGCATACGTATGTATATTGTTCATGCAATGAATTTCAAAATTATATTTGAACTTTCAAATTTTTATTCAAATCTAAAAATTCATATTTCAATTATGAAAACTATTATTTTAATTTTGAAAAAAAATATTAGAATTAAAACTTTATATTTGAATCTAAATTTTTTTATTTCAATTGTTTAAAACCTTATTTGAATTCCAAATTTTTGATTTGAACACGATATTTTCAATTTAAATTCAAAAAGGCTTATTTGATCTAAAAATTGATATTTGAATTTGAAATTAATAACTTTAAATCCGAAAATTAATATTTCAATTCAAAAAATTATTAATTGATTATAAAAATGGACATTCTAATTTTGAATATTTTAGTATGAATGTGAAAATTTATATTTTAACTTTGAAAATTTTGCATTTAAATTTTAAATAATCATTTGATTTGAATTTCAAATTTCAATCCCAAATTATTATTTTGGATTCTCAAAATTAATACTTCAAGTCTGAAAATTATTAATTGAGTCTAAAAATGGACATTTCACATTTGAATATTGCTATTTGAATCTGAAAATTATTATTTAAATTCAAAAAACTTATGTGATCTAAAAATTAATATTTGAATTCTAAATTATTATTTTTGAATCTAAATATTGGTATTTCAATTCAAAAAAAATATTGAGTTTAAAAATCGACATTTTGATCTTAAATATTTTTTTTTGAACTTGAAATTTGATATTTGTATTTTGAAGTTTTAAATTTTAATTTTAAGAAATTATTTGACTTGAAAGTTGAAATTTGAATCCTAGATTATTATTTTGGATTCTTGAAATTAATATTTCAATTCAGAAAATTATTAATTGAGTCTTAAAATGGACCTTTTAATTTTGAATATTATTATTTGAATCTTGAAATTGACATTTCACTTCTGAAATTTGTCATTTGACTTCAAGAACTCATTTGATCTAAAATTTGATATTTCAATTCTGAATTACTATTTTGGAATCTTAAATTTATATTTTAATTCAAATAATTATTGATTGAATTTGATGGGTTTTTTCTTCTAGTGTTATCCATAATAAATCAATTTTTATAAATAAGTATAAATGATTATGTTTATTAAATCTAAGTTACAATAAATAATTATTGTTATAACATAGATTTGTATATTATATAATTTATATTCTTATATTATAAGAAATTAATTAATGTAGTTAATGTGACATTGCTTTAAAATCATTGTAATTACTTCAAATAAGAATTAATTAGTATGTGCATAATTATTTTCTAATTGAACATAATTATTCACACTCTATAATTTATAACTTCAAACTTAAATCAAAAATTTGGAATTATTATAGTGTTGTTTAAATAATTATTTTATTGATTTTAATTTCACAAATTATATAATAATAATAATAATAATAATTCTGTGATTAATCATGTATGATAAATATTTTATAGTAATTATGAAAATTAATGTTATATTTAACAAATTATTGTATTTATAATTACCAAAAGAGAAAAATACTTGACATATAATAATTTTCACAACAATAAATGTAATTATACAATAATTAATGTAATTAGTTGAATAGTAATTTTTTTTTAATTGTAAGAATTTTTTTTTAATAACAATTATTAATTCATTACTTATAATTTTAACATAAATATTTAAAATAATTAATGTTAAAATTACAGTCATTAAATTAGTATTACATTAATTATATTATATATAATTCGATCAGATTCCTAAAAATAATTAAATATTTTAAAATATTTTAGTTATTTAATTATTTACGAATTATGTATTAATAACTTGTGATATAGCTAGTTTGTTAAATATTAAAAAGTTATTGTTTATTTAAGTAATTCATAATGAATACTAAATATTATAATTTAAATATATGTAAAATTAATCATTATTAATTAAATGATTATCTAATTATCTAGTTTGTGAATTATTTAAAAATCTGAAAACAAAGAAAGTAAGGCATGAAAAAAAATTTGGAATTAGAACTTAATTTGTGAGGAAGTTAGAACTTTAAAACTTATCTAATATTGTTTGTTTTTCATTCCTATTTTGAACATTATATAAATAAGGGGGTGTGGTCATCCAATTTCACATTAAGAAATTTGTGCACATGGGATGAGCTAATGAAAAGGTTCAACCCAAAAAAAAAAAAACAAATTATGCACATTTTTAAAGTACTTACCTTCCCAACCTATTTATTTACTTAGCTAAGTAGGTACATAGTTTGACCCACCCATCTAGGTCGACCTATGTACCTACCTACCTAAATACTTACCTATATGAATAGGTATTTAAACTAAAAAGGTAAAACCTACCTACCTTCTTTTTTACCTAGGTAAGTATGTTGGTATGTAGCCTAAGTTTATAGGCACTTATTTATGTACCTACCAACCTAATATTTTTATTTTTATTAAATTAAACTTTTTACTACCACATGGCATAATTATATTGGGCCATGTGTCATAGTATAAGATTATTCAAATATTTAAATTGAACGTCCTATATTATTTCAAAATAATAATAACAATAATATTTTAAATAATCAAATATTAAGACACGTGGCAACACATCATTTGCCTTCAATTGTGACCAAAATAGTTGCATTTTAATCACATGTGACAATACATATATAATAGAATCAAAGGATGAAATGTATTTATTGACTTTTTCTTTCATACAATACCCTTTGTCATTTGCGACTAATTTATCTCATGCAACTTGTTTTAAGCGACTAAAGGGATTTTAGTTACAAAATGTCTCTTACGACTAAAATTTAATCATAAACATTAGTCGAAAATACATGTTTTTCTTCTAGTGCTGGAGGTGTCAAAAGGATGTTGAAAAAGTATCAAAGAACCTTGGAGGACCTTGACAAGGCTGATGTTCTTGAACCAAACAATGCATTCACTTTGACGATTCGTGGAGATGTCAAATCCATGTTAAATGACTATCAAGGAGCCTTGTAGGACCTTGACAAGGTTGATGTTCTTGACCCAAACACTGCATCCACCTTGAAGAGTCATGGAAATGTCAATTACATGTTCGATGACTATCAAGGAATGTTGGAAGACTTTAACACGGTTCATGTTCTTGACCCAAACAATGCATCCACCTTGAAGAGTCGTGAAAATGTCAAATGCATGTTGGATGATTCTCAAGGAGCCTTGGAAAACCTTGACAAGGCTGATGTTCTTTAACCAAACAATGCATCCACCTTGAAGAGTCATGGAAATGTCAAATACATGTTGGATGATTATCAAGGAACCTTGGAGGACCTTGACAAGGTTCATGTTCTTCAACCAAATAATGCATTCACGTTAAGGAATCGTGAAGATGTCAAAAGGATGTTGAAAGAGTATCAAGGAGCCTTGGAAGACCTTGACAAGGTTGATGTTCTTGAACCAGACAATGCATTCACTTTGATGAATCATGGAATAGTCAAATGCATGTTAGATGATTATCAAGGAACCTTGGAGGACCTTGATAGGGTTGATGTTTTTGACCCAAACAATGCATCCAACTTGAAAAGTTGTGGAAATGTCAAATGCATGTTGCATGATTATCAAAGAGCCTTGGAGGACCTTGACAAAACTGATGTTCTTGAACCAAACAATGCATTCACTTTAAAGAATCATGGAAGAGTCAAATACATGTTAGATGACTATTAAGGAGCCTTGGAGGACCTTGACAAGGCTGATGTTCTTCACTTAAACATGCATCCACATTAAAGAGTTGTGTAAATGTCAAATACATGTTCGATGAGTATCAGGGAACCTTAGAGGACCTTGATAAGGCTAATGTTCTTGACCCAAACAATGCATCCACATTGAGGAGTCGTGGAAATGTCAAATACATGTTGGATGACTATCAAGGAGCTTTGGAAGACCTTGACAAGGTTAATGTTCTTGAACCAAACAATGCATCCACCTTGAAGAGTCGTGGAGATGTCAAATAAATGCTAGATGACTATCAAAGAACCTTGGAGAAACTTGACAAGGTTAATGTTCTTGAACCAAACAATGCATCCACCTTGAGGAGTCATGGAGATGTCAAATACATGTTGGATGACTATCAAGGAACCTTGGAAGACCTTGACAAGGTTAATGTTCTTGAACCAAACAATGCATCCACCTTGAAGAGTCATGGAGATGTCAAATAAATGTTAGATGACTATCAAAGAGCTTTGGAGGACTTTGCAAGGTTGATGTTCTTAAACCAAACAATGCATCCACCTTGAGGAGTCGTGGAAGAGTCAAATGCATGTTAGATGACTATCAAGGAACCTTGGAGGACCTTGACAAGGTTCATGTTCTTGAACCAAACAATGCATCCACCTTAAAGAGTCGTGGAGATGTCAGATACATGTTGGATGACTATCAAGGAGCCTTGGAAAACCTTGACAAGGCTAATGTTCTTGAACCAAACAATGCATTCACTTTGATGAGTCGTGGAAATGTCAAAAGGATGTTGAAAAAGTATCAATGAGCCTTGGAGGACCTTGACAAGGTTCATGTTCTTGAACCAAACAATGCATCCACCTTGAGGAGTCATGGAGATGTGAATTACATGTTGGATGCTATCAAAAAGCCCTGGAAGACCTTGACAAGGCTAATGTTCTTCACCTAAATAATGAATCCACCTTAAAGAGTCATGGAGATGTCAAATACATGTTGGATGACTATCAAGGAGTCTTGGAGGATCTTGACAAGGTTAATGTTCTTGAACCAAACAATGCGTCCACCTTGAGGAGTCATCGAGATGTTGAAATGTTGAAATGATGCCCATTTTTTCAAAAAGGCATTTTAATCAAATTAACATCCATCATTGTGGGATACTAAATGTTTTTTAGGAATTTTTGGACACCCATTATAATACCAATGGAAAATTTTGTGTTCCTTGATTTGGATATACCTTAGATATGGGTTTATAAAATGATGATATACTTGAAAATGGAAGGATACATTTTTGCATATAGTTGCATGTAAATTATAAACCTTCTAATTATAATAGTATATGATGGGTTATTTCCCCTTTTCTTTCCTATTAGCAAAATTGTGATGGTTCATTATAACTTGATTGTGGACTTCAAATAATGACCTCCATTAAGATAATATAAATTATAAGGTACCATAAAACTTGAACATTTTAACTAGATGTTTGGCCTATGTTTGGCTTATAGATGTTGAACCTTTAAATACTTAATAAACTAAAAGTAATTTCAAAAAATGTATTGTTGGGGAATATTATTTGATTTTAAATACTTAAAAGGCATCTGGTCTCAAAGGGTTCCCAATTAGATGCAACTAGTGTTGTTTTACATATCTAATTTTCATTTAAACTAAAAACATATTCTAGTCAAGTTTAATGTTTCCATGGCAATAATTTTTTAATAATTCAAATTGCATCATTTTATTTATCCTTAGATTATTGGATGCTTAAGTACCCAATATTTGCAAAAATATTGACAAACCAACTTTACATATAATTGAGATTTTATTAGTTTAAGATTTATTTTCTTTCAGTGTCAATTATGTCTTCAAAAATAATAATAATAATAATAATAAATTATCGTGGTTTCTAAGTTTAACAATCAATTGTGATTACACTATCAAATCATTTTCATTTGATGATCACAAGAATGTGACATTTATCTGCAACATGTATAAAGTTCAAAACCTTCAATTACCATTGCATATTTTTGGCATACTTTAATTTATTGATAAGCTCATCATTCCACGAATAGAATTGTAGGAATATGGCACTATATTCTAATATACCATGCACTATCATGATACCCCTTTCTTGTGGTTTTGTTTAACCCTTCCCGAATGTAACTACCATACATTTTCTTCCAATTTGATTCAGGTTTTCAGTCCCAAAACTCTCTTCCTCCAAGAAAGGGGATTCATAACTTTTTAATGGGTACACACTGATTTTAATGTGTTATTAGCACAATGCAAACCAATGCCCAATTGCCTGGGGTGTTATGTACATTGTTACCCTATGTGCTATAATAAACCTTGGGATTAATCCTTTAAACCTTGAAATCCACCTTTTTGTCAACTTTGTGGCATGTATTGCTTCATTCAGTGGTGCACCTAAACACCTATCATCAGCCTTTGCTTTTAGTCAATCTTTGGAGGGGATAACCATTCGAACATCTTAATGTGTGTAGCCTCCATTATAAACCTCAGGTGTTATGGTTCTTCGTGTGTTCATATTCTAGGCTTAGTTCCTCCAATCGCTCAGGCACCTGGAAACAAAGGAGTATTGATAGTGCTCATGTGTATTACACACAACTAATCTTGTCAAAAATCCACAATGACATTTTGATTTATAAAAAATGCACGTATTGCCATGCATACAATCTCATATGAGTGACATGCAATCCTTAACACCATGTGACAATTAAAAAAAGCACATTCAAGAACAAAAGCAAGGGAACGTCATCAAAACTAGAGGAGGCAGGCTATGGGTACCTTGATATTGTAAGCTAATGGTAAGAAGGTATTTGGTTGCAGTGCTCTTCTAGGGAAATTATGCAATGCATGGACCAATTTTTCAAATGGTAGCTTCACTTGCCACCCCAAACCTCCCTCCTGAGTTTACTCCAAAAATTCTTATGCCCAATCACAGGAAAAGAAATTGACTCTGTGGGTAGCTCATAAAAGAATAAGAGATTCACTACAATAGACCAATAGGAGATCTTGCACACAAACAAAATTGGAAAAAAATATCTAGTTGGGAAACAAAAAACAAAACTAAAGTTCAATTCTTTCTTACCAATTTTCAGAATGTCATCTCATCAATTATCCTCATAACCAACTATTGAGCCTTAAGCAACTACTAAGGTTGAAATCATAAAAATTAATCATAAATGTAAACATATTATTCTCCGTCCCATGATAGAGTGAAGCCTCCAACCCATAATCAATCAGATTAGAGTCAAGAAATAAACCAAATCATCCTCACAATATATGAGTAGTGCCAACCCAAATTAGAAAACAATTATCACACCCTACATTAGAAAGTACCCATCTATTTTCATCAATTCTCTCCCCCAAATTGACATAGGTTATGAAAGCCAAGTGCAACATCACATCCAACATAATGCATTGTGAAAATATGGAATTATTCATACAACACCACTCATTGCTACCCTAATACCTCAAACCTACTGGTTACAACCTCCTACCAAAAGAAGGCATGAGACAATGAGGCACAAGAGACAACCTCAACAGGAAAGACATCCCAAATCCGAAGTGCCAGTGAGAAAAGGAAGGAGTACGAAAAAACAATGATGAACCATTGGCTTGCATACATGCTCAGATTGATCGTCTCTTTCTCAAAATGTTCTCCCATTTGTGGCACTAGCTTTTTCACCAACCTCTCAAATTGGATTAGGTACTGCTGAACCAATGGTTGACCCATCTAAACCCAAAAACAAATAGGAGTGAAGCAAATAGATTCCATAGGCTCCACCATATAACTTAGTCAACAAATTGTGAGTCTCCTATCTGTTCTGATGAGCACACCAATCCCCTTGCCAAACAACTTTTGTTTGCACCAGAAGTCTACAAAAACAAACCTTGTGCCTATCATCTTTTGGTTTTCACTTGAGCAAAAAGAATTGGAGAACAACTCTTTTGCTTATCTAATCTTTTGAAGGACCTTACCAAGTAAAGGCCCTCCATGGGTGCATGTAGAACACCCTTAAGCAAAGCCACCAGTAATTAGAAAACATTTTCCTCACTCATGTACAATAAAAACAACCCTACAAGAAATCCCATTCCCTATTCAAACACATAACACTTTCTGTCAATAGACTTCAACTTCCAATACCATATGCAAACTAATTTTACTTAACATTATGGTGCACTTCCATATAAAATTGAAAGGAAACCTCCACAAGAACATCTTCAAGGTAATTGTTGTCTCCTCCAACAAAAGCAAAACAAACACAACAAGCATGTTGTCATAACCTTGTGAATGTCACTCACCAAGTATTAGACCACTACCTTCATCACAAATGGTAGCAACTAGCTGCAACTCTTCCCCACTGACTACATGACTTCCCAACAATGGATGTGTGTACCACAAAATTTCAAACAAACAATTATAAAAAAATTTATGTCTTGAGTTTTTAGAAAGCAAGCACTTCACTCGGTCATGATGTTGGCTAAAACTCAAGAGACATTATGGTCGACTTTCCATCTAGTTCAACATACATATTTCTGACTTGAAATTCTCACCAACTTGATTCCAGTGCAAAAATTGCACACAAACAGTCTAGTTGTAGCCAAAGAAATGATAAATACTTGTCTCATGAACTTCAACTAAAAAGTTGGACTATTGAAAATAGACAAAAAATTTTCAGCTTTATTTTAAAATGGGGAATTCCAAAGATGGCTATCTTCAACAGTCAAATAAGGAATAAAAAGACAAACTTGGACATACCCCACATTTCGGTCATATACTGCATATGCCTTAAGGATGTTATAGAAAAAACATTGCCCAAGCACATGTCTTTGCTGGGGAAAAACACGTGATGGAAATGTTTGTGAAATATCCCTGATTATATCTAGTTCTACAGCTGAAGTTTCATACATCTTCAGTTGCTACAAGACAAATCGGTTTAATGAGCATCATGTTGAATTCTAAGTGTAAAGCCCTTTGCTTTGCTTTGATCCCCTGACCCTTCTTACAACATTAAAAAAACCTAATGCACTCAAAATCTAACCTATATATCTTGTCCTTACATGTAAACATTATAATTTTTATGTTGGAATTAATGCAATTTCCCAGTAATGAAAAAAATCTACAAAAAACAAATACCTCATACACTCCTTGATTCATGAGCAATAAATCCCAGTTGCCTGAGACAAGTTGCCACACCAAACCTTGTAGATAGTCAAGGATGCCCTTGCACACATGACATTTTACAACCTATGACTTTCTATGCATGTAATGTTTCCAATCTCTGCCCTAAACTCTAATCATTCTCCACCATTTTCGTAGTCTACAGTCCTCTTTGTCAAGACCTTAGAGTTATGAGAGACTATAGAAAAAAACCCCAAAAACATTTTGAAGTCACTATTATGTTTGGTTAAAAAAAAACTAGAACGAACAAAACAAGAATGCATGTGGCCATATCCTTAAGAGTGTCGTTGATGAAGTGTCACACCATCACTTCTGTCAAGTATTCAAAACAACGCTTCAATGTCAAACAAATGCATCTAATAGTTGGTTCCAAGCAAATGTTGAATAACCTCCAACGTCATATTTCACTCTCATCCATAATTCGAATTTATTTTTGGGTCTATGTGGAAAAAGGAGGTGTGTACAAAAGTAGTATCAGTACACAAAAGTCCAAAGTTGCCTTCAAAGCTTCATAGCATCACAGTTCCCCAATAGAATATCATGACTCCAATTTAAGGTTTTTTAACCATTTTTTGTTTTTAAATGGCATGAAGGTTCAACAATATAACTATAAAATTGATCACATCGCCATTAAATTCAACAAAAAATATCATCATAAGTATTGAGAAATCCTTGACATTGAAAAGAAACAACCTAAAAAAAATTGAGCTGAGAGATGGCATCAATAAGGTAACCCTAATTTTAGCTTTGACAACAAAAATGGTACAAATGAAACACGAATCTTTTTTTTTTAGATTGTGGTTGGCGTTTGTTGGAGACTTCCACAGGGTTGGACTTCACAAAATCAAATCTCTCACCA
>Ga0116231_10013338_pt1 | contig 11598 bp, 10 predicted proteins | sample S1TSphgellanicum_2_FD_89695 | JGI IMG/M metagenome (GOLD analysis project Ga0116231, IMG submission 89695) | Host-associated microbial communities from peat moss isolated from Minnesota, USA - S1T2_Fd - Sphagnum magellanicum MG | ecosystem: Host-associated > Plants > Peat moss > Unclassified...
ATCCCTTCACGGAAGGGGTGCCGGGAGACATCCGCGTGACGACCCGGTCCGACGCCAACGATCCTTTTTCCGGCTTGCTCGGCGCGGTCCACGAAACGGGCCATGCGATGTACGATCTGGGCTTGCCGCATCAGTGGCGTGATCAGCCGGTGGGCCGTGACCGTGGATTGGCGCTCGAGGAAAGCCAGTCGTTGCTGTTCGAGATGAATCTATGCCGCAGCCGGTCGTTCGTCGCCTACTTGAAGCCGCTCATGGAGAAGTATCTGCAGGTGACCGGTCCCGAATGGAGCGAAGAGAACTTGTACCGGCATTTGATCCGCGTCAAGCGCAGCCTCATTCGCATGGATGCCGACGAACTCACGTATCCCGTGCACATCATGCTGCGCTACGAACTCGAGAAGCGGATTCTCGAGGGGTCACTGCCGGTGGCGGATCTGCCGGAGGCGTGGAATGCACACCTCGAGCAGCGGTTGAGCATCCGCCCCACGACGGACGTGGAAGGTTGTTTGCAGGACATCCACTGGGCCGTGGGGCACTTCGGTTATTTCCCCTCGTATGTCTTGGGCGCCGTGATCGCGGGCCAGCTCAACGAGGCCTTGCGCGCCGAGCGGCCGTCCCTCGACGCGGAGATCGCGGCTGGCCAGTTCGGCGGCGTGATGGAGTGGCTGCGCGACAACGTGCACGGGGTCGGCGCGCGGCTGCCGGTGCAGGAACTCATCAAACAGGCGACCGGAAAACCGCTGACGGCGTCGGCGTACTTGCGTTACCTGGAAAGCAAATACTTGGAAGCACCCTAGCGTGGCTGGCCCCAGTGTGGCGGCTCGCCCCAACATGGCGGTACAGGTCGAGGAGCCCAAGGGCGACGCGACGCGGCACTCGAACAATTTCCGCAAGCTGCAGGCGCAGTTACGAGGGTCCGTGGGCAAAGCCATTGCCGACTACGGCATGATTGCCGACGGCGATCGCGTGATGGTGTGTGTGTCCGGCGGCAAGGACTCGTACACGCTCCTCGACATTTTGCTGAGCCTCAAGCGCAGCGCGCCGATCCGGTTCGATCTGATCGCCGTCAACCTCGATCAAAAGCAGCCGAATTTCCCGGCCGAGGTGTTGCCCGATTATTTGAGCAGACTCGGCGTGCCGTTTCACATCATCGAACAGAACACCTACGCCGTGGTCAAGCGCGTGATCCCCGACGGCAAGACGATGTGCGGGCTGTGCTCGCGTCTGCGGCGCGGCGCGCTGTATCGATACGCGGCCGAAAACGGCATCACCAAGATTGCGCTCGGACATCATCGCGACGACATCGTCGAAACCTTGTTCCTGAACATGTTCTTCGGCGGGAAGCTCAAGGCCATGCCGCCCAAGCTGTTGAGCGAGGACCGGCGCCACATCGTGATCCGGCCGCTGGCGTATGTGACGGAACGCGCCATCGCGCGCTATGCCACCGCGCGCGAATTCCCGATCATCCCGTGTACCTTGTGCGGTTCGCAGACGAACATGCAACGCCTCGCGGTCAAGAACATGCTGCGCGAGTGGGAGGAGCGCCATCCCGGCCGGGTCGAGTCGATTTTCTCGAGCCTCTGCAATGCCTCCGCATCGCAATTGGCGGACCCCAAGCTGTTCGATTTCGCGGGGCTCGACGCGCTGCGGCAGTCGGGCTGAAGTCCATGCCCCAATCCCATCGACCGCCCGCTTATCCATGGGAATCGCTGTCCGACGAGCAACTCCTCAGTTTGCGATTCTGCGATCTGAAGCTGACCATCGAGGGCACGGATCTCGAGGAAGCGATCGACAAGCTGTATCACGAATTGGCGACGCGAGGCATCCGCTTCAGGCCCCATTGCTGGCTGTCGCAGGAATGGTTTTCACCCGACGGGATACCGGGAATCGCGATTCCCTTTTATCTGGCGCACCGTCGCTTGATGAGCATCGAGCGGCGCTTCATGCGCGAAGTCGAGGGCGGCAATCGTAACTGGCTCATGCGCATTTTGCGCCACGAGGCCGGCCACGCGATCGACTCGGCTTACCGGCTGCGCCGACGTCGACAGTGGCGCGAGGTGTTCGGCCCGGCGTCGCTGCCCTATCCCGATACCTATCGACCGCGTCCGGGAAGCCGCCGCTTCGTGCAGCATCTGGGTGCGTGGTATGCACAGGCGCACCCCACCGAGGATTTTGCCGAAACCTTTGCGGTCTGGCTCAAGCCCAACTCGGCGTGGCGCCGTGAATACAAGGGATGGCCCGCTTATGTCAAACTCGAGTACATAGATGGTCTCACCGAGGAATTCGGTGGTGCGAATCCTCCCGTGACCGATCGGACCCGGATCGAGGACATCGCCGACGAAGGCCGGACTTTGCGTCAGCACTACGAGCACAAACTAGCGCGCTATCGAATGCCGCGCCGCTCCGGCGCCGACGAGTTGCTGCTCAAGCTGTTCACGACTGCGCCGCGCCGCGCGTCCGCGCCGAAGGCGGCGAGCGTCCTGCGGGAACTGCGCAATCCGCTGCGCCATCAATTCGTCCGGACCGGGGCTTTCAGCGAGTATCTGGTGCATCAGGTGGTACGGTTGATGATCGATCGGTGTGAATCGTTGAATCTGTATTTACGCGGACCCAAGCGCGAGCTGAAACCGCAATTGGTCTGGGTGATCGCGCGATTGGCCGAATCCTATGAGGAGCGCCAACTTCCCCGGGTCGCGCTGTGAAAAAGCTCCGCGCGTTGGTGCTGGTGCACTCGACCCTCGTCCCGCCGGAGTCGCTGGTGGGGGCCACCGAGAAGGAAATCGACGAATGGCGCACGGAATACGACGTCATCACGCATCTGAAGGCCGCGGGTCACGAGGTCATGCCGCTGGGACTGTCGGACAGCGTGTCGGAACTGCGCCGCGCCATCATCGATTGGAAACCCGACATCGTCTTCAATCTGCTCGAGGAATTCGACGGCATCGTCAGCTACGATCAGCATGTCGTCGCGTTTCTGGAGTTGATGCGCCAGCCCTATACGGGCTGTAACCCGCGCGGCATGCTGCTGTCGCGCGACAAGGTGCTGTCCAAACAGCTCCTGTCCTATCACCGGATTCCCACACCGCAGTTTCAGGTATTTCCGCGCGGCAAGAAGCCGCGCATTCCGCGCAAGCTCAACTTTCCGCTGTTCGTCAAATCCTCGACCGAGGATGCCTCGCTCGGCATCGCGCATGCGTCGGTCGTAGCCGACGAGCGACAGTTGAGCGAGCGAATCGCCTTCATTCACGACCAGACGCATTCGGATGCCTTGGTCGAGGAATACATCGAGGGCCGTGAGCTGTACGTGGGGGTCATCGGCAACGATCGTCTGAAAGTGCTGCCGGTCTGGGAAATGCGGTTCGGCTCGTTGCCGGAGAGCCTGCCGGCCATCGCGACGCGCAAGGTCAAGTGGGACCGTCGCTACCAGGAAAAATATGGCATCACCACGGAGGCCGCCGCCAATCTGCCGGAGGGCACGATGGCGCGGCTCGAGCAATTGACCAAACGCATCTTCCGGGCGCTGCATCTGACCGGATATGCGCGCATGGACTTTCGCATGCGCGCCGACGGCGCATTGTACGTGCTCGAGGCGAATGCAAACCCCAACATCTCGATGGCGGAGGATTTCTCGCAATCCGCGCTGACCGCGGGCATGCGCTATCGAGACGTGCTCAATCGCATCCTCCAGCTGGGCGCCAACTATCCCGCTGCGTGGCGCGGCATCGAATCCTGACGCCGCGTCCCATGCCGACCGTGCGAGTCATGCCGGCGACGCGCGTCATCAGCCTCGATCTCGACGATACGCTGTGGCCGGTCGCGCCCGTGATCGCCGCAGCGGAGCGCGAACTCGCAAGCTGGCTCGAGACCCATCACCCGCGCGCGATGCATGGCCACGACCTCGATTCGTTGCGCGCGATGCGCATGCAGATTGCCGCCCGCCATCCTGAGCGCAGTCACGACATGACCTTCCTGCGCCGTCAGGCGCTCATCGAACAATTCGCCGCGGCGGGCTATGCCACATCCGGGGCAGGTCCGAGCGGCGCCGCCGTCGATGCGAGCGCCACGGCCGCCGAGGCGGCGCTGGAGATATTCTTGACCGGCCGCAATCGCGTGGTGCTCTATGACGACGTGCGGCCGGCGCTGACTCGATTACGCGCCAAATATCGGCTGTTCGCGCTCAGCAACGGCAACGCGGACCTGGCGCGCTGTGGCGTCGCCGATTTGTTCGACGGGCATGTCTCGGCGGCAGCGGCCGGTGCCGCCAAGCCGGACGCGCGCATTTTCGAGCACTTGCTGCACGCCGCCGCCGTCGAGCCGGCTGAAGTGCTGCACGTCGGCGACGATCCGCTTGCCGACGTGGTGGGTGCCACGCAAGCCGGCATGCAGGCCGTGTGGCTCAACCGGGACGCGCGCGCCTGGCCCGCGCAATTCGCGCGTCCGCTTTACACCGTGACATCGCTCGCTGAAATCGTTTAGCAGCCGCTAAAATCCTTTAGCAGCCTAGGGCCGCGAGTGCTAATAGCCCTGGTTTGTCGTGGTGGTGACGATATCCGCGATATAGCCGTGCTTTTCCTACGTGCGGCGCCGCAATTGCTACTTCACTTCGGGGTCCGAATGTCGATAGGATGGAGTCAGCCACAAAAGGACACCAAGCATGCAAGCGATGTCTGCGGGATCTTTGGTAGCGGTCAGTTCACTGCGCGAGTTCTTTCGCGACGCGTTTCACGCGGCCAGCGAACGGCAACGGCTCGACATCGACGAGCAAGCCGAGCAATACGTCGTCAATCTGCTCACCATGTTCTCGCGCGCCGACGCACTGTACGAGCGTACTCCCGAGGGGCTGCGCATCAAACCGCTGGCCCACATGCTCGCCGCCGCGCTCGACGCGCCCACCACGACCGAGCGTCAGCGCAATCTGCAACGCCTCGGCGACGTGTCGCTATTCGTGGCCGGCTTCTTCGCGCGCAGCTTCGCACGCAAGCTCATCGACATCGATTATCACATCGCGATGGGCGGAAATGCGTACAGCTCGCTCGCGGACACCCTGCAGCGCTCGATGTCGGGACGCTCGGTGGCGGCGATTTACGCGCAGCTGGCGCAGAAGTTTCAGCGCCTCGTCGACGCGCTCAACGACGTCAGTGAAATGTCGTACCGGCACACCGATGCCGACATTCTGCGGCTGTACGAGGTGTGGATGAAGACGGGCAGTCCGCGTGCCCACGGGCTGCTCAACAAGCTGGGTGTGCAGCCCGTGAAACAGAGCGGCTATCGTCGCGAGCACTAGGAGCGCGTCCGAGTGAGTACCGTGCTGCGCGGCATGCAGTCATTGCTCGGGCGGCTCTACGATGTCGACGTACGCTACGACGTCGCCGATTTTCTGGTCACCGACCGCCGCGCATTGGGCGGCGTGAGACCCCACAACGATAGTCGCGTGCTCGACGAGGAGCTGCTGCTGGCCGAGACCGCGGACGGCGCGGACGTGTCCTTGTTCTTGGATGCCGGACTTCTGGGCAGGCTCGAGCGGGCCAATCCGCTCGGTGCGCTGACCGAGGGCAATCTCGCCGACTTTTGCACGGCACTCGAGGGTGTCAGCCATTTCGTCTACACGGCATGGCGGCTGGAGCGCGACGCGTCGGTTTCGCTGCTCGAACTCGAGACCCAGGCCGAGGTCGACAAGTATGCCGCGACCGTATTCTTGATCGCGAATCAGCAGGGCGGGGAGTTTCCCAGACAAGTGCATGCTCGCCTGTTCGACCGGGTGACGTTCGATTCGCGCTTGGAACCGGAGCAATACGCGCGTTATCGCACGGCACATCGCAGCGCAGCACATTACTGCCGGCGGCTGGAGCGGCGCTTCGTCAAGCGGGGTGAGGCCCGGGTCGAAGCGCTGGTGCGCGAACTGCGGAAATTCTATCGGTTGGGATCGGCTGCCAAACTCTGCCACGCGCTCGCGTAGTGCCCGCAGGCATAGCGCCCGCAGCCCGTCGCGTTACTTGCCGGGTTTGCCGGGTGGGTTTTGCCGTTGGGTTTTGATGGCTTCACTCAATTTCCGCAGATCGGTCTTCTGTGGCGCCGCTTTCTTTCCGGACCCGTCGCTGTCGTAGGGGCTGTAACTCTTGGGGGGCGCCGCGACCGGGACCTCATCGGCCAACGACAGACTCGAGACATCCAATTTCCGCAGCCGATGGGTCGCGGAATCGATGTTGATGGCACCCGTGGCCATGGCCCATTCCCAAATGGCGTTACCGCGGTCGTCGTGCTTGACCCGCCCCGTGTTGTTGTTGGTCACGGCTGCCGCCGGGCGCTGCAGCGTGGGCGCCGCGGCGCGCGGTGGGATGCTCGCGGTCCCGGCGACCGGAGTGCCGATGCGCGGTTTTTCACTCTCTTTACTCACATGCCCTTTTTAAATCACCGACGGGGTAAGTCAATCTGCAATGCGTCAAATCCGGCGAGCCGTCACAGTTGCAAGTGATACTGGGCGCGGAACAGGGCCATCGCCGTCTTGCCGTCGTTCCATTCGCCCGCTTGCACGTGCCGCACCGCTTCCTCGAAGGGTAGCCATTGCACCTCCAAATCCTCGTCCTCATCCGGGGTCGCGGCGCCGACGTCGAGTCCGCGGGCCAGGTACAGATGAATCACCTCCGTGAAAATACCGGCGGACGGTACGAACACGCCCATCGGGGTCCACTCGCGTGCGGCGACGCCGGTTTCCTCAGCGAGTTCGCGCACCGCGCAGTCGGCCGGTGCCTCGCCGGGGTCGAGTTTGCCGGCCGGGATCTCCCACATGAAATCGTCCACGCCATGGCGATACTGTCGAACGACGCAGATCCGGTTCGCATCGTCGACGGCGACCACCGCCGCGGCACCGGGGTGGCGTATGAAGTCCAGGGCATATTCCCGGCCGTTGGCGTATTTCAGGGTCTCGACGGAGACGGTGACGATACGGCCTTGGAACACGTGGCGGCTTGCGATGGGCGTTGGTTTCAACATGACTGCCTTTGGAGGTGAATACGACCCTGCCGATGATAGTCGCTGTGACCTGTCTCCTCGCATGGCAACCCGGTAATGCGCGATTCTTGAGGCCGCGAGCGGCTTATGTCATAAACTGGATGCATGTACAGCAGATCGATCGGACGCCATGATTAAATCCCAACCCAAGAGCGCGTTCGACGCGTTGAACGCGGCGCAGCGACGGGCGGCGACGTTCGGCAACACCATCGCCGTCAATGCCCTGGGCGGCACCGGTGTGGTCAGCACGGGCGTGGTCGGTAAGGGCGTCGAGGCGGGACCGATGTTGATCCTCGCGGGTGCCGGGACGGGCAAGACCAACACCTTGGCCCATCGAGCGGCGCACCTGGTGCTGAACGGCGTCGACCCTGCGCGCATTCTGATGCTCACCTTTACCCGCCGCGCGGCGCAGGAAATGATTCGCCGCACGCAGGCCATCGTCGCCGCAGCCCTGGCCGAGCAGGGCAAGGTCGGCGATCGCAGCGTGGTGTCCCGGTTGGCCTGGTCCGGCACGTTCCACTCAGTGGGCAACCGGATCCTTCGCCTGTACGCGAAGTACCTGGGGCTGAAATCGAACTTTACGGTTTTGGACCGCGGCGATGCAGCGGACCTCATGGACGTGATCCGGCACGAACTCGGCTTCTCAGCCAAGGAAAAACGCTTTCCGCGCAAGGACGCCTGCCTGGCGATCTACGGTTACCGGGTCAACACGCGCCTGCCGCTCAAACAGACGTTGGCGGAGCAATATCCGTGGTGCAGCGAATGGGAAGCGGATTTGACGCGCATGTACCGCGAGTACGTCGGCCGTAAACAAAAACACAATGTGCTCGATCTCGACGACCTGTTGCTGTACTGGCACGTCATGATGCAGACGCCGGCGCTCGCGCAGAGTCTCGCCAAGAATTTCGATCACGTGCTCGTCGACGAATACCAGGATACGAGCACCTTGCAGGGGGAGATCATCCAGGCGCTGAAGCCCGATGGACGCGGCGTGACCGTGGTGGGCGACGATGCCCAGGCCATCTACTCATTTCGTGCGGCGGCCGTCGACAATATCCTGGGCTTCGCCGATCGCTATACGCCAAAGGCGGAAGTGGTCGTGCTGGCGCAGAACTACCGATCCACCCAACAGATATTGGATTGCGCCAACGCGCTCATGTCGGAGGGTTCGCGACAATACCGCAAGACCCTGCTGAGCACGCGCCAATCCACTCAGCGGCCCTGGTACGTTTCCATGGACGATGCCACCGCCCAGGCCGAGTACATCGTCACCAAGATACTGGCGACCCGCGAGGTCGGCGGCGCGCTAAAACGCCACGCCATCCTATTCCGCAGTTCGCATCACAGCGACGTTCTCGAGGTGGAACTGACGCGGCGGAACATTCCGTACGTCAAATACGGCGGCCTCAAGTTTCTCGAGGCCGCGCACGTGAAGGACATGTTGTCGATCCTGCGCTGGGCCGACAATCCGCGCAACGCCGTCGCGGGATTCCGCGTGTTGAAGTTGATCGCCGGCATCGGTCCCGGCCACGCGAAACAGGCCCTCGATCACCTCGAGGCGCAAGGCTACAGCCTCAAGAGCCTGGCCACCTACGTTGCGCCGCAGCCCGCCAAGCTCGACTGGGCGCGCTTCTGCGCCTTTTTCGACAAGCTGGCCGATCCGGGCACGCCATGGCCGGGACAGACGGGATTGGTGCGCGAGTGGTACAAGCCTCAGTTGGAGCGCATTTACGACGCGGCGTTCAGCCGGGGCGGCGACATCGAACAGCTCGAGCATCTGTCGACACAGTACGCCAGCCGCGAGCGATTCTTGACCGAACTCACCTTGGATCCGCCGTCGCTCACGAGCGATCAATCGGTGCTCGCCTCGAAGGATGAGGATTACGTGATCCTATCCACCATCCATTCGGCCAAGGGCCAGGAGTGGGACAACGTCTACGTGCTCAACGTCGCCGACGGTAATTTTCCGTCGGAGTTTTCGACGGGGAAGCCGGACCTCATCGAGGAGGAGCGGCGGCTCCTCTACGTGGCCATGACTCGCGCGCGCAATGAACTGCATTTGTGCGCTCCGCTCAAATACCAGGTAACGCAACAGGCCAAGGATGGCGACGGCCATGTTTATGGCGCCAAGAGTCGGTTCATGACGGACAAAGTATTGAGTTGCTTCGAGCAAACCACGTTCCGCACCGAGCGCGGTGCTGAAAGTCTGCGTGCCGAGGACACCGCCACGGTCGACGTCGTCGCTCAGCTCAAGGAAATGTGGTAGCGCACCCTGGCAGCCACGCTGCCTACAGCCAGGCTGCCAAGCCGGGTCCGCGCCAACCGCTCCGTCAGCCGGAGCGATCAGTCACCAGCGGCGTGGACCACCGCCGCCGCCACCGCCGCCACCGCCGCCCGAGGGCTTAGATCGCGGCGCGCGCTCCTGTGCCTCATTGACTCGTAGCGGCCGGCCGCCCATTTGAAAGCCGTTCGTTTGCTGGATCGCGTTTTGGGCTTCGCTCACCCCCATGTCGACGAATGCGAAGCCGCGGGGACGACCCGTCTCACGATCATTGATGAGCTTGACTGAATCGACCTTACCGTAGCGCTCGAACAAGCTACGCACTTCGTCTTCCGTCGCGGTGAATGGCAGATTGCCAACATAAATCGTCGTCATTCAACTGGTCTCACTAACAGTGCGCGCAATGTGCGGCAAGCCGCGAGCACGCGGTTTCAACACGCAGACCGACCCGCATTCTTGCAGCGCGGTCTGTACCTTCGGTCGTGCACTTCGCCCAAGGCTTAGGGAACGACCCTACATCGACTGTACGCCAGGGATTTATAGTTGGCAAACGGGGGAAATCGCGCATTCCGCCTTAAAAAGCGGCCTGATCCAGGGCTTTCGGGCGCCTCGTCGAGGATTGCTCATCCACCGGTTGAGGACTACTCGACTTCGAGGTACGCGTACCCATTGAGCTCGTTTTCGTAGAATCGTTTGACCGCCTGCGCCTCGGTCAGGGTCATCCGGCCTTCCTTGACCGCCCGCTCGCAATCTCGGGCGATGCCCGGATACAGTTCGTCCGTGTCGTATTCCATGTACTCCAGGACCTTGTTGGCGGTATCGCCCTTGACGATTTCCTCGATCCACCAGCCGCCACCGTCTTGCAGCCGGATGTGCACGACATGGGTGTCGCCGAATAAATTGTGCAGATCGCCAAGCGTTTCCTGGTATGCGCCGACCAAAAAAGCAGCCATGTAATAAGGCTCGCCGACATTCAGTTCATGCACTTCAAGAGTGCGTTTGGTGATTCGCGGATGGACGAAGCGGTCGATTTTACCGTCCGAGTCACAGGTGATGTCGGCCAAGACCGCGCTGCGCGTGGGTTTTTCGCACAGACGCTGGATGGGCATGATGGGGAACAGCTGTCCGATCGCCCAGCTGTCCGGAAGCGACTGAAATATCGAGAAATTGCAAAAATAAATATCGCTCAACCCGTCTTCGAGGTTCTCGAGTTCCTCGGGCACGCGATCAAGCTTGCGACAGTAGTCCCGGATCTTGGTGCAGGTGGCCCAATAGAGCTTCTCCGCCAGTCCGCGGAACTCCAAACTCAGATACCCCAGGTTGAACATCTGCAGCGCCTGTTCCCGGGCTTGCAGGGCATCGTGGTAACACTCGACCAACCGCCGCTCGTTCACCGACTTGAAGCTGTCGAACAGATCGCGAACCGGCTGGGGTAGATCTTCCACGCCTTGGTAGTCGTCCGCCGGCCTGCCGGTGACCTTGAAGCGGTCCAATTTGGACGAGCCCAGAATGTCGAACACCAGCAGACTGTGGTGGGCGGCGATGGCCCGGCCGGATTCGCTGACGATCATCGGATGCGCCACATTGCGCGCGTCGCAAACGCTCTTGATGCGATAGACGACGTCGCTCGCATACTCGTTGAGCGTGTAGTTCATGGAGGATTCGTAGTTCGTACCGCTGCCGTCGTAATCGACGCCGAGCCCCCCGCCGATGTCGATGTATTCGAGACCCGCCCCCATGATCTTCAGTTCCGCGTAGACGTGAGCCAGCTCGTTGATGGCGTCCTTGACGCGGCGGATGTCCTGCAGCTGGCTGCCGGGGTGACAGTGCACCAACTGTAGGCAATCGAGCATGTCGCGTTCCTTCAACAGCGCATACAGATCGAGTATCTCGCTGATGAACAGCCCGAACTTGGACTTTTCGCCCGCCGACTCGCGCCATCGGCCGGCACCTTCGCTCGCGAGTTTCACGCGCACGCCGATCTTCGGCCGCACGCCGTAGCGCTCGGCATGCTTCAAGATTAGATGGATTTCCTCGTAATTCTCGACGACCGGGATGATGGTGCGGCCGAGCTTGGTCGCGAGAATCACCGCTTCGATGTAGCTATCGTCCTTGAAGCCGTTGCACACGACGATGCGGTCCGGCGCGTTTTCGGTGATCGACATGACGGCCAGGAGTTCGGGTTTCGAGCCCACTTCGAGTCCGAAGCCGAACTCCTTTCCATACCGGTAGACTTCTTCGACGACGAGGCGCTGCTGGTTGACCTTGATCGGAAAGACTGCCGCATAGCGATTCTTGTAGGAATTTTC
>Ga0116231_10013339_pt1 | contig 11598 bp, 9 predicted proteins | sample S1TSphgellanicum_2_FD_89695 | JGI IMG/M metagenome (GOLD analysis project Ga0116231, IMG submission 89695) | Host-associated microbial communities from peat moss isolated from Minnesota, USA - S1T2_Fd - Sphagnum magellanicum MG | ecosystem: Host-associated > Plants > Peat moss > Unclassified...
AAGCAAACCATCAACACCAAGGTATTTAACTACAAGACCAAACCACAAATAACCAAACTAAAATAAGTAACGAAAGTAATTCAACCTTGTGAAAATAACCTAGTTACTTTCCTACTCCAGTAACTAATGAAACCTAACTAGTTGAGCTTGAATTCTCAACAATTTTTTTTCCATGCGCTAATTAACTATGTAGTACATAGTAAAATGGAATTAAAAATTGCATCACAAAAACCCCCACATACTTCTAGATCTACCGTTGAAATTAGGGTTCGATGATTCCATTAGATCTAGAATGTTGGAGTTTTCATGAGGTTCCACCATCACTTCCACACCTTACACCTACCCTAATTTGTTAAATAAAAGAACCTCAACCCTTTCTGAATGTAAGTACCACATTGTTTCAACTACCCTCTTAGTTTTTTGTTGATGCAGGTGAGCATTTAGTCATGGCAGATGATGTCGCTACGCCCTCAAATCCTCCAGTTTCACTAGTAGAAAAGGAAGAGCTTGAAGAAGCACCGCTTGATGTGAAGGTTTTTCAACGGTCGAGCGAAGAAGAACCATCCAGAAGAATGGTGCGCACTCGAGTCGATCGTTCGGCATGGGATCATTGGTTGTCTCCTAACCCACATGCTTTAGCAATCTATTTAAAATTTGTTCCTGCCTGTGGAGCCGTACCAGAAAGGTTTGAAGAGTGTCAATGTGAAGACGAGGATGTTCGTCTTCATTGTCAAACTTGGGTTCCTAGTGATGGCTATTATTGTTGGCTACGAGGCCCAATCAATCCCCTTCCCATGGAGCATCGAGCCGAATACTTAGCTCGCACCATTCGTCGCATTCTGGAGTTTTTACAATTGTGATATATCCCCTTAAAGTTGTTTACTAAGTTGTAATTCACCTGAGGCCATTCAGGTGGAAATGTTAATGCCTAAGTTTGATTTTGATTTTATTTTAGAATTTGGTAAAAGCGAAAACTAAATAAAAATGTATACATCATTCATGCCTGAAGATTATTTTATAGACTAACCTAATATTGTCATGGCGAGATGTTATTGCTAATTATGGGCTTGTATTCCCAATATATCAATAAATCAAATCTAATTCTACATCCCCTATCCCTTCTCTACAACATAAAAGGATCATGCACTTAAAAGGTTTATTAGGTCCTAAAATTAACTAAGCCTTGCGTCAATTTAAATAAAAGAGTCTTCTACGTTGAATTATCCAAAAGCGAATTCAACTCTTAATAATTATTACTTGGAGGTTTATCAGGATTCAAATCATTAATACTAAGAAAAATAATGGAACTAAAGCTTAACAATTTGTGGTATTGTAATCCATGGTTCACATATAGTAATTAACTTAAAGTAGGTTAAATTTGGGGGGAAATTTTTAGGGTTTACACATATGTGAAGTAATACAATTGCATTCTATATCTTCTTTAATGAGAGTGGAAAAAATTAAGTTGGAGAGATCGCACAAAGGTAAAAAACATATATTTTCTTTTGGTTTTGTACTTATTTGACTGTTATTAAAGTATTTTCTTTCAATTAATAAATATTTATAGTTTAAAACCTTTAAATTTTGGTTTCTAAATTTGTTTATTTTGCATTATATAATTCATATAGGGTTTGTATAGTTAGGGTTGTAATAAGGCTTATGGAAAAATATCATTTGAATTTTTAGGGTTATGTTTTATGATTTAATGTACAGGAATTTGGTTCATATATTTTAGAGCCTAAGGTTTATACTTTAAACTTTGCTCATTGTATTAGTTTTTGATCTTATCACTTGTTTAGATCTATATCATAATTATGAATCTCCTTTGTTTCCATATGTTCCACAGTTGTGATCTTTTAAGGTTGCATTTTCAATTGGGACTACAAACTTTGGTGGAACGTTGACATCTTTTATTCCTAAAGGTATGCATTTGTCTTTTGTTATTTCTTTTTTTTATTTATATTTTCACAATTCAACTTCTTTTCATTTCCTAGTTATTAGATATAGAAAGGGCATCAAGTTTCATTAAGTATATAACCATAAATAAAGGTTTTATGCCTTTACATAGATATTTCATATTCAATATCTTTTTTTAGTTTGATTTTTTCATATCCATATGTGAATAATGCATTGACTCCCCAAAACCAATGTGAGTTTTATGGCCCAAAGCAGGTATTGCATTTTGCACCTTTCAAATAGTGTGCATTAATTATCATTATGTGGGTATTGCTACATGGGGTTTTTAAACATTGTGGGTTTAAGGTACAATCCGAGTATTGCATATGTGAACATTTTCAATGATGGAAGGTTTAATAGCTCAATGTGGGTATTGCCAAAATTTGTTTTAGTATATCGGTTCATAATGCCATGTATGTATTGCATTTTGGGTTTTGGTACAATGATGAATGTTTATAGAATTATAAATTATCTTGGTGTAGGAATTTGTCCTACTTCCTTCAATCATGGGAAGGGTTCCAAAATCCCATTCCATTCATGTCCAAAACCCCACCAAGTCCCCTTTCTCAAACAAAGACTCGGTGTGGAAATCCGAGATACGCCATAGAGGGCAAAATAAAATGACCATTCAATTTGCTTATGTTCCATATGCTCGCATTTCGAAATTCTTGGAAGGTGAATGAGGGGATACGAGCACCCTTGTGGAATGGAATGTTTACAAAAACTTTCCAAGCCAAACACATGTCAAGCAACCAACTATCAAAAATCACCTCGGGCATACGTGGTAAACATTTATGGCATTAACCTTTTTTATTTCTTTAATTCATATACCAAAGATGTAATCATTTACATTTTGAAAGTTTTTTGGTCTAGGTATCAGTGCGGATATGGACCAAAGGACAATCGGGAAAATTCAACCCACATTCGATCTATTAAGCAAGGATGCTTAACATCATTCTTAATCAAATGTCTATACACATGACTTGATGTGGTTGAAATCACAATTTATCATAAGGCCCATACACGAACTGATGGGTCATTCACACATGGTGAACATGACCCGGAATCCATTTGTCGTATGTTTTGTTATGTTCCACACATGTCACAAACATTGAAGGACCACATATGGGCCGAATTAAGCTTAGGTTACACGACCAAACAAATATATGACAAGCATAAAACAATTTGGTGGGAATGTGTGAATGTGGGTCAAAGCATGACACGAGATGATTTCATTCGGCTTCAAGACATTGCATATTTGGATTAGAAACATAAAAAAAGGAGTTGGCGTTTACACACCAACCTTACAATTTCAATTCGGTCTTGGGCTCTCCAACATCTAGAAGATGTGTTCTTTTTCCAAGATGTTGATGAAATCAACGAGATTCAAGTCCCATTCACCATAGGTATTCAAACATCAACTTAATGCGAGTCCATGCTATCATATGGTCACAACGGTGCCAATTTAATGGATGCCACATTTGGCACAAATGACATGAAATTCCATCTATTCACCTTGATGGGGTTTTGATGGTCATTGCATAGGTGTCCCTTTAGCTTGGATCATTACAAATACACAAATAGTTCAAGATTTGATAGAATGGTTGAAATCATTAAAAGATAAGATGTTATCACACATGCCACATTGGAAACCATCATGTTTTCTTGTTGATGATGCACTTCAAGAATTGAAAGCATTACTATTAGTTTTATACCTAGTACCCATTTTGTATTTATTTCTTTATATGTTTTTTGATATATTTCATAAAATTCTTGATTACTTCAAATGCATTTTATGTTGTACTAACCCCATCCATTCACGGAGATTTTATTGCATGTGTCTTTATTAGGGTCGAATGGGGTATGGACAAGGTTCCCATCTACCTTTGTTGTTGGCATGTTTTCAAAGCATGGCGCTTACGTGGTACTGAAAAAATCAAAGATGTGGAAGTGCGAGGTAGAATCCTCCAAGACCTTCATGATGTGATGTACATGTCCATCAATCATGGAGAAATAATTGATGACTTCAAAAAGCGTGGAAGGGTTACTGTGAGAGAAAACCTTCAAAAACATAGGCCTGGTGATGTGTGGACAAATTATTTCTGGACTTATTACCATCGCTTTGGTAAATGATAATATTTATCATGGTTTAATATTCAAAATTGTTTTGTAATAATGTTATTCATCCTTGTGCATTATGTTTATGTTTGCAGAATTATGGATGGTGGGTGTTCGAAGGGTGCCCCATTCCAACCAAGACACCTAAACAAGCATTGAATCATATCACGGTGCGTTGAAACGTTAGCTTGCTCTTAACACAAAAGGCCTTAGAGGGCATAGGATTGATTGGTTGGTGTGGCGATTAATAACAATCATTGCACGCCATTACATGCACACATTGGAAATGAAAAAAAAAGGTTTCATAAAAAACAAGGTTATGGAGGCCATTATTACGCGAAGTGTGGAAAAGGCAGGCCTTATTCCACTCACCCATGTGTACCAACCAACCCTTGAAAGTGATGGAGCTTGGGGCGTATGGAGCCAATGGCTTCCCAATGTTATTTATGTGGTGAAATTCCCATTCACCAAAATATTTTGTTGCACATGTGAATGGGCATTGCAAGGGAACGTGTAAACACCAAATTGTGGTCATTCTCACATGCACAGACATTTGTCAAGAGGATATCATTCATTGCTATGAAACATGGTATGGATCACATCGTGGAGGGTTGGGTCACATGTTTGTGAACCCACGACATATTCCAGATGATATGGAGTCCAATGACGATGATGAAGATGAACATCTTGAAGGTGATGATGGGATCATGGAATTTGATGGGCACATGAACATGGAACAAAGTGATCTCCTTATGGGTGCCATTATAGGGTCTAATGACACAATAAATTCATCCACCCCAATGGAAAGGGCTCTTGTACAGTTGGTCATTACAATGCAAGAGATCACAAATGAATGTAAAGAAGGCGATGTGACACTTTGTGAACATGCCACTTCACACATGAAATTATTAGCATGTAATATTCGTAACATATGCCTCACAAAGGCAAATGCAATTTCACACCCAGGATTGGTGTTACACCGTGTAGAAGATGGATTGGGAAATAGTGTTAAACGGTTCAAAGATTGGCATGAAACAATGCTTAATCATAGAAATGTACATACTAAACGATGTCATGAATAAATGTCTCAATTACTAATCAAGATTATTGCCATTGGCATTAAAATTTTTGTTTTTAAATCAATTTTGTATGGAGGAAACCATAGCCCATATTCTTTGAACATCATGTATTCAACACACACATGAAGTCTAATATGCCACAAAGGTTATTATTGTTTCCAAGTAATAAACACAAAAAATGTGAAATGCAAAAACAAAATAATAATGATAATATTAGTGTTAAATGTAGGTATTGTAATTAGGCCCCAAAATCCCAGTTGGCAGAAATAAATACAAGTGCAAGTATTGCAATTAGGCCCCAAAATTCCAATTGATAAAAATAAGTACGGGTGTAGGTATTGCAATGAAGCCCCAAAATTCCAGTTGGTAGAGGCAAGTATGGGTGTAGGTATTGCAACGAAACCCCAAAATTCTAGTTGGTAAAGGTAAGTATGAATGTAGGTCTTGCAACAAAACCCCAAAATTCCAATTGGTAAAGGTAAGTATAAGTTTGGGTATTGCAAATTTAAATGAAGAATCAACCTTAAATGCAATGCCCATGTTTAAAAAAAACCCATCTAAATGGTTTGGATACCCTTAAGTGAAGACCTAGCCCTAAACACAATACCCACATGCAAATTCACTTTGAAATAACCTAACCCTATATACAATACATGCATTCAAGGTCACTCTGAAATTACACATGTGGGGTTTAAACCTTTTTAAATGAAGATCCTACCCTAAATGCAATATTCGCATTTTGGGTCACAAAATAATTAATTCATTTCAAAATAGTATGTTAACAAAGGTGTGTATAGAAGTTGGAGTTATTGATTAGGACTTCCATGATTCTTACTTTGTTTCATTGAATTTGAAAAAAGGTTGTATTTTTTGTGGAACAAATAATATAATGACAATTGTGATCAAGTTTATCTTGGTGTAAAAAAATTTCATGGAAATTTTGAACTAGCAATCTATAACGTGGAATAATTATTTTAAATAGTGATTTTAATAACTTATTAAAACAAAAATATAATTAAGTTAATCAATCAAATGTTAGATTAATCAATCTGATTTTTAAATCCAACTTTTTATTATCCAAGTAAATAAAGTTAAACCAAATGATTAATTAATTATTTTAAATAAATAAATGATTATCTAATTCTTGATAATTAATCATTTAAATTATCTGAAATATTGGTCTATTAGTTATTTAATTATATGACAAAATTTGGTGATAATTCATTAATTATCAGAAATATTTTACATTAAATTGGGGGGAAATTTCTAGGGTTTAGACATATGTGAAACAATATAATTTCATTCTATATCTTCTTCAAAGAGATTGGAAAAATTTGGTTGGAGAGATCACACAAAGGTAAAAAACAAACCTTATGTGAAAACCCAACCTTAAATGTAATACAAAGTTTGTCAAGATCAAAAAATTAAAAGTTCAAGCTTAAAATTTCTTCAAATATGTTCATATTTACGTTTTTTCCCTTTTAAAGTTGTAAACTCATTTCAAAAAACAAAAATATAAAATCTGTAATTTAATAAGATTTTAAACTATGTTTAAAAAAAGATTAAAACACATAATTTTTTACTTTTTTTGTTTTGTTTCACATAGTAATAAAAATGATCTCTCTTATATATTAATCCTATGTCTAATTGAAATTTTATTTTATAATTTTTTTGATAAATAATAAGTAATTTATTGGTTAAAAAATCAGATAGTGGGTAAGAAAATTATATATTTTATACATATATAACACGTCATTATGTAAACTTTATTTTTTATGATGTATAATATTGGTTTAAATATTGATCCAAATATATTGTTATTTATAACACATTATATATAAATAATGATATTATGAAATTGTACATTTCAATGCATATTTATTTAAAATTATATATATATATATATATGGTTATGTATATTGCAATTATTTTTAATGAACTTTGTTTTTAATGCGAATTTAAAAATTCCAAAATATTAAGAACTAGGTATGAAAATGTTCATAAGTTCTTAGAAGCCATGCTAGAGTTTGTGTGGATTTGGAAGTTTTGTGAGGGCCAAGTTATGTAATGTTTTTGACACTTTCAAAAGTTGAAACATGATTCGATTATCCAAAAAACACAATAGTGTTCATAAAAAAAAACCAAGACTCTATAACCTTAACAAATTACTAGCTTCAACAAAAGCTCATTGCCAAGGTTGTTAGATTGACTAAAGTGTTGACATTGACCAAATTAAACAACCTAGCCTAAACATGAATAATAGGTTAGCAAGCTACTTGTTAAGTAAACTAATTAACTACCTAATAGGCTACCTACGCAATATAGGCCTATTATGTAATTTATTCATTAGTGTAGGCCTCATAGGTTAATATTTTAGATAGTCTATGTCAGTATTGAAGGTATTGAACTTATTTAGTAAACATACTAGTTATATAGGTAGTTTATTAGCCTAGGCCATGTAAGCCTAATAAGCATTTATGACGGTTTAATGTCTATTCCTTATTATATTATACATATTAAATTTGAACTAAAAATTTTATTAAAAAGAAAGCACATTTTTTCATATAATTGTTATAAATATATAATATTGGATTATGATTTAAATTTAGAGCGTGGGAAACCTTAAATTAATTAACATTTTTTTACAAATCTATGGTAAATAAAATAAATCTACAATGCATTTTAGGGGGAATTTTATATGCAAAATAATGCAATACATATATTTAAAGAAAGTGCAAGAAATCAACTTGGAGATATTAACAAATGGTAAAAGATATATATATTTTTTGTGTTTTGTTATAGATTTGATTTAGTTATTAATAAAATTACAGCCAAATTTGTAATTAGTGAAAGTAAGTATGTGTGTGGATATTGCAAAATTAAATGAAACCTTAACCTTAAATGCAATACCCACATGTAAGGTCTAAATGCAATACCTGCATGCAAATTCATATTGAAATAATCCATAGGTGATTGACGCAAACCTTATGTGAAAACTCAACCCTAATTGCAATACCTGCATGTAATGTCATTTCAAAATAACTAATAAGTGGTTTGGGTATCCAAAATGTTTTTTTATAACACTAAATTAATTATTATTTTGAATTAAGTTTATGACAAAATGCGAGATTATAATGAATGAAAACAACCAGCAATTATTATGGGACCCTATATTCGGGTATTATAATGAAGGTAGAAACCAACCAGTATTATGGGACCCATATGGGGTGTTGCAATGAATGAAAAAAACCAATGACTATTATGGGACCCTATATGCGGGTATTGCAATGAATGTAAAAGTCAGCGAGCATTATGGGACCCATATGGGGTGTTGTAATGAATGAAAAAAACTAGTGACTATTATGGGACCCTATATGCGAGTATTGTAATGAATGAAAAACCAAGGATTATTATGGGACCCTATATGCGGGTATTGCAATGAATGTAAAAATCAGTGAGTATTATGGGACCCATATGGGGTGTTGTAATGAATGAAAAAAACTAGCGATTTTTATGGGACCTTATATGCAGGTATTGCAATGAATGAAAAACCAATGATTATTATGGGACCCTATATGCGGGTATTGCAATGAATGTAAAAAATCAGCGACTATTACAAGATCCTATATGCAAGTATTACACTGAATGCAAACAACTAACAACTATTACGAGATCCTATATGCGGGTATTGCATTGAATGTAAATAACCAACAGCTTTTATGGGACCCATATGTGGGTATTGCATATTTGTAAATGGCCTTGTGGAAGTTATAATAAAAAATGATGTGAGTATTATATGTTTAAAATGTGTGTATTGTTTTAAAAGTTTTTAGGTGATGCGATTCTTATTACATTAAACGTAAGTATTACACAATGTTCATTTTGATCTTTATAGACCTTAGACAAATTAATGTTACCTATTCATATGGGCCTATTTAAGGTTTGATTTTTACATCTTAAGTATTAAGAAAATTATGACAAAGAAGACATATATGATTAACCATATACTCATCAAACAAGTGTGAGTAGAAGAAAATATTATATTAATAAAAGATGTATAAAAATGGATGGGTGAAAAATTGCTAAAAAACCCAATGAAAAAAAAGGTTCTCCATAACACATCACATGACCAAGTTCAAAAATTGGGTAGTCCAAAAAATAAAAGGTTTGAACAAACCTAGCTAACTATATAAAGTGAAAACCCTAAACCATATCAATATCTATAATCACATGTTTAGTTCGGTAAGCAGTTGTTACATTTGTAGCCCTTGCTACATGACGAGCAATGTAGAAATGGCAACGTTCCATCTCAACTTGAATTGCATTTGTCACAAACTCTTCTTTTATTGTCTCCTCAACCCTATAAACACATAAAACCACCAAATTAAACCCTAAAACACCTTGGATGAAACAAAATTATAAATAAACAAAAAACATCGATTTACCTTCCATGAATCATTCCAAATTCATGAAAATTTAATACATCTATTAATTGTTTTATTCGACTTACTTTATTAAACTCTCGATCCCAATTTTTTACATCCCATGCCTTCTTCAATTGTCGTGCATATACACAACGAATGGATCGAATCATTTCTTGTAAATCTTCATTTTTCTCCATTCGTGATGTTGCATCTCGAGGCACATTTCCCACACCCCAAGTAGTCAGACCCAACACCTACAACAGTTGCTCTAAAGTTAATTTGACCAAAGTTGGTTTTGGGAATGGTGGACATTATTTTGTAACAGTTACCAGCTTTACCCACTCTTTCTTTGTTTTGGCACGTGTGCGATTAGCAACCTTTTAATCATTCCACCTTTGCACAGCCTAGGCATTTCCCAAGATGCGAGCATTGCATGGTCTTGATGTTGAGGACCTCCTGCAGAAATTGAAGGCCTCCCAGGTTTGGCCTTTTTTGCCACCAAGCCATGCGCCTCCTTCAAATGCTTGGTCAACAACCATTTGGCGTAATATGCAACAATGCAAGTGCCAATTTTGCATTTCCATTTTGACCCAACCTTTGTCCATTCTTTGTCCTTCCGAGCCAAATTAGGTGGATAAGGGGGTGCCGGTGGCTAAGAAACCTGGTCAGTTTCAAGTTCCAGACCAAAATATCAAAAAGTGAATCATTATTTTGTAATTAAAAAAAACCCTAACCCTAAAACCTTACACATAAAATGTTCAAAAACAGAATGCAGGTATTGCAAAACATAAAATCACACAATCAAATATAATTCTTGCAAATTTTAACTACTTTCAGATATTGCAATAAAAAAAATTTGACAAAAAAAATCTTGCACCTTCCATCAAATGATGGAAGGTGCGGATATAATTAAATGTAAAAAACTTATATAATTTCTTTTATCTACATATAATTTAATATATGTAAATTCTAAAACAATCTAACCCATCATTTTTCAATTGAAATTCTCAATTTACATTACAAATTGTCATCCTTGTTAACTCTAATCCACATAGATTGCTTAATACATCAATTTTCAATTTTCATTTCTAATGAAGCAACATTTTGCTCCTCAAATCTCAATTCTAATGGAGTAGCATTTTGCTCACCAATTGGCTGATTTGAAGAAACAACAATTTTTTCAGCAAAGCCTAATGTGAAAAAAAATCATTAATTGATATGATGAAACAACATTTTTCTCAGCAATCGCTTAATTTAATGAAGCAACATTTTGTTTATGAACCTCCAAATCACCACCGTCACTAAAAAAAAGAAAAAAAAAACCTACTGCCATCGCCTTCTTCACATCACCACCACCAAAGGAAGGCAACGACATTTCTACTGTCACCTTTTTCGTAACAAAACCACCAAAAAAAGGCGCAGGTTGCTAATTTCTTACAACAAAACCATCGAAGAAGGTGATGGAAGTTGTTGTCTACTTTTTCTTTGCTACAATGGAACCATAACAAAACAAAACCAGAAGCGACTATGTGCTCCAACAAAAAAAAATAGAAGATACCTTCACCTTTTGTTTTGTTTTGTTTTTTTTTTTTCATCCTCGTTTTAGTGCCATCAGCTTCTGAGCTCCCAAAAAAAAAATGGTGAGGGCAACAAAGTTGTTGTCGCCTTCTTTGCCGAGCTGTAACCAAAGAAAAAACAAGGCGATGGTAACAACGTTGTTGTCGCCTTCTTTTTTTTGTTGCAACAAAAAAAAACAAAAGAAGGTGACGACAACAAAGTTACCCATCACCTTTTTTGTTGCCTTGCAAGAAAAAGAAAAGAAAAGAAGGCGACGGCAGTAATGCTGCCGTCACCTTCTTCTCCTCACTAGAGCAAAACAAAAGGAAGAAGGTGATGGTAGCAAAGCTAAACTCCAACCAAAAAAAAAAAAAAAAGCAACAAAAGCAACAAAGACATAACCTTCTATAAAAAAAAAAAAAAAAAAAAAAAGAAGAAAGCGATAATAGCAAAGTTAAAATACA